>JGI24022J15233_10008889_pt1 | contig 11269 bp, 9 predicted proteins | sample Ectturendosymbi2_FD_15233 | JGI IMG/M metagenome (IMG submission 15233)
TCAAAGTGAGAGAGGATTACTTTGCATTATTGATTCCCAGCAAATGGGAGTTTTCTAAAGAATATGTGCAGACCATAAAGTGTCTGCTACACAGGGAAAGCAGAGAGACAATCGGCATTGTTAAGCCACAATTAATAATTGGCCCGTATTTTGGCTGGCCCATTACATTTCGGTGTGTGTTTGACGCGAAAATCGCACCAAGGATTGCGTCAACAGCAACAAATAAACTTCGCTGAAGAAATTGTCCTGACAAGATTCATTACTAGAGTCAGTATAATTTGAGAAATTCTGCGTTAGTTCTTTTTGAAGTTACGGCAAATTGTTTATTTTCAAAATACCGGCTTCAGGCACTGATTTTCAAAATACCGGTCTTTTACCGGCCTTTGCTAAATTAGCAGTAAAATACCGGCCAGGCCGGTGAAATACCGGCCATCTGGCAACCCTATCGTTGCTGTAAGGTTAAAATGTGGACTTCGTTTCATGCAAAAGTCAAAATAATGAAAGTTCTATGAACTAACTGAAAAAATTTGAGTTTACCACTGGCTATTACCAAGTTATAAAATATGGATTTCCGGTTTAAATTTTTTGAAGGTGAACCAAAACGAAACATTATTTAAAAGACCAAATCCGAAAATTGAACAATAACACAAGGCAGTCGCGTAGCCACGAAGGGGATTTAGTGGGGTTGGCTCCCCTAAATTGAAATATGAAACTATAAATCAGTGGAGTTTTTATCAATTTTTCAGAATTTCAAGCCCCCCTGCACAAACGTAAAATATCCCTATTGAAGACTTTCTGGCGACGGTTCTGCAACAAGAAATGTTTTCATTCGTCCAAGGGACTAATCAATGTATATATCCAAGGTTCAGAGCAAACTTTTATTATACCTAACACGTAGCACCAGTGATGGGATTCGACCGGTTCGCAAGAACCTGTTCTTGAAATTTCTTTAATCCCGAAAACAAGTTGTTGACTTAAGTCAGTGTCAGGGGTTCTCATTTTTTTTCAAGTTGGGAAAATAAATAAAATCAATAATTTCCCTATAGACTGTAGCAGTTGCCAACACAAAGGTCAGCGCTTATATCGGCCACGCAACATGGTTTGTCTGTGGAGACTGTGATAATGAGAGAACCTGTTGTTGGTGAGTCCAGGAGTGAGATAACTTGTTCTTTAAAAATTTGAAACCCCTATTGACTAACCCCTTTTTGTTGAACTTGATATGACAAAATGAGGGAATAGCCCAGTGTTTTTTTAAGGTTTTCAAAAGGGTGTCGTGTTGGAGCTTTAGGGTGTCAACACCATTTTCTCTTCTATATTTAAAACTTATGACTGATTTTCACAAAAAGCACGTTTTCGTCCAAGTATGCTTAATTATTTGGATACGACATTCACTTTTGGCAAGCAAAGTAAAGACAATTTCATAAACAGGAAGTTTCAATTCAGGCCTGCATACTCATTCATTCACTGATTTTTATGCCAGCTTTACCTTTGAAGAGAGTCGAGGGGGCAGCAACCCTNGGAGGGCCCGAAATAACTCACGCTCAACAGAAATTTCAGATAGTTCTGCTGGCTTCCACACCTACACCGGACCAAGCAAGGTCGGAGATGTAATCGCGCCACCTGGTCCTTGGATGAACTCTGGGCTGCTTTCCCGAGAGTGTAGACTGTAACCCGAAGGACTTAGTTGGCCAATCCTTCCTGGGACATTCTGGTTACATGGCCGAACTAACATATCTGGGATCTTTCAATTCGGAGAAGTCGCTTGACATCCCGGGCTTTGCGGATTTCAGACCTGTGCTCTTTGTCACGAAGTGTCGTACTGAGAACTCTTCGCAAATATACCATCTCTGCCATTTGACAGTATTCTTTCAGTCGTCACCTAAAATTCATGACCATGGGTGAGGATCGGAACAAAGACCGGTTTACAAACTGAAAGCTTTGTGGTCTTTAAAAGCTCCCGTTTTGTCACCACAGAGCGACAAAACTCACGCAGAACTGCGTTTGCTTCACCAGCCCGTGTATTAATCCCTTTGTTCCGACTTCCGTCACTAGTGAATACCACCTCAAGGTACTTGTCTTCACCCGCTGCAGTGTGTTGCCGCTCACTTGCAGAATACACTACCTTGGGCGTCTTGAGAGACACAATACCTCAATCTTTTTACTGCTGATTTTCGTTACTGCTTGGTCGTACGCAGCAGATAACCGATCGAATGCGGTCTGAAGACTCTGTTGAGAAGGTCCACGTATGCAGTACCAATTAGTCCCGTAACCAGGGGAGAGCGAAGTCCCCCCTAGATAATTTTTCGTCCCCCTTGGAAAAATGTGTTGGACATAGTTCAAAAAATGTGGGTCCCTCTCAGAAAACTCTTCGCCTCTCTTGGTGTCCCAAGCTGGTTACTGGCCTGGTACCAATTCATCCGCAAAAAGCAAATGGTTCATCCTGCAATTCCCAACAATGACACCCTCGTCGACGCGTCTGTGACTATCATTCAATTTGTATAGACCAAGACTCTCCAAATTTTTTGGGAGTGAACCACATAAGCTATTGCACAACTGTTCGAGGGACGGACATCTTGCGTAATGTGATTTTTTCGGGATATGTTCCACTCTACCAAATCAACACATTTTTCGTAAATATATCATTTTCTCATTATTGGAAAAATGTGTTTTGTGGCNGGACGAAATGGCTTTGCAGGTCGGATTAGGCCTGCGGCCATAGTGTGGAGAACCCTGATNTAGAATATGAAGAGGAGTGGTGACAGCACACACCATTGTCGGAGTCCAACACCAACACTGAACGGTTGTGGTTTAACTCGTCGACACGGACATAATCTTCTGAGCAGGAATGCATTTACTTGACTGCCAGCAAGAGGCACCCGTCAACACCGTATACTCCCACCGTGATTCAGCGACCGCGATGCAAACCGGACTGGGTACCATCCAGTTTTGGTTCAATTATTCTCGCGGCATCTTGGCATTCACTTTTCCTGGGAGTCTTACCAAAGAGATGCCGCGGTAGTTGGTTCATTCACTCCAGTCTCCCTTTTTGTGTATGGAGATGATCAATTTGCCAATCTTTCGGTGCCCTTGCGAAATGCCATGCCACTTGACAAACACGAGTCAGCCAAACCATCCGGCGTTCTAAGTTCCCCAATTCACTATCACACTTTTCGCAGTTAGCTTTAAGCTCGGATTCAGCAGCGGCATCAGAGAGCTTATTGATGCACAGTTCTACGGAAGCTTTCATCTGTGCTAAGTTAAAACATCCCGCCTGAAAAACTTTGTTTAGTTCTGTCAGGTGAGGTGCCAATGCTGACAAAAGGAATAGGATAGCACCATGTTGAAATTTTATGTTTTAACAAGTCGCAGCAAAACAACGCACATTGCATTATTTTTATTTTCTGACAGATGCTTCAGTATGGCCCTAATAGCCAAAATCTCACTACTTGCTCTCACTGTTGCCTTACTCGACAGCCGACAATCACCTTTTGTACATACGCAATGCAACTGCCGACCTTCTGTCTTCATCGCAGTCCGATGCAGCGCCAGGCAAGCCAATCGCAACGGTGAAACAGTAAAACACTTCTACAATTGCATTAAAGCGCTTTCGCAGTTTCGTACACCATAGTGTACAAATCAGTGGCAGTGTAGTAAGAGGCCGAAACGAGGTGGTGCGCATGACAATGTACAGATACCAAACTTAGAATTTTCGCTTCCAATTTCTGCGCCAGAAAATTGGGTCTGCTTACAACATTACAGCCGTCTGTTGCAACAGCCACGTGCAAGAAAACATGCTTTCCTCAAATTGTTTTACTTCAATACAAGGTAAAACCATATCTTGGCTTTCAGAATTTAGGGTGTCATTTTGACACCTAAAAACGGCTTAAAAAACACTGGAATAGCCTGCTGTCAACCGTGAAGAAGAGGGCACCGCGTGGATATCTCCCATGTTCGGTTCAATAAAACTATATTCAACCCTACCATGCGATGATTTTGCAGAAATTTTTTTCTCTAAATCGCCTGCTTAATCCTTTTATTTCAGCCCCTGTCCAATAAAATAAACTATTCTTTTCGCAACCGTATTGCAGAGGCACATAGCTCCCCTCTGTGGTTCTAAGACAGTATCGTTGTCGTCATGAAATGATTCACTGACTTCTGTGCTGCTCTGTTTTGGAGAATCTTGCTCTGATTCTGGCGAGACATTCTGTATGTTTACTCATTACCTGTATTCTTTTCCTTGAACACGAAATTTTTTCCCTAGCTTTTGCTTTAACAAGGTGAGTCGATGATAACGGAAGACTTCTGCTTCTTCCTGATTCGTGTCCTTGTTATAGCCTGACTTTTGAGATATGGTTGTATTTCTCCACGAGAGGAGTAGTATGATAATCGTGATGCTACATTTTCAGTGTTTGCTTGAAAACTTTCTTCAGCATCCCGATCTAATTTCTTTTCTATATGAGTGTTAGGACGATCCATCCCGGAACTTGACAGAAAAACATCATCTGAAAGGCCCCGCTATGACCACAGGTACCGACCTCCCCCATTTTGTAGCACAAACGACAAGATCTGCTAGAAATTTGGGGGGGGCATATCCCCTTTGGCCCCTCCCTGTCGACGCCTATGGTGTGAACGGGAACGCAAGCGTACAAAACCTATGCATGTGAAAGCGCAAATCGTTGATGGGGGGGATCACCGTCAACACATTTTTTGCCAGAATGTCTCCTGAAGTTCCTCTATCACCACTTGGCCACCGACTGCGTAAGTATTCATATTGCGAAATTTGAAGTCAATACAATGTATGTCCCTATCAGAAAAATCTCCCTGCCCCATTTTTTGCCTGTAATCTGGCAGTCAGTCTCACAAACCTGTCTACGAAAAGCAACTGTAAAACAAAATAACGAAGCAACTATGAGTGAGAACAAGGCACTGCACTTTCACTGCAATGCAGTACATTATATGACGCCTCCCCAGATCCCTTTTATACGAATAAGCTGGTCGTTCAAAAGACTTATGCGGTCGTGGCTAGTCTTCCAGCTGTGTAAATTGGCAAGAACGCGCATGGCAGGAATCTCACACAAGAGCCACGTACAAGAAACGGTTTTGTGCAACATGTTACGTTTACTAAGTCGTTTCTGCAAGTACGAGAAACATAACGCGTGAATATCTGGGCAATGAAAGAATACATGCTCTATTACATGCGCTGGCACAAGTGACAACAGATAATACAAAGACCTTAGACACATTTCAGTTAAACACCAAAACGGCTCCACCGACCATGCAACACACAAATTGAGTAACGTGGTGACGTCACAATTATATAATTAGCACACGATATCCGTCGTGCGGATATGAACGTCTAAATGCAAAAAAATTTTCGGTACCGTCTCTAAAGCGTAAAAAAATCCACAATTGCTTATGTTTTGATAACGTAACACAGCGTATTGCACGTATCGTTATAGAATAATAGCATAACTGCCATTAAATACGTTATATTTACAACAGGTACGATGGCAGCACAGAATTGAGCCACGCTACTTGGAAGTTTGTCATCACACGATTTNAGCAGCACATGATGTTATGCACATAATTCTCACATTCTCAAAACAATTTTCTGTGATTTAAAGCATATATAGTACTTTCAGACTTGAAAGGTGAATTCCAACAGTCGATGTTTGGCAAAACATCTACTTTTTGAACTGTTGCACTTTTCTTGCGCGATTTTTGAAGCAGAAAAACGACAACAAACAAGTTTTGCGCACGCCGCTAACTTCCAGTATCACAAGGTTCAACGCAAGGAAGTTAAAAAATAAAATGCGCGAACGCCTGACCTTTATAAGCGTTTTATTTCCTCAAACAGATGTGATGTGGGTTGCTCAATGCTGGCAAATGAAATACACCTGGGAATGTGATGAGTTGTTTGTTCGTATGCTGAAACACGATGATGTGTGCTTGTTCGTTTGCTGAAACGTGATGATGTGTGCTTGTTCGTGTGCTGAAACAGGATGACGTGTGCTTGTTCGTGTGCTGAAAAAGTGCTTCTTTGTTTCACTTTCAGGTTGCAGCAGAAATCAAACACGCGCGTTTCCTTTGTGGTGTTTTCAAGTTTTCTAGCGCTGGCCAGCTAGGCACAACACATCATTTTGACAAAAACGAATTTTTCAAAGTTACATTCGATCCTAATTCTACCAAACAGTCAGCCAATCATGCGTAAAAACATAAGTACATGATCCCGTCATTGTATGGCACTTGATTCTTATCACTCATCGTTACATCCTGAGCTCCAGCATCGCGCACAGATGCCGGTGTCGAACGAAATTTCTGACCTATTATTGTTTGTCAGTTATTTTGCTTCTCAGAGTAAAGGAATAAAGTTTGGCAATTACTTCTTTGATGTGCATTGTGTAAATTAAAACTTTTTGGTTATATGTCAGATACCCACAACAAGCTATAGTACGGGAATAACTATAACCACTGAAAAATATTGGATTTAGTTTTAGTTTTCAATTATTTTTCTTTTTTAACCCTAACCCGACCAACTTACCTAAACACCAATTCCTAATCATCAGTTTCCTCAACGTATTTGATATGTAGAGTATTACTGTGCGCATGCGCACATGGCTTGAAGTCAGAAATTTCGCTTGGCACCGGCATCAGGCGCCGGAAAACATGAAAGTCAGTATTTACTCAGCAAACAAAACACCGCTGGGTTCCGTCATGCCATGTGAAGGAATAACTGTGTAGACAAAAAATAGGTCGGCCTGTCATTAAACTATTCTGTTAGCAGTGCTTGGGTATATTTTACGCAAGGCAATTAATCAGTTTTCCAGCATTTTACGCAAAAATTGTGGCGAGCTTGAACATTTGAGACTGCATTAACTAATGAGTCCGTCGTATCGTTTGTAACAAAAAAAAGAATTTAGATTGAAAGAGCTTGGAGCGAACATATTTCTTGCAAAAACGAGAAAAGCAGTTCAGACATGAAGATGTTGTACGCAGTGAGTGAAAATAGAAAAATGAACATTCATAAAAAAAGCTTTCAAATTGCAAGAATTTCACACAAGAACTGTGCAAATAACGACTCTGCAAATAAATCCGAGCACTTGAAACATATTTTACTGCCTCACATCCGAAAATAACCAGTTTCTATGATCTCTTTTCGCTTCCTTAAAAAAACGTTGAAATGATCGCATATTCCATTTACAGTTTCTGATTCACAAAATTGCACAGCGGTAGACCGGGAAAACTTGAATATCAGAACACCATGAACTGCATAAGACAGGGCAGCGAATTTGCATAACCATGTTTACGTAGAGGAAGTAACAGCGACCGAACCAGCCATGTGGCTTCCATAAAATAGGCATTTGTACAAGCAGCTTGTTTGACATCTCACTGTTGCGCGATTCCAGAAAATGAGCGAAGATCAAAGCATGTTGAGCGTACCATCCACGGCAGCTACATTTCTGGCTCTTTTAATTGCTTTACGAGCGTCTTAAGAGCAAACACCGGTGCATTTGGTCCACAACATATTTTTGGGAGACATCCCGTTTAGTCCAAATCCGGGCACGGCCGGATCAAAATCTAATACAGGACGGATATGAAACAGTTGTTCCACTAAATGTCACAATAAACTTAAAAAAAATTCATAAAGAACTTTCAAAAACTTCAAAGATACTGACGCGGAAACGTAAAGTAAAAAGTTCTTAAATTAACTTTTTTCCAAAAAAAAGACATGCAAGCCATGATTGTTGGCGATCGCGCGCGCACACAGCAGGACTACAATGTCATGTGTGACGACACAAACACACGTTCCAACGCCTTGCCCCTGGTGGTCCCTACGTTGAATGACATAACAGTTACAGCATGCAAGCCTGTCAGTGTCACAGAACTTACACTGGAGCAAGGAGGACCGTCATACTTAACTACGTCACAGAACAACAGGGTTTTTGTTCCTCCTTCGTCAGATCCGCCGTCGATTCAACAGCGACTTCTTCAACAAAGCTGTCTTCATCACTCTCATCAAGGTCAGAAAACGACGGAATCTGTGCGTGGAATGCGAGTTACTACAAGAAGGCGTTAACTTTACGAAAACTGGATTCACAAAGAGCACCTTCAGTGCAATTCTAAAAATCAGTTTCGGCAAAGATCGCGAGATGTGTCCACAGGGAAGGTATCGAGGTCACCTTAAATGTTATGACCGAAGCGACTTTTACAGAACCAGAACAGAAGCGCAAACTGAACGACCAGGTAAAAGACAATGTTGTTCACCATTATTATTATCAACCGGCCAGGTAAAATGTCAATGATTATAAAAGATTTAAATAAGTTTCTTTCGTCTTGTTGCGATTTTAGATCATTCCGTTTCTTCTCGTGCGAGCACGCCACTAACACAGGAACCATGTGGACAATGCCTCCAGGCCAAGCATAGACTTTCATCGTTTTCTGCTCTTTTCTGCCCCAGAATCGACAAACTTTCGTACAATTGCTGACTTGTTAGTTCACAAACGAAATATTTTAAAACGCAAATCCTTGATGGAAAATTGTAACAAATGGCGTTGCATGAAAGTTTCAATTCGTTCGTTTTTCAACATTTCTCTAACCGTAAACATTGTCACAACAGGGGTTACTACACACGGTCAGTTGTTCAAGCGATTCCTTTGAAGACACAACAAAGGACATGGACCTAAAGGACGCATTTTCCGCACAATGTTGGGTGGACGCCGAGTAGTAAAAACATTACAGGGATCTTTGATCGTGTTCTTTTTCATCAGAAAGCATTCAACATTGTTTTACGTAACACGACTCCAGCGCATACCTTTCTTTCCAGCGATAGTTCGCTTCTGTTTGCTTCCAACACGTGCTTAGCTATGGTCGAAAATAAGAGGGAAACGTTGTCATCCGTGTAGGCGCTGGTTTCTAGGAATGGCATGCCATACTCTTCAGCAAGCTGAACAAAAACATGGCATTGCGTTCGTAAACCTCACTTGAATTCTAACAACAGTGAAGGACTTACAAACTCATAATACTGACATGTTGAAGTAGAAACGTCTCAAGAGCAGGTATGGGACGCACAGCGCAGCACCAAACAACCAATTTCTTTATCCCGGAATACGGTACAGAAACGAAAACAGAGTCAAACTTATCTGTCAATCTCTAACAACAACAATTTTATTTCTGGTCAGGCTAGTGAAATTTTCAGTACGTGCACAAGGCCGGGAGACGGCGAAAAGACACTTCGGTCATCCCGTCTGCCACCACCCAATCACTTGTTGTCAAAGACCCTAAACTAGTGGTTCTCAAACTTCTCTGTACGTTGACCCCCAATTAAAGTATACAACTTTCTGTAGACTCCGCAGCCTAGCCGAACAGTTACTAACACCAGGAAAGTATGTGTCAAAATAAATTTGAGTACTTTCTACTTGAAATGCATGATAAAATTAGACACAATCCCAAAATAGGCTTAGAATTATGACCTGGCCCCTTAGCCATTCAATGACCCCCATTCGCCCCGTGACTATTTATCGACCCCTCGGATGGTCCAATTGACCCCTGGGTGTCGATATCGACCACTTTGAGAACCACTGCCCTAAACGAACGCGCTCACTAGCCCTGCGCTAACCAGCAGAAGCAAAGAACATTGCTGACCTTATGCTGACCGCGCAGCACCAAACTTCCACAATATATCATGAAGGTTTGACTGTTGAAGATTCAATTTTCATTATTTAGGTCAGTAGTTCCTAACCTTTTATGGTTCGTGACCCCCATTGAAGGTTTTCACACGCCCTGCGTTCCTGTCAGATTTTTTCTAAATGCATAGCACAGGCAATAGCTATACAACAAGCTTAACACATTGCACTTTATCTGATTACTTCCAACCAACTACTTCTTCAGTGCGACGGTAGACCTTACAATTCCATAGTCCGCTGCGAAATCCGTGGTTGAGTATTCGACAAAGCCACAGTGTCATGTCATCATTGACTTTAACTCTGTTTCGTGACTTCGTCTTGATATGAAGAAGAGCCAGAAAAGTATAATTGCAGAGGCGTGTTGTGACAAAGGGCAGCAATATTCGAAAAGCTCGTTCAGATAGTCGTGGGTACGATTCATACAAAGCGCACCAGAACTAAGCAAGCGGCTTTTCGTGAAGCTAATCATGCGTCGATGAATAATTCCGCAGATCAAGTAATTTTGTAATTCATCGGGAATAGCAGCTGCATCCAAAGACGGTTGTAGTGTCCAGCTCAGTGCAAAACAAACTCTTCTTTGATATCAACTGAATGAAAGTACCTCACGAAAACAATTGACCATACGAACTAACAACCATTGATTCGTCCAATTAAAAGGAAAATATCGGAGGCGTTCCAACTTGCTCCTTTACATCTTCGGACATGTCTGAATTGCGTCTCTATGTTGTTGAAAAGGAGATTTGTCTAATTTTCGCCTCAATATTCTCCCCGAGACGTACAATTACAGATTTTCAACAAACAATATTTCACGAGCTTTTCTTCAATTGTGTGAGTTTTTTTCTCCAAGGGCACACTTTCCTGGTGAAAACCTCTTCCGGAATTGAGTCTCTGACGTTTCAGACTCGCTTCATGACGCCTGAGGAATGCAACATCTTTTCTGATGCGTTCGGAATGTTCGGTCCTTAAATAGCGTTTCAATTTTTATGGCTTCTTCGATTGGGCATTGATGACAACGTTGCACAGAGCACACTGAAACTTCTCAGTGCCATTGCTGGCTAGGCGGGTGAAGTCAAATTTAAACTACGGTAGTATTCAAAATATTCACGGTTCTTCTCCGTGGTGAATTTCAAAGAAAAACACTGCACCCAGTTTATTCTTGACAAGACCTACAATTTACATCAACACCCTCGTGTTTTTACCCGCTGCTCGTCGCCGCTCCCGTGTTGGGTTTCATTGTTGATGACAATGAACGTAACAATGATCATAATGACGCACTAGGCGCGCCGCAAGGGGCACTCTGTGGAAAAGTGATGAAAGAATAAAAAAATATTTTTGGTACCATATGTCATGTCAATATAAGAAAGGAAATAGCACGGATCTCTGTTGCGCTTGTAAAATAAAGTTAAGTCATTTATTCAAAAGTTACAGCCCGAGCTTAAAGTTTGAGGTTTCAGAATATAAAAGCGGCATTTTCGAGATTTTACACCATCTCGACTCACAGAAACACTCTCCGCAACTCCGTTTGGGGTCGTGACCCTGGGTTGGGGGGTGGCGACCCTGGGTTGGGAACCACTGGTTTTTATCTA
>JGI24022J15233_10008891_pt1 | contig 11268 bp, 5 predicted proteins | sample Ectturendosymbi2_FD_15233 | JGI IMG/M metagenome (IMG submission 15233)
TTTTCAGGCCATTTTACATGTGGGTGCACCTTATATAAAAAAATGAGGCATTTTTGTGACATTGGGTTACACCCCTTGTTGGATTATAATGATTTGACCCGATGACCGTTTTTTTTGTGTCACCCTGTATGTCAAATATTGGGAAGTTGGCTTTTAATTTTCATCGCAACTTGAAGCACATGCTTTATGTTCTTTTACTGTAGCTTTTCAAATCGACTTTGTTTTAAAATTCAGTAACCATAAAACTTTACCACACAATACTAACAGCAAATTATTTGATAATAACTGCAGCACAAGTTTATATGAAAACTGGGTGGGATTTCAAACACTTAAGTAACTTACAAATACCTTAATTTGCAGATATACTATTTGTTCGCGCAATGAAAGAGAAAAACTTCTTACAATGGTAGCACCACATGATGCAAATAACCTTGATTCTGCACTAAATCTAAGAGTTTGGTATATCATCCTTTTCATTCATATTATTTAAGATTCTTTTTTGGAGAGGAACTCACTCGCATATTCACCAGAGATAAACTTAACCTGTCCACAACCATGTAAGCATGACCTGCATTTTTAAATGCTGTGATTGCTAATGTTTCCAGCATGCAACAATGGGCTGCATAACTGCTTGAACTGTCTTTTCTGGTCTGTAGTACAGTATTCAGCTTCATGAAATGCTTTGCTCAAATTGTAAAATGCACAAGTTCTTTACAGTGATCACATAAAAATTTTCCAGGCAGCAAAGCTATGAAGTCCTAGAGTAGCTATGCCCAACCCAAATAGCTTGCTGAGCCAAAAATTATGTCAATATCGTAACCAGGGCTGCACACTGAATGAGATATTAATGTGGGCCGCACATTCAATGACTTAGTTTGATCTTAACAAACTAAATGTAGTTTAAGCTAAATACTGGACGTGTTCTAATCCCAACTGCAGTGGTGACAGATGTAATGAAGTGGCACTGAGGAGTGAGGACCATCAACATCAAAAATGCGCAATTCAAGATTATCAAAATGAGGACAGGTTGTCAGTATGTAGGATACTTTTACTACAGCAAAAACCTAAACTGGGCCACACAAAACCTTTGACTGGGCCGCTGTGGCCTGTGGGCTAGACATAGCTGTCCTAGAGCAAGATACAGGTGAAAATTCCCATACCATAGTCTAAAGACTAAAAGAATTATCAAAGGTAGAAACTGGATCAATTCAAGATGGTCACGATGACTGGTTCCACACCATTGTTTTCTTTTTGTATTTGCTACTTGCGTGTTTCAACATTAAATGTTGGTAAAATGAGATAAACGGCCTAAATCCCAGAACAACATGCCTGAATGCCCAGTTCATAAAAATTATTTATGCACAACTCAGTATAAAGCACCTAGTATAAAGTGGTGCACAAAGGATACCCATACTTAGCACAAAAGGTGTGTACAAAATACTGTATCTTTAACTAATAACTATAAAATCATTGCTGAATCCTTGCAATAGTGTAAAGTGTACTTTTATCAACAAACCTACATTAGGATCAAGATCTTCCTCATCATTGCTTTGTCGTGTTGGTTGCTCTTTCTTACTTTGAGCTGCTGCTTTTGCTTCTTTTTCAGCAGCTTTCTGCTGAGCCTTCAGAATACGTTTCTGTTCACTGGAACAAAGTGAAAGATTTGTTTAATTCCTTTTCAGCAATGGTACTACTTCAGCAAGCCAAAAAACTAATTAGCCACTGCATGAAGTAGCACAAATGCATACATGCCTTACTGGAAACTTTGTGTCAAACACGCATTATATTTGCTAGTCTGAACGCAAGCCAGAGGAAGTATGTGCAAATTTCAGAATTAAAAATAAAATGCAAAAACCATATTCAAAATTTACATTTCTGCATGTGCCAAGTAAAAATTGAAACATGCTACACAGGCTCTCAAATAAAATCGTCAATTGGAGGTAACTCAACAAAAACACAGCTACCACTACATTAGATAAATTATTTTAATAATACATACAGAAAACGTTTTCTAAACTAGATGTTTTGTTCTGCTTAACTTCATGTTTGATAGCAATATCAATAAAGGTTATGAAAAGCAAGCTGATGGCAACCATGCCTTTGATTTTGCTTTGTTAAATACACTCATCCATACATTGAAAACGATTGTTGTTCATGCATTTTTGCAAAACAAAAAACAGTGATTGATCTATTTGTCTCTGCAGTTACTGAGTGAATTGCCACAGATTCTTTGCACAATAGCATTCACTTCAGATGATTTTGCTTGCCACAAATCACCATATCACCCAACAAACATTTTTAAAAACAGTTTAAAAGTTCTTGGAAAAAGAATATGGAACATGTATATACTGCATATATACTACAGTACCACAGCATCAGTCCTTGTTTTGCTGGTATTGTAGTTTCAAATAAATACAAAAAGGCAGAAAATAAGTAGCAACTGGCCTACTACTTAACACATTTGGTGCCAGTGTACAATGTGTTCGTACTTCGAAATCCAGGATGTGCCACCATTTTCTTGTCACTTTGGAACTCCATAACTAGCCAGGCGATTGAGCTAGTGAGCTGTTTAAACCCTCAAAAGATGCAGCAAGTCTTCTAGTTTGGATTTTAAAAAAATTGGGGGAAGTTTTTCATTTTGTTTTTTTTTGTTGGTGACATCATAAGTGGGTTAGGTTTAGGCATTTTTGTCCAGGTTACCTAGCCCTGGGCCACAACCGCAAGAGCCAATTTTTGACTGAAGTGTTTAGTGGAAACTAGGCTATAATATGAGTCTTTAGAGCCTTTGATGGCTTTCTAGAGTTTCTGGTTCAACAGCTATGGCCAAAACATTGATGATTAATTAAGGGATTAATTAATTAATCCGTTGTTCATATACAATATAAATAATATGCAGTATAACCAAGTTTTAGCAACCTAGGTGAGAGTAAGTCACAAGTCAAAGAGCAGGCAAAAATTTAAGTGGTCAGACTTGATAAGCTTTCACACCATAGTGTGACATAATAGCAAACAGACAACCACACATTTGAATTGAAAAAATACTTATCAAGTGTTTCACTTAACCAAAGTAAAATGTATATAACAACTCTGATTACAACTCATACCAAGTCACATTACTATCCTTTATCCACTTGGAAAGGAATGCTGACGATGACAAACTGCAACGATTTCCGTATGTGATAGTCTCGATATTTTTTATTGCAGCTACAGATCGCATTAAAATGTTCAATGAGTAAGAAATATTTTTGGTAAATACTGGTAAAAAAAACATAGCCATTCACCTGGTAAATATTAAAAAACATAAAATGTCAAAAATCAAGCATTTCAAAAAGATGAAGATTCAAAATATTGAAAGAAAGGACATGTTCAACCTCTGCATAGATTTTTGGAAACAGGAAGCATTTAACAAATTCTAATAAAATGAAAGTTATGGTACCAATACAAAGTGAACGCCTCAGTGCCAATTATTGCTATTGCCATCATCAAGCTCAGCGTAACTGTCATACAAACACTATTTTATAGAACATAAAGCTGCAAGAAGAAAATACTATTGCACACAGTCATCACTTCATCAGCTGTAGACATCCTTTTAAGTAAATTGAATATAAATATTTATGCAGTCAAGGGAAAGGTGTAAATTTCTATAATGCAGTAAGCCTGTGTAGATAATGAAATACGTTTACTGCCAATGCCATTTGCAATTGTTTCTGAAAGCAATTTGCACTACTTATGCATAAGGAGTGCTTGCCAAAATGCTTATTATACTGAGCAAAAAACTTTTTAGGAGCAACACAAACTTCTTTCGCCAACTTTTAAACTTGCCTTACCTTTTCAGTAGATCGGGTGATATAACTAACATTTTTAAATGCTGGAAATACAGGTTTGATTAGTTTTTAAAGACACTTAAAAGCACAAGTGTTTCTGTATGCTTTCGAGGAATCAGTCGACTGCCATCTGCTTTCGTCCTTTTGCGATGATTCAAACTTGCACATATCTCTATTCAAGTGTGAAATCGATTTCCTATTAAAAATTTGCTGATTGATTCCTTGCTTACACCCATCGTGGAAAGTACATACTTGAATAGTTTTTAATGAATGAGTTATTCAAGCAAACAACAAACTTGCTCATCTAACACAAAGCAAGCAATAAATACAATGTTTAGGTTACAAAACATGTTTTCACTTAAGATATAGATTCTTTGTAGATTAGCCAATATGGGAACTACAGTATGTCCAAACTTTTTCTCCCATGCACTGATAGACCACAATGCTTTCAGACCTAGTGTTTTGATAGTTATGCTTTGATAATTTTTTTTAAATATCTAACTATTAAAAGTTAATCCTCTAACAGATTTGTAACACTTCAAATATGTTTGTTTCTATGGTCAATGAAACAGGTTTTTGTGCTACCGTTCATATCAACAGATTTGTTACATTTCGAACTCAAACCTTTCAATTGGAAATTTTGAAAAATTCATCACGCATGAATTTCAAGACACGCTTGAGTTCCTCTTGCCTGAGATTTACGAGTATTCAATGTTGAGTGGTTTAGGGAGGGTGCAGGAAGCAACTTGAGGTTAGATGAATTTTTGAGTTGCCACTGAGTTCAGTGTTTGAATTTGCATAAGCTCTATGGACTTATTTTCTGACACAAGTTATTAGCCTAGGTCCAAATGTAACAAATCTGTGCATGTGGGCATTAACACCTTAGCTGCCAGTGTTTTCAGCTTAGCACAGCAGTTTGCACATGTCTTTCCGAGTCCATAGCTCCTAAGCAGGCTGTAACCATGGGAGCATTCTGGGGCAGGGCCCCCTTTATTATTCCCTTTACTTCAGGTACGTCCGTAGTCTTAGGGGTGTTCAGGGGCAATACGCCCCTATTTTTCTACTATAAAGAATTTTTTTTCAAAATTACAGTAAAACATATTCTTTCGCCTTAAAAATGTATTTTGTGTCCCTCCAACCTTCAAACTTGGCTTCCAGGCTTGATATAAAGCACAGAGATGTCCTAAAATTAACACCTTTATGAACCATTGTAACAAATTCGTAACGTTTCAAAAATTGGGAGTAAACTTTTTTTTCCAAAAACTTTATATCAGTGCAATATTGATTCAGTTTGCAGCAAAAACAAACACCCAGAAATTTTTTAGGCAAAGAAAAAAATTCGGTGCTTTGAGCAGGGTTCCCACACATTTTAAAAAATGATTTTCCATACTTTTTCAATACTAAATTTGATAAGTTCAATACCATTACTTCTCTTCATTTTTCGAAATTCTGAATCATGCAACTCAATTTTACACATTGCACAGCACTGCAGAAATAATGAAGTGCTTTTCACCTTCAGTAAAATTCTGCTCAGATACTTGAGATTTCTTTATAATTTAAACTTTCCATACTTTTTCCATACGGAATGTACATTTTGGCAAAATTCAATACTTTTTCAAGGTCTTGAAAACCAATTTTGAAATTCAGTACTTTCAATACCACGTGGGAACCCTGTTTCAGGGTTAAGTTTTAGATTAAGCATGATCATTAGTGATAAAATGTTTGTTGCAAGTTATGCTTGTGTTAATGAACAAAAAGTTATCCATTTTATTCCATATTTAACTTTTATGAAATATTCACCATTGATTCCATTTAAGTTTTTCCAAACCACCAGTTTAACTTAAAATGTATGTGATTTTTAAAACTATTTCACTATAGGTAATAAGATTGCAAGTTGATCCACTGCTTCTTTCCTTTATCTTTCAAAAGATACCACATTTAAAAAATACATCTGATTGAAGTACTACTGTCACGTGATTTTTCACATTGGTAGATGAACGCCATGCATGATAGGCAAGAAAAAGTTTTTTAACATTTCACCTATTTTCAAAACATATCAACATGTATTAAATATTTATTTGAGGCACTATCTGAGTGATGACTACTAATCATATCATTTGCATACCTCATGGCATCTGATCTATAGAAGAATACCTTGCAATACAGTTGTACTAATGATGCTTAAAATTCAAAGTGTCAGATCCAAAACTCTACAGCAAGTATTACAGGTATGTTACATGTTATATATACATAAACTTAAAATGTTACATTGTTTTGAATAGAAAAAATCTAGTATATATAAACAAATGCACAAAAACAAATCTATGAACACACTTTTTACTGATCTTTGGCTTTTCACCTTCTTGATTAGCAGTATCACCCATTAGGTAGGAGGAAACAGGTTCTCAATTTATAAACTTAGAAAATCTAAACAGGAAGAAACAATAAGTCTGTAACAAACACATTACACTGTTACTTTCAAAACTTTAAACTTAGAATTTGAACATGAAATATGCAAAAAACAAAACTTTTATAACATGCAAGCTCGAAACAAATAGGAAACTCTTTTTAAGATGAAGTCTTTTTAAACAAAATCTTTTTTTAAAACAAATTTAAAAACATCATGTGTAACCTAAGCACAGTGTTGGGTAACTTAAAACATGTGAGATTTTATTCCTCTGAAAAGCCAAAATTTTGTAAGTCTGAAAGGCTAGACTAAAACCAATGAGTGACAAATAAGGTAAAATTTGCAATTACAGTACGCCATCATGCTCCCATCCTAGTGTTAAATGTTTCAAGAATTCTTTAAACCTCTACTTAAATTTCTTAACCTTGGCCTAAGTTTAAATATCAACATTGGCAATAAAAAATGTAAAGCTATGAACTATGATGGTTACAAACTTTGCTAACCAAATCTTCACTTCACCAATGGTGATCTAGCCACAATATATGTAGAACAGTTTCCAATTACCAACCAAGTACTCATACAGATAAAGCTATTATCTGCAAGAAAGATTTTGCCCAAAACAAAAGAAGAAAAGACTTGTTTTTATCCCTCAAATTCTTTTTGATTTTCACTACACAAAAGTTACCATAGTTCTATTATAAGGCTATTGACTCCAAAACACTACAGTTAAAAAATATAGCACACCACAAGATTAGAATTAAGTTAGGATTACTTGATCATGCTGACAAACATCTGCATTTACCTTTGAAGTGCAAAAGTGAATACAATGTAAGCCTCAGTTATAGCAATTGATCATGTCTTAACATTTTGAGAGCCGGTCTACGATATATTCGCACTTAGATTTCGGTCTAAAAAACAGCAGTTTTCGGTTGCCTTGCCAATGCCTTAGCTCCTCTGCCAATCACGCCAAAGAGCTGTTCAAGGAATCAAACGGATCGGCCAGTCTAGTAGATTGCACTCGAAAAAAATTTTTTGGTTGGGGCGTGTGGATTTTTTGTGACTGACATCATAAGTGAAGTAGTTTTAGGTCATTTTGGCTCATGTTGCCCGGCCTAGGGTCCAACTGCTAGGCCAAAGTGTTTCGCTGAAGTTTTCATTGAAAACTAGGCTTGAGTCCGAGTCTTTTGAGCCTTTGATCAACTTTCTAGCGTTTCTGGTTCAAAAGTTATGATCTAAAATAAACAAATTCATTAATTATCTAATTAGTCAAATATTTTTACTAACTTTCATCACAACTTTTGAACCTGAACCCCCAGCAGGTCATCCAAAGTATCAAAAGACTCGGATTGTAGCCTAGTTTCCAGTAAAAACTTTAGCGAAATACTACCACCTAACGGTTGACGCCCAGGGCCAGGCAAAGTGGGCCAAGGTGGCCTAAAAGTCCTCCACTTAAGACGTCACTCACAAAAAACCCGCATCCCCCAAGCAAACATTTTTTTTCGAGTGCAGACTAGAAGACTTGCCACGTCTTTTGAGACTTTTACCGGGTTTGTAGAGCATACCAAACCGGAGAAATTTCCACGCAAAGCCACGTGCATTTAGGCATTTTTTTTAGAAAATCCCCAAATCCTAACGGACACCAAAGTGTTAAATTTCATTTTACTTTGTATTTCAGAGCCTAGTTTAGGCTCCATAACCAATTAAACTTTTTTGCACACATGAGGTTTTTCAAAATATCTTCCACAAGGTCAAAGAAATTTTGCATTCACAAAAACATTTTCTTACATATGCAACGATTTTCTATTTGCTTTAGCAACCAGGACAAGTTTTGTCTTTCATGCAATACTTTAAAAATTGCAAAGAAAGACTGGGTACAATTTTTTGCAATCATGCACTTAATTGTTGCATGTTGCACATGATTACAGTACTGGTCAAAAATGTTTTTAATTGGAAGTGGCTATAGGTTCGCCACGTATGACGCAGTTCGAATAAGATATTGAGGTTCTTTGTCACTTCAGCAGCACCATCGTGGTTGCGTCTGCTTTGTCACTTCAGCAGCACCATCAGATGTGTTTACGTCTGCTGTGCGAATTCTTTTCAGTTCAGCTCTCACCTGGGCAACTTTTGTTTCAGTAGTAGTGCTTGCACGTTTCATTTTATGGGACCAGTTTTTCTTTACTTTTTTGAAAAGTTTCCAAAGTTTAGGTTAAGGGGTTAACATTAGGGTTATTGTTAGCTTTTAGGTTAGCTGTTTTTTAGATGCCTCGGAAGAATTCGATCAAGTATTACGTACATGAAATTTTTGAGAAACTAATTCAAAAAAAGTGCCAATGTGTTTTGTGTGCCTATTGAAACAATGGTACAAGGAACAAACCATGCAAATAAAACGGGGCAAGCATTTGTCTGAACCGTTTCATGTGTCTAATAGGGTTAGACAAAAGTAGTACTGAGTCCATACTGTATAAATACAGCAATAACTATCAATTAACACAAATGATGTGCATGCAATACACGAGACAACAAAACTTACAGAAAATGGCCAAAAAACACATGGTACATACACAATAGACATCAACACAACACAGATAACAGTGGGCAAGCAATGGGTGAAGAGTTGAGGCATGTACAGATGAGCAGGTAAACCAAGCACACAGGTGAAGGTATTACACTGAGTCCATACTTGTTTCCTGTTTATTTACACATCAACATGAAGGTATTATACTGAGTCTATACTTGTTTGCTATTTATATATATTGAGTCCATACTTGTTTGCTATTTATTTAGATAATTTATCCTATGAAGGAAACAACATTAAAGCAGGGTGTTATATTAGTAAAGTCTTATAAAATTACTTTATGTTTGCTGATGATATTTGTGTGTTTTGTCTAAGTGTATGTTGGTTACAAAGAATACTGGATGTGTGTCAGGCTTAGGCAGAATCGCATGGGATTATTTTCAACTGCAACAAAACTGTTTGTATGAATTTTAAGGCTAAGAGTACAAAAAGCACAGACACTCCATTATTGACATTGGGTGGTCAAAATGTAAAATCTGTTAACCAATATAAACATCTGGGGATTGTATCGGATAATGAGCTCTCAGATGACAAAGACATTCAAAGACAACTGCGATATCAATATTGTGCAGCAAAAAATCCGTGAGCCTCTTTTTGAGTTTTTCCCGATGTTCAAATGCAGTTAAATTTTTTTTTTCTTTAAGAAATGCCAGAAAATAATAAAACCCCAGACATACAAAATGGAGAAGTTTCCAAGACAAAAAGAGAATCCCAAGCCCAAACAGATACATGAAGCAAAACTCAAAAGCATACATCAACACAAACATCACAAGTGATGAAAGCAAGAAGGAAGCACATGCACAAAGAAAAAGAACACAGAGAAATACAGCAAAAATAAAATAAAAAACACAATAGACATCAACATAACACAGATGATGGTGGGCAAGTAATGGGTGAAGAGTTGATACATGTACAGATGGGCAAGTAAAGTAAGCACACAGGTGAAGGAAGTGAGCAGCAATAAGGGTTATGAGGCAGAAAGCAATGCATTTTAACACATTTCATGACAAAAACAAGTAGCAAGGGCAGAAAACAATGTTTATACATGCAAATCGTGAAGAAATATAAAATTACCCATACCATAGTGGGGTGGGTTGTGCAGTTTGCAGTTAAAAATGTACCTTAAATATACTTTTTCATTCCTTTTTTTGCAGTTAAAAATGTACTTTTTCGTTGCTTTCCATCCATGTGATGTATGCATCACAATTTATGGTGTAATATCAAGAAGTCATACATCATGCAGAGATTGCGTGTGGCCTCTAATTTTACATGCAGAACTCTATACAACCTACCCTAAAGAGCAGGTGTGAATAGCCATCAGGTTCAATAATTAACATTCCTACCTTTGAGGCCCTGTTAGTGTTACGAAAAAATACATACCTGCTTCTCAAAAGACGCCGAAAGTCTAGCAACATTGAACATATGCCATGCATATGGTTGTGTGCTTTGGATACAGTCAGATAGTTTGTATTCGTCCCTATTCTTTGAGCACTACAATCGCATTTTACTTTGTGAATGAGTGCTTGAACATTGCAGTGTCTGTTTGGTTGATGGGGTGCATGTCACAACGCATTTTTGCATTTGGTAATACTTATTACTTCACTTGGACTCATCAACCAGTTTAGGAACTTCTAAAATTTGACCAGAGTCAAAAAAAACCCAGATTTTCAAAAAATACCCCAGAACCCCAGACAAAACAGAAAAACCCCAGATCTAGTGAAAAAAAAACAACAGTGGCAACAATGAAAGTAATGAATAAGCCTTCAGGCCCCAGAATTACCCAATTAGTGAATTACAACAAACTGTTGCATCAGAAACACCACGCGACCCACCTGCGCCTGCACCACAGGAACACAACTTCATGGTTGAGTGGATACCGGACTGGAGCAGGGCTCTCACATATGCCACCACAAAAATCCTAGAACCATGCACGAGAAAATCCGTAAAATCCCTAAATCTGTGGCGGTGCAGCATAAAATCGGATTCCCATGAAAAATGTTAAAAATAGAACATAATATGATTTGCAAAACAAACTAAATTAGTTCATTTTACACATTTTCATACTTTTCCAAAAATCCCTAGAAATCCCTGAAAAGGGTCAAAAGTTCCAATCTAGGGATAAAATCTCTAAATGAGAGCACTGTACTGGAGAGTAGTGGTAATTCGCAATCTCATGCATTGTTGTGTACCGATTGTGAATTTTCATTATCAAAGTGTTTCAAATTAAGAGTTTTGTAGTTATGCTATGCTAAAATTTTATGGTTTTAATTTTAATTTATTTGTTTGTTAGCAGACACGAAGTCCATAGTATGAACACACACACTCTGCAGAACGCAGGTCGATAAAAACAGACAAAACAGCACGTAGTACAAGACATTGAAGCCGGCGAAATCACAGGGTTACAGACACTTTTTGCAACTGCATTGAAGACAGAACCATAGGGTTACAGACACATTATTAAC
>JGI24022J15233_10008893_pt1 | contig 11268 bp, 5 predicted proteins | sample Ectturendosymbi2_FD_15233 | JGI IMG/M metagenome (IMG submission 15233)
GGTCGTTGATTAGTGCTCTAAATCTTCAAAAAATAATAAACCTAATGGTAAACAATATAAACAATAGTAAGTTATGGTACTTAGAAGTGAACTTATTGTATTGCTGTGTCAAGGCGGCAGCAAACACTGGAGTAGCTTCTGAAAAAAACACCAGTCTCACTGGTATAAAACATGTAAAGCATCTTCAAAGTTTCATACTTTTAGGCATTACTCTTGTTGATGGACTTGAAAATTCAATATAATCTGAAATTTAACCTAGTGTCTTTTATCATAACACAAGCCAAAGGCTGAGGATTTAATTTTTGACACGGCAGTGTCTATTTTGCCGCCAGGATGGCAGCAGCAAAAGGCTTGGTAGAAAGGAAGTAAATATAACTAAAAGATCAACCTACAACCTAACCCTAACCTTAAATGTAGCCCCAAGCTAACTCTGATCCTAACCTAAGCCTAACGTATCCTTAAGCTAACCTAACGTTAAGCTAACCTATCCCTAACGTAATGCTTAGCTAACCTAATGATAAGCTAACACTAACCTAACCATAACCTAATGCTAAGCTAACCTAACCTAACTGTAACCTACCTAACCCTAATCTTAACCTAACAACACTGACTCGTAAAGGTAACACCTAAGTGGAGCCTGGAAAAAAGCAAAGAAAAAAAGAAACTCGGCAAGGCAAGAGTCGAACCACCAACCATTGGCATAGCAGCCTTATCACCTAACCATTACACCACGAGTAGGACAGTGTGTTCCTGCCAAAGTGACCTTTTTCTTTGTATTACATCATGCCACGAGACCGAATGTTCAACTGACGGCATAATAGCTTCAGCCGATCTGTTGCCGCCAGCATCTTGGTGGTAAAATAGACACTACCTTAATTTTTTTCCAATATTTGGGTGACAGCAATTGGCAAGAGGCCAAAAGCTAATATGTATGCCTTGCCGATGGTATTTGGCTCAGTGCTCTTGCTCATAGAGTGCAAAGTTGAATATTTCCACTGGTGAATTAATCACCCAATTTTTACATTTTAAGCATACAATCTATCACTGAGTTGTCATATAGCTATAAAGTCTAACTTTTTCACTAGGCTAGTATATTAAGTTTATGCTTCTTGTGTCAATAATTCAGATGGATCTTTGAGGCAAGACTTAATTTGGAGAATTGGTAACAATGAATGTTTTGATCTTATTCTTATCTATGGCCTACAATAGTTATGTTTGAAAGTAGGTCTAAAGTTCTCACATAAAGCTGGATAAAATTACTTGAAACTTTATCTTAGCTGGTGGCAATGTCTTTAAGATTTTTTGACAGTTTTTATATATATCAGCAAAAGTTTTTAAATTGGCAGTGTCTAGGTAGCTAGCAACGACTGTGCAAGATCAAGTGCTAGGTAGCCGACCAAGGCTACGCAGGGTGAACTGCTAGTGCTAAGTACTCGGCAACATAAAAACCAAAACCCTAGCATAGCGTACACTAGAGATCACCCGCTGGCAGTGAATACGCAGACAAAAGTGCTCTAAAAGCAAAACTAAAATCTGCCTCATCTTTGACTATGGCTACGCAAGCCAAGTTATGCAGTTATGATGCTAATGATTTATAGTCATGTGACTAAGGGCATAGTTGTACATTAGTTCCGATTGAGACTCAGGATTTCATAGTTTCTATGCATTGAAAGTTGGTTAAATTAGAAATGTAAATTTTCTGTTTAAAAAGCAATAAAATAAACTGAAATATAACAAATGCAATAATTGGGAAGTATATTAGCATAATTCAATCGACCAAAGAATACTGAATAGGCTAATCTATGCAACTGTAAACCTGTATTTGCCCTATTACTCAAGACCCTAACATTAAACCTTAAACCTACAACCCCAAACCTGCAAACCCTAAACGTAAAACGTGAAGCCCTTAACTTGAAACTAAAGCAAAAACCCTAACTAAAGCTAAAGCTTGAAAGCTAAAAGTATAAATGCCTGTCTATACTGAAGAGAAGCAAGGAGTTGCTAGACGTAATCCTTTGTTTTTTGTTGCGTCAAGTAATTGTGCATACACCTTGTTACGGCAAATCCTGGAACCAATTAAACAAGAAAAAAGATTGCACCTGGCAACTCCTGGCTCATCATCATAAGTGTAGGTAGAGGTAGAAGGCAAAATCCTAAACTTGATACTGATAGTGCAGCCAGAACACCTCAAGAACAGTGTATCAGAAACTTGAGCGTAGTGCAAACACGACTTCCAAGACCACCACTCTGCCATTGTATGTTCACCATACAATCATATAAAGAAAGTCTGAACCTGCTTTCTGTTTGTGGCGATTAAACCTAACCATGTGCTGAATCACATGGGTACCAGCTACCTAGCAGTTTATGTTGCGTAGCTGTCTCCAGCTACCTAGACACTTCCTTTTAAATTTAAAGGAGATCATTAGAAGCAAAGAAGCTATATGGCCCTTTGCAAATGTACTAACCAAGTATTATCCATTTATGAACAATAAAGAATCACTATTATCAGTTTTTTTTAAAGAAGTTTTAGGGACCCAATTTGGGTCCCTAGAATCAGAGAAAACTATTGTCAGGTCCCTGAAATCAGAGAATATTGGATCCCTAGAATCAGAGAAATCGGGTCCCTGCAGGTCCATCATGTACCTAACATTTTCCTTAAAAAAGACCCTGCTATTATGCTAAATATTTTTAAGCTGTAGATAGATTAAAACAAAAAAATATATAAACTAAATAATAACAAAATAGTTCTGTTAGATTTTAGCTGAGTAAGAAAGTACACATCAGTGCGTAACGTAAAAACATTGTTAGGTTCTTACGAAATGATTTAATAAAGCCAAAATTAGGATTTGTGTTGCTGGGTACTATTTAAAAAGAATCCTTTGAAAGCAATAAATCAGGCATTATTTTTATTATGAAAAAATACAAAACTCTAAAACAAATCATATACCAATTTTGTTGTTATCTCATCATGTGAAAGACCCTTTTTTTGCTTAATTCATTTTACAAGGAATTAGAATCAGCTGAGCAGTAAAAATTTGAATGATTAAAATTGAGTTAGTTTTGTTTTTTATGTTAGCTTAATAGTCTTAGTTGCAGTATATTATAAAGCTTTGTATTATTTTTCAACCAATTATAACATTAAATTTTTGAATATAACTTAATGAATGGATGAGTTAACAGTATGATATCAATGGTAAAATATTTTCATACATACATGTTTTTTTAGCTGAAACATTCACTTCTGTTCAATAATTTAATTTTCTAACATAATATTTTTAATATAAAACAATTTAGGCAATAACAATTTTATAATGCTTTCAAAAAGTAATAAAAAAGCCAACACTTTGTTAAAACTTTTTTGGTCAGGCAGTAAGTGTAACATTAGTAGAGTTTTACAAAGCTAGATACAAAAGAAATTGCTCTGAAAGTTTTAAAGAAGTTGAAAGTTAAAATATTTTCATTAATCATTTTCATCCCATTATTGCATTTTTTTTGGTATTTTCAAACTGTAGCAAAATAAATGCTAGACTGGCACATTAAATATCATTTGAGAAAGTATTTGCCTCTTCATGATGCTGATCTGCAAATCCCTGCTCACCTTAAAAATCAGAACAGAAATGAAGTACAGCTGGCCTGTTTCATTCTATTCCATGAGTGACTGCTCATTTTCTGACTAGCATACCTTTGGCCATATTAATAGCATCAGCATTGCTGGTCACGAGTTCTATAAAACATTTTTATGCTGTGTGTCTCAAACTGTGGCTTGCAAAGCCAAAAGCAAAGGCCTACAAAAGTTTGCTGAAAATAGCCCACAAAACCAAAGGCAATGACCCTTTTAGGCTGAAAAGCACCCATATGGTAAAAAGAATGAGGACTATCACACCAACTCTAGGAACAATGGGCAAATTGCATTGAAGATAACTAAATTCATTGTAATATTCGACTGAAGATGTCTATCAGTCTTTTGTCCTCTGTCACTCACAAGAAAAGGTTGTACAAAAACAGAAGTCAAATTATTTCACTGTGTGGGATGCTATAAAAGCTCAAACAACCTCTGAAGGAACCATGTCTAAAAGACTTGCTCCTAACTCCTATAACCTTTGTTGTAGTTTAAGACTTAACGCACACATGCTACTTGCTTGCTGGCCCATTTTTCTTTTGCTGGTCAGTGTAAGCATGAAGTTATTAGCCAGCATTGTAGCCCACACTTTGATAGGTTGTACAAGAGTATCATTGACATTAAAAAATGTTGATTTATTCAACTTCACATTTAAATGTTGTTAGCCTATGTTAAAAACTGTATTAAGCACACTTATAAGAAAGATTTGCAAGCACGCCTTTTGCAGTGGTTAATCTCAATAATTTGTTCATGTGGATGAAAATAAATTGTTTTGTTTGGTGGTTCAGTGAAGATAAAACATGCAAGGGATTGGTTCTTTCTATAAATGTTGTGAAAATATTAGAAGGTGATAATGTATGTCAGCACTCCAGCTCTTTTCATTCATTGGCAGAGCAAGTTTTGCTGCAGGTTATATGGTACAAAGCTGCATCTTGTTTTTGTATAGGAAACATTAAAAAGCTCTGTCTGGTTTGGGAAAATGCTGTCTGGGTTCTCTTGTTTTTTTTTAACCTAGGTGTGTGTGGCCTATTTGGCATCAAAGCTGTATAACAGCTTGATGTGAACTCATCCAAATACGTGGTAGAGTTTGTGAATCACAGATCAATCATAGGACTCATATATACTGGGGTTTTCCGGAAGTCCGCCCAGTCTTTAGTCCGCCCATGGGCGCTAATTTTAGGTGGGCGTTTATATGGTGCTAATATTTGAGTTGAATACCGATACTATTTGCACCTGTCACCTCACACGGTACGCCCAACGTTATACTGATTTTGAATACTATTTGTAGATGTCACCTTACACCAGCATTCGGAAAACTTTTTTATCGCGGCCCATATCACTTTTTCAATAGCTATTGAAGGCCCACTACAATTGAAACCACTAGAACAAAACGAATCAGACGCAGGCAACATGCAACTGCCGTATAACAGCCCGGGCGGTTATTTGGTCCACATCTTATTTTCCCAATGTGTCTATTTTCCTATTAACGGCCTTGGGCAGTCTTCTGGAAAACCCCGGTATAGCTCAAATTTGATGATACAGTGCATGTCACTGTTAAATACTGAGTTTGATTTTAACCCTGAGATTAGAAATTCATTTTGAAAAGGTCATGAAAGATGAACACTTTTGCTACCAAGTAAAAAACATGTGCGTAGAAAAACATGTGTCACATATTAGGCAGTTGTCGCAATTCTGGTAAGTCAGCCACAGACACATCAAATAAAACTGCCATCATACTAGAAATATTGATCTACTTGGTGCAATGATTTTGGTGACCATAGTCAATCATATTAATCTACATGGTGCAGTGAAAAAAATTTTAAGCAAGAGGCTTAGTTAAAGTTAATATTTAGATTAGAGGTTGAAACTAGATTGTGATTTGTTAAAGATAAGTACCCCTTCTAAACTTTAGATCCTTTTCAATTTGCTTAACTAAAATGCTTACTTTTCTAGTGTTACAAGCCAGAAATAGAGCTTACTTTTTATACAAAACATCAAGCATTATTTTGGGTAGTGTCATTGGTGTTTTATACTAGATGTTCACAAAATAAACATCAACATCTTCTGTTAAAACCACAATAAACCAAATATTTCCAAGCAAGTGACCATAGTTTGCAAAGAACATATGCTCTGCTAGCTCATGTACTTGATAATTAGCTCACCATATTACTCAAAATATTTGGTTTATATAAATTTAACCTGTACCATTGTTCTGATTAGGTGTGCTAAGGATGCAGTAATTAATGAAAAAATGGCAAATAACATCAAGTGGATGCTTTATTTGTGGGTAGTGAGTGATTTTCTTGATGAAGTGATACTCCATAGTATAGCTTTAATTGCAGAAATGTGTTGCGTGCATTTAGCATAGAAGTAAAACTTGTTTCATCTGTGATATACGCATACCATTCCCAAAAGACTGTTCATTTTTGCAAGTGTGTAATTGTGTTCATAAACATTGAAATGTCTAGCTAATTAGGATTTTCAATCTTTTTGCAGTGTTTGAACAGTATCAGAAAGCGAGAACACAATTTGTTCAAACGATTGCTGAGCTGTCTACTCGACCACAGAATATAGAAACTCTTCAAAATGCAGGCAAGTCTGTTACAGCTAGTTTATCAAAAGCATTCAGATAGCATCTTGTACTTTGAAGGTTCAAATTTTGTTGTCCATGTTTTTGCAGAGAACACTGGTAATATTGATAACATATTGTTTGTTATCAGGTGTTATGGCCCTTCTGCGCCCTTTGCTACTTGATGTTGTGCCTACTGTGCAGCAGACAGCTGCCCTTGCAGTAGGGCGCTTGGCAAACTACAATGATGACCTAGCAGAAGCAGTTGTTAAAGGAGACATTCTTCCTCAATTGGTGTATTCTCTTGCTGAACAGAATGTAGGTGGATATTCTTTAAAAATAAATGTCTGGTTGATTGTTACAAAGTTTTTGACTTAACCTTAATTAATGGAAGTAATGTTATGATTAATTGAGCAATTAATGATCCCAATATGTATTTTTGTTATATAGTAGATACACTATGTCTATGCAATATGTTAAGTATCTCTTCCTTTAATTTTCATTTACACTGATCTCTGCAGAGATTTTACAAAAAGGCAGCAGCATTTGTTCTTCGTGCTGTAGCAAAACATTCTCCACAACTGGCACAAGCTGTTGTTGATTGTGGAGCACTAGATGCTCTTGTCATCTGTCTGGAAGAGTTTGATCCTGGTGTTAAAGAATCAGCTGCTTGGGCACTTGGCTACATTGCTCGTCACAATGCAGGTGTGGTGTTTGTACTAAATGTTGAGATGCTTTTGATGAATGTAGAACCACACATTTGCTTAAGTTATGCACATTTTGCTGAATCTTCTTTGGCACACCATTTCATGCTTATTACCTGCAGTTAAATGCTTGCATTTTTTATCCATACAAATCTGCACATTACTGAGAAAGAAAGGAAAAATGCAAAAGCAGCACATTTTTTGTACATTTATACCACTGCAAATATGTCACAGTGAAATTAGTTTGTTCAAAAGACTGGTAACATTCATGTGAAAACATAAATTTTCAGTCTTTTGTTATCAGAGCCCCCATGTTGCTGATAGTCTATTTGTGCCATTGACTTCCACATGACTCAATGCTGAGCTTTCTTCAAAGTGTTAAGACCATCAGTGGACAACAGACCATCAGCCACATGTTTTTTGAACTAGGAAAAAATTTTTGTGCAGCAGTGGTTTCACCCAAGTAATGCAGATGTTATTTCTTGGAAATTTACTCCACCATGGATACAAATTTTCTACCTTTCTAAAAAGAGTAAATTTCTTCGCAAACTGTATCTCCTGTGTGGAAGAATCAGCTTGTCAACTTAGGTTGTTTTGTTGAAACATATAGTAACAAGCCCCTTCAGATTTCTTTTGGTAATTGTGCATGCTGCACTGGCTTACACAAAGAGCTCTACCTTTTTACTGATTTAATGTGGTTTGCACAAAACGTCAAAACTCTAAGCTGTCTGAGTTATGTCACAACACTGATCTGAAATGTATCCCAAATTTCTACAAATCATCTCATATAAACTAATTGAAAATGAGTAATTTTCCCCTTAAAAGTAAAGTTTTGCATTGCAGGTGGTATTTTTTGAGTATTTTCTAATTGGTTACCTTCCTTTTTCCTCAAAATGAAATAACATGAACATCAGCACAAATAAAATATATGTATAGGTTCAGTGAATTTGGATGGCACTGTAAATGGCCCATGGCTTGCATAAAATTTGCAAGGAAAATGCATTTGTTTCATTTTTGCAGAAATTTTAGCAGACTCAAGTCTGAAGTGGGGCTTTACATAGCATCTCAGAAAATTGCCAACATGAGAAAACTGACCACAGCAATTAAAGTAAAAAATACAGAACGGTGACAGTATGGACAAAAAAGGTGTAATTGTATGTCGAAACATTTGCGGGAAACGATAAGGTTACAAACACAAGAAATGAAATCAGTGAAATTCCACAGCCCAAACAGTAAGGTTACAAACACAAGAAATGAAATCAGTGAAATTCCACAGATCGCTGTGGTGGTGTGCTGGAAATTATGACATCATTCAAATTAGATCAATTAAAAAGATTATTTGTTGGATAAATTCCCGACTTAAGCAAGAGTTCATTTTTGCAGAGCAAGCAGTTGGAATGCAACAGACGGCAGCCAGGCAACACTAAATTTGATTTTAATTCGGCTACAAGAACACATTCAGTGGCTGTGAACATTAATATTAATGCACTATGGCGTCTACGCAGCAGATGCTTACGAATCGTAGCAGACGCCGTGGATATGTTGTCATGCAAATGCATGGGAGCTGTTTTAGGGTAGAAACAACACTTTTCATGATTGATTGAACTTACTACGAGTGGTAACAGAGGTGGTTAACATGTTCATTCTACGAGTATAGGCCTGAATGCAGCAAGACAACAAAGTTTTCAACACAGCGCAGCTCTTAGTTAAGAAAGTGGTGAAACTCAATTTTTTCGATAAGCAGAATAACAAAGCTTAACAATTTTGTGAAAATTAACGCGGATTTTGAAGTCGCCATGCACATGCTCAGCTATGGGAGAACAAGCTAATCAAGTGTTTTACTGTGCAAAGTGATTTATTGTTCCTCACACCGGAGGGCCCCAGTGAGTCACGTTAATTTTCACTTTTTTGGTTGCCCGGTGACTGCTTCAGAACAATAATCGCGGTGGATATTACCGAACTGAAAAGAGTTAGGATGAAAAGGAGATAATAAAAGTATAAAAACAATGGGGCACAAAGCACCCCAACATTTCAAAGCTGTCAGTTTTGGTCAGAACCATACCAAGCTTCTGCGAAATACGACTCCAAGAGAGAGAACATTTGAAAGTTGACCTACATATTTTTCATTAATTTTCTATTTCGACAAGTTGTTTGTGGAAAGAAATCTCGGGCTGTTGAGTAAAAGATTTCGGGGAAATTGTAGGAACCTTTGATTTTTGTGTTTGTCGAAGTACTATTTTTAATAAGGAACAAGCGCGTGGGTCATGAGAAACTAATAATTGGAGCTTCAAGATATTTTTTAAAGCTCTGAATTACGTGAATCAACGAACTGGTTAGAATCCGAATGCTAATATTTGTTATCCAGTAAGACTTTGTAAAAGCCTTAGAAAGGTATTGGAAAATAGCGCTATAGTTTTAGATAGTGCTCGTGTGTTGAGGTCGCAGTTTAGTAGCTCTGTGAAGCAAGCATTCTGCTGGTGAAACAGGTAAATAGACATGACAATTAAGTTCTTTTGTTTATGCTCGCGTTGTTGTATTCTTCCGTGAGGTCGTCAGATTGCTTTTATCATTTGCACTTCAGCTCATTCTTGTGTGTGATTGCGATTAAGTACACCTCAAAAATTGCACAAAATTATGTTGCAATAAGCATGGGTGTAGTTGTGTGGGAACGCCGATCCACACCAATAAAAAGGAAGACTGCACCAAATAGTTCGAATAAAGTGAGCATTCGCCTACATGAATTTTCACGCTGGATATTCCTGTTTCACAGTAGACTTTTGACTAGCAGTGCGAATTTGCGTGTCGCTAGCACGTCTGTGAGATCACAGCCATGGTTTGATGTAATCGTTTAGATCCCACATCTTTAAGTAACGTTACTAGTGCAAAAAGGTGTGGTAACGTGTTCCTACACGAAAAAAAGGTGTGGGAACGCCGTTCAACGCTACTACACCCCTGGCGATACGTATTGCACAGGATTTTGCTCGTTTGTAGTTGCAAGTGTTAAAGGCGCTAGAGTTCGGCAAACTCTGTTTGAACGCATAAAATAGTTATTGTTAGCCATGGCTTGATACGTCATAAAGTCGCNTACAAAGTAAATCTGGCAAAAACGTATGAACAGTTGACTGTCAGCAGCAGGAAATCAGACCTCTGAAACTCTGACGTAATTACAAGAAGCCAGCGGTCCTGGATTTGTAGACTGACAAAACTTTTATGCAGTTTTCCGGTTAGCTTTTTTCGACTGTCAAAATTATTACTGATCTCATACTCGCAAAAACTCTATGCACCCCTGGTCGGAAATCATTGCAACCAGACAACATGCGAAACAGTGTAGTGTTGGTGTGCATTGCCCGTAATTGCGATTGCAAGGTTGTTTCATCAACATACGTATTTTAAACTTTTACGCTGTGTTCTACACACTTTTAGTGCCCTCCTGTGCTCAGTCCATCGGTGGATGTGGAGGAATAGCTTTCCGGTTGATTGCAATCCTTTTCAAAAATTAGAAACTGAATTTAGCATTGAAAAAAGGTTTGCAAGGTCGCGGTATACTTCTAAAAACTTTTGTAAGCCTGACGGCAGTTCCGTAACCAACCGTTCTTCGCAGTATTCCTTTTGTTGCGGATGCTGAAGGCCGCAGTTGTTGATTTGATGTCACTGTAGCTGCCATACTTTTCTCTGCGCTCAAGCGTCCGTCGTATCAATTCACCACAGTGTGTTTTTCTTTGCAAAAATCAAAGCTCAATGTAGCTTTTTTGCGTCTAGCGTTTCTCCATCTCATGAGGCGTTCGATTTTGCTGCAGAGTTATCGCAAGCAGTGGTTGACGCCGGCGCTGTGCCTCTTCTCGTGCTGTGCATACAAGAGCCCGAACTGTCTCTGAAACGTATCTCAGCGTCGGCACTCAGCGATGTGTGCAAGCACAGTCCGGAGCTGGCGCAGACTGTTGTCGACGCCGGAGCAATTGCCCATCTGGCGCAAATGATTCTCAATCCAGATGCAAAGCTTAAGGTTAGTTCCTGTCGCCGTTTTGNGTGGCTCGCCGCTTTGCACTGTCATANATCAAGATTTAAATATGTCTTGCTGGGGTTTTATTCGGTTTGTGTTTACCACCGTGTCTGCTAAATGCTTTATTGTTTAACATATTGTTGCCTGGTAGTATGCGGCTTGACTTTGTAGTTGCTGAGTTGATTTTCAGATGAATGGACATGTAATTCATCTGGTGCTGGCNAATGTTATAAATCAGAGCAGCTTACAAGTGAAGATGCAAACGCTTTTCGACCCAGNCCATGTCCACGAGTTTTGACACGGAGCTGCAAGAAAAAATAGCCTTCTGCGGATATTTGTGCTGCAGCTGTCCAAGATCTATTGTAAAGGACCAATC
>JGI24022J15233_10008895_pt1 | contig 11268 bp, 6 predicted proteins | sample Ectturendosymbi2_FD_15233 | JGI IMG/M metagenome (IMG submission 15233)
CTTAGTTTCGAGTGGTGAAAATGTAATTTTGCCACTTTTGGCCGCCCCTGCAAAAATATTTTTGGCCCACCCCTAGAAAATCCACTATTGACCCCTTCCTGGAAAAAATCCCTCCGGCGCCCATGTTTAGGGGCACACGCTCATCTATCGAAATGCTGAAGGGGTACACGGATGGGGAAAGTTTGGGAACCCCTGATGTAGAAGATGGCATCGGCACCGAACAAAATGCAACTTTATAGGCGAATTGACGTTACATACGAAGCGGTTATAAACGAATTAAACTATATAGAACAGCTTTACAAGGGGTTTCAGGCCCAATTCGGATTAAATTAAAAAAGTTAGTTTCGGGGCATACTGTTTATTTTTAGGGCAAANTGTTATTTTCAGGGCAAATTTTTTCCGCTCCCCCAGTAAAATGCCTTCCCGTACGCTTATGCCTTTGCNTGTAGCTTCAGATTTAAGTTATTCAATTTTTATAAAATGTTTGCCAAACAAAGCAAGACTTTCAACCAAATCTTGTCACTAATGTAAGACAAGGACTCGTTTGCTTTCAGTTTTGAGAAGAACTTTATTTCATCCTTCATCACAAAAACGCGGTTTAGAACGTTTCCTTTCTAGAGCCAAGTTACAGTCGCTTGGAATAGAAGTTCGTGTATCGAATTCATGTTTTTGTAGAATTCTTAAAAAACAGACAGGTGTTAAGGCTTCCACATTTGATGTAATTGAAAGCCTTAACGCGATTCCATCATTGCAGGAGGTCCATCAGCACAAACCACACAAACATATTTTTTCCACTGAAACTCTGTAGAATCAAAAAAGGTTTTTACTTCTCCAGAAGATCTGCACTTGTTGTAGTTTGCAGTTCCTTACAAAATAGGAACTCCTGTTTAATGTCTCCTGAACGAATATATCTCACGAAAACAAGCAACTGAGCACATGAAGTAACATTTGTTGACTCATCCACTTGAAAAGAAAACATTGGAAATGCTTTTATTTCATTTATCACCTGGTCTTTCACATCTTCCGACATTCTAAAATGCGCCTCTGAATAATATTACTGGAAGAGATATTTGTCTCATTTTTGCCTCACTAGCTTCTCCAAGAAGTAGTTTTATTATTTTCAACAAACATGGTTTCACAAACGTTTTTCTAATCGTGTGAGTTTTTTTTGCTTGGCAATTTCAAGTGCGACTTCATGTGATGCCTGTCTTCTTGGTGGAAACTTCCGGCAAGATAAGTCCCTGACGTTTCAGAATCGCTTCATGGCTCGGAAGAGTTGAAACTTTTTGTGGCGTGATTGGGATGCTTTGCCTCTAAACGCCACATCAATTTCGAATATTTCATATACTTCGCACTGACAGTCTTTAAACCACTGCAATACGTTTCTTCATGAATATTGACTGCAACTTCACAACAATATACTGTTGGTAGGCTGTCCTATTCCGGGGGCCGATCCAGTCAGCAAGGTTAGGGGGGGTGATTTCAGTAATATTTGGTACTCATGTCTCACAATGGCTTCGCTACTGTAAGAGAGATGAAGCATAGCCTACTTCACAACTCTGATGTGACAAAGCAATGGACGACAAAATACCTTCATATCACGCGATACTTTTCCAAATTGTACAAAATTATGGTGAATATAGTTATTTTCGTAGATTTAGGGGAAGATCGCCGCAGTTACCCCCCTCTGGATCCACCCCTGTCTTATTCAACAACTGTTTTAAAACTAGAATAAATTCTTTGTGACGTGTTGGAAGGCATTGGCTCTGAATGCTGTATAAACTTGTAGGTTTCACAAACTCAGCATTAGCACCGAGAACAAACTTGCTCAAAACACACTATGACTTCACTGTGTTTTTTTCCAACTATGGAGGTAAAACAAATTTCAAATAGGCCTACTCTTCAAAACACTTGCGTTTCGTGTCCATGGTAACAATAGAAATGAAAGTATCACAATACTATTGCAGGTAAAATATGTTTCTACCTGACTGCTGGCTTCAACTTCACAATAATAAGCTGCTGGTATCAAAGACTACAATTGTTTAAAAAAAACGGCCGAATGCGTCAACTGACATAAGCAATACTGCTTGTGGTTTACTTCACCTCGGATTTCGACAATAGACGTGCAGGATTGTGGATGATACTAGCAGATAGCAGATTTAAAACTAGCAGATTGGACTGCGCAACTGTGGTCTGACGACGGAAAGACATATCTCCTCTTCAGTTTGCGACTTCGCATGTACACAGTGCCTGTCATGTTTTGCAACATATTGTGATATTTGAATTGTTAACTCGGATGTTATAAATTGCATCCCTAGTAAATCACGTTATATGCAACAAACAAGCTGCTCCGAGAAGCAAATTAATTGCGATGGCCGATTTGTGTTAAGATAAAAACGAAAGGTTAAACACTTTCCTACATTGAAATCTTTGCGCACCCTAAAAATTTTCGCGACCTCAGATTGATAAATGCTGCTTTGGTAGAAATATAGGCAAGTCTCGGTTCAAGTTAGCCCGAACACTAACATTTACTGTGATAAGTTCGTGGAAATTTCGCACTTAATGATTTTTCCTGATTGCTTCCGCGTGCCACTGAAAACACTATGGCGGGCCACATGTGGCCCCCGGGCCGCTAATTGCCCACCCCTGGTCTAACTCTAAGTAAAACACACTGAGAGAGGCTAAGTCAAGTAAAATAAGTTTATTTAATGCAAGCTTGTAAAACCTTCTTATGTCATCACGATAAAAATATTAAGTCCGTATGTATACCACAAATCTTTATTGTCCAAATGCATTATGACCTCAGAATCATTGTGATGTAGCATACCGGTACACTGATTGATTGATACATTCATGCGCGCGAAGGAACGTATGACCAAGTCAATCAACGCAATGCGTATATTCCAGGACTTCCCAANCTTTTTTAGCTTGCGACCCACTTTTTCTGAAAATTTCATGCANTTCACTGTCAGTGGGAAGCTTGCTCATGAGATAAGATAAAGTCATATNAAAAGAAAACCGGCTGATTTGCAATGGAAGTTTTTTAAACCATCTTTTTTTTCAAGGAAAAGTTACTGAAATCAAGGGCAAACCTCAAACGACAGGAATGAATTCTGCATGAAAAAAGCTAGTGTCAGAAGTACTTGCAATGACAATTTTTTCGGACAGATGGTCTTTGTTTCCCTGAAAGAGCCTTGTCGTGGGCCGGTCATTTTTTATGATTATTGCAAAAACTATGACCAGCAGCCGTACCCATGAAGGTGATGTTGTGGGGAAGAAGGTAATTCGGCCTCGTTGTTTCAAATAAAACAAAAAGTAAACAAAATATCTGAAATCAAGAAAAATGTTATGCTTGGGAAGTATAATGACCCCTTCACTTTCTGCAGTCATTTTTATGGTACCAGCCTTAATTAAGAGCTGTGGGGAGCTAGCACTCAGTAATTATCAATGCGTATCTGGCAACATCTCGCCTGGCCTGACACCTCACAAATACCGCGCAATCAACAGGACTGCAGCCTTGTATTCTCTACAGAGGTGACTACTGATCCAGGGTCGAGTCCGGCAGGGTTCTGCGTTTTTTTCGGACCATGATCCGGAGGCAAAAATTTGTGAAAAACCGGACCAGGAGCCACTTTTTATTTTCGGCAGTAGCAGGAGTCCGCGTGGTCTTTATAAGTGTCATTGTGTCATTTGTTAAGTAAAAATATTGCTGAATGTCGGTTTCATCGATGGTTGCCGGAGTTTGAACAGGAGTCAGATTGTCAAATTTGAAAAAAGTCGGGACCGGATCTGGATTCATAAAATTTGGAAGAGGAGTGGAGTCGGAGTTTGAAAATTTGACTCCGACCACCTCTGATTTTCTACAGTATTTTGCATACGGAGAGGAAGATGGTCAGCGCAAACTTTTGTTGTAACAATTCACTCAGCAAACTTCGACAGCGATTGATAACCAAGTACGGTTTCTGAAAATACAACTGAAACAAAACTAAACATCCTACCAGGCGCTGCAAAACTGAGCAAACAGACCTCACTATCAGCCGATAGTGCAACAATTAACGAGAAGGGCACGCAACTGCGACTATTTCAGTTAAGTAAACACGAGCTGTAAGATACAGCAAGTAATTGTACTAAAAACTCCAGCTAAAAACACACAAGTTCACGAGCTCAAGGACACAACAACTAATTGTCCAAAAATTGCAATTGCGCGCTAGTTCTCCAGCAGCAACAATAATAAAACTACATACCAAAATGATGTGATATTCGGTTTTTGAGTTTATCAAAAAGCTTGCTGTGTCGAATGGCAGAATTTTGGCTATTCACTTAAGAGCCGAAAACGTCACTCACTAATTGGAAGCAGACCGAGCGGAGGGTTTATTGCGCGCTTACGCGAGGCAAAGCAAAACAGCTGGTTGATTAGTCATAACTATGCACGAAAAGAAACAAAGACATCATCCTGTGTTAGTAGAATAGAGATGTCACGGGCTCACATTTTTATGACCCGGACTGACCCATACCCACTACAACAAACCCGTACCCATGACCCCTCCTAAATTTTGGCCCGTACCCCGCCCGGCCCATAAAGAAGGCTGTGTCTATTTTGCCTCATGAGGCAAAAGCACTGCTGTATCTATTTTGCCTCATTGGGTAAAAGGTCGATTTTGCCATTATACTTATATATAAGATAAACTTAGGCAAATTGAGTTGGTATAAATCAAACTTCTTTGAAAAATTTAAACATTCTAAAAATACTGTTTGAACTTGATCTTCTATATAGGCAATCGTCATTTATTTCAAAATTCAGTTTTGTAGCACTTCTACTGGACGGAGATTTGTTTTGTAGGCTCCTCCCAATCAATAATACAGTACTGCAAATGCGAACTAATCTCTATTGCACTTTCAATGATTCAGTTTCAGACAACCTAGCTTTCCTAAGGCCTCTGCGCACACTACAAACGAATACTAGCATTCCCACACTACCGGAGAGTGTACAATTCACAGCACAACAAGCACACAACACACGCACACAGCATACATCATGCGTTGTTCGCTCATATCACGCCTCACATAGCTCAGAAAAACTCTTAAGGTCTGACACAAATTCCACAGTGGGCGACGCAAACAACTTACGCTATTGCAAAAAAAATTCTTAACATCCTCGTCAGTGCTTCAAAAAAGTGAAAGAAAAGTAGCGGTTCCCAAGAAAAATAAGTGTTTGGGCAGTTAACCGGCCTATGAAAACCCTCCGTTAACTGCCATGCGGCCCACGGGTGGCCCATGCCTACTCTATAGTAGACACGAAGGAATAACGAATCATCGAGCCGTGAAAGCACCGAGATTATGCATCAAAGCTTGTCAATTATAGTTATACTTTACTAAAATAAAACAAACTGTTTTGAACCTAGAAAAAGCGCTCTTGAATTCGGTGACCAGGTGAACACAGCGTGTAACGATTAAACACAGGTGAAATCAGTTCGTCGCTGCGCGCCTTTAACCATCATTGCTTCAGTTTCAGCAAGCACACTGAAATTCGTTCACCATGAAACGTTCTCGTTGAATGTCGAACTTGTTTTAGTTCATTTTATTGTTTTTTACGATATGGTTGTTTCTGTGCAACACATTGCATCGTGTTCATACATAAGGATAACTAGTGTGCCTTGTTTTCAAGATAGGTGGCGCTAAAAGGAACTTGCTGAAAGCGAATCGAAGTTCAAAATCAATCGTATGAGTTTAACCGGCCTACTTTCGATTCAAAGTATTTGTAAGTTAGTTAGGCATTAATACCAAGTAAGGATATGAAGCTTTGCGGTGTGTGTTTGGAGTACATCTGTGCATTTGGCGTACCTGCAACGTGCGTTTTTGGAAAAATTCGCGTGAGTTGGGAAATGGAACAATTCACAGCTTAATTGGCTGAAAAGTTGGGATTCGAAGCAAACAGTTTGTGCTTACTATGTAATGGTCTGCGTCATTTTGACCGCAGTCTAATATGTTCACAGTATTGTGCAAGATTTGAAAACTTGTTAATTAAAAATCTGAAAAGTGGGATGCTTCAGCAATTTCTTCTTTAAAAAAACAACTTCTGGCTTAGATGTGATCAATGGCGGTTTCAGAAATTCGCTGACACAGCGCAAAATATTTTTGGGGCCCCGTTTGTTCATATGTGAAAAACCAAATTTTTTTCAATTTTAACAATGCGGTTGTAACGCATTAAAACTTGAATTTGATTGTATTTATGAGTCATATCTGATGCTCAATTCCAACCACCTTACATACCCCTTTAACCTTAACTGACATATCAATGGCCTCATTATCTTTGGATTGGGGAGTTTACAGCTTGGATCGGGGGCCTTATATTTTACCCTTTTACTACGGCTTCGCATCTTTTGCTTGAACATCTCTAAGAATATAAATATGTGTCAAATTCAAAACATATCAATAAACACAATCACATGGTAAACCAAACTGATTTTTCTACTCAATAAAGTTAAGATAATTATAAAAAATACACCAAAAAACATCATAAGCAAAAACTCACAAAACCTTTACAGTGCGTGAACTAAACATGGAGGCCCGTTTTGCAAACTCCCTAAGACAACTACCGGGTGTGATCTACCTGCTAGGCATTTCTTAATATGGAGAAATTGAATAAAAATTAGTTTCTTCTTTTTTTATCATCACCATCATGGTTTAAAGATAAACTAAATAAAGGGTTTTTAGTTTGCCGTAGGAAAAACGAAGATTTTCATTACACTAAAATTGCGAAAAGTTCTCTAATCTTGCTTTTCAGCCCTTGCAAAAGACTAAAACATTACACACAACGTCAATCACGGTTTGAACACAAAAGTCAATACTGTAGGCTTGTTTTATAAGGGAATTATTCGCAAACTTTCAATTAAAAAAATCATGACTCAGACTAGCGTTGAATGAATAGTCGACTGCATTTGAAAATGACAACCTGCATGTGTTGCTACTGAAGACCAACGCAGGCAAAGGCTACTAGTTTGCATTTGAATACATCTGTGAAAATCCCACTTGAGGAACATACTGCACAAACGTTTAACTATCTCCAACAGCATTTCACATTTAAAACGAGCGCTTCATCACCAATTTCATGACGAAAATGGACGTTATATTTATGATATAAAGGGAAACGAATATTGGAGGTCTTTCTTTGACTGGTTTCAACATGTGCATATGGCCATTGTGTTCTTAAATTTATCAAATATATTGTTCCAATCTTTTTGCATGAATACACGTTTGCTGTCTGTATCTTTGCCGACATAACCATCAAAATGAATACCAGGTGGTGGGGAAATTTTAATCACCATGTCGTCTGGCATGCCCAATCTGTTTCTTAGTACGCCAGTTATCCAAACATCGTCTAGGGACAGAGGCTGCAGCAGCCTGGATTCCTCGTACAATTGCGCAGTTATCTTCACTGAAATTGTGTAAAGACCGCCATGACAATACTGTGGAAAAGACTTCCACTTGTAAATGGATACTGGCAAGTACCATTTTCTGTTTTCCTCCCGAACTGGAAGTTCCTTTTCTCCATAAACAAAGCCGCAGAGAATAGGAAATTCTTTCCAACCTTCCAGGTCCATTCTGCCAATGTTTTCGTCTATATTCTCCTTCAGTAATCCAACATTAATCATAAAGTCATCGTCTGCCGTGGAGTAGAAGTAGTCTTGTGGCAAGTTTGTGGACGCCCAATACATTCCAGCCAAGGTCTTGCTAGTGATATATCTGAACAGATAATTTGCATTATATGAAGAGGTATTAATGACATTGTATTTCCTTAAAACTGAATATTTTGGTCGGGGGTCCGTTAGAAGAAAATTATTAATGGAGAGTCCACCAATAGAAAAGTATAGGAAACACTGTTCTAGAACGTTCTTGCTGTTCTGTATCAAGCGTTTTGTTTGTTATGCAGAATTGTCCTAACATCAATTACAGATCATTCAATGTCAAAGTGCAGCCTAAAGCTTATATTTCATATTTAACCATTCTTCTCTTAAAACGTTAGATATACTAGTCGTGAATGTGAACAATATACATCCAAAAATGTGATTTGCAACTGGTAGCTTTGCCTGGACTTGCCTTGTTCATATTTTACAGCATTGTGCGTACTACATGAAAAAATAACGTTTACAAATTGCACAACAGCGAAAATAGTCGATCAGATGATGGAACCTTTCCAACATTTGAGTAACATTAAATAACTTTATATCTTTCAACATGTCGTAATTGCGAAAAAGAAAAATGAACAGTAAACACATTTTTCAAAACCTTTTTATAGTTCAGGAATGGAAAATTTTACTTTGGCTTCAAATTAAGAAAATTGCCCTCCACAAGCTTTTCCACGTGAAAGTTGCTACGATGTCACAAAGCGCTGCTGTTAATTGGATCAGTTGAACTCAGAAAATAAAACGGAGCGTTTGATCAAACTAGCAGCGATTGATTGTTCTTATAACTTCATGCAACCAAATGTCATCTGATGCTCAAAACGTACGATTCAAGATGCATAAATTAATTTTAAGCAGCGTAACTTGCTGTTCGATGACATTGCAGCTCTGGTATCTCCCATTCGTTAGCAGACAAACCCCTTGCACACATGAGCCAGGAAGATACGGACCACGGAGCTACTGTACGTTATGTAGACAAACTACACATTGGACTACCGGTTGAAGAAGCTGCAACTACATCGCACCAAACTTTTCAGAATCAATTCGCGTATCTCAAGTCAAAGCCCGCAAAATAAATTTTCAAGCAAATGTTACGAGTGGAAGATTTATCGTGAATACTCAACAGTAATTTTAAGTACCAATATACCAAATGTGAAAACTGAAAAACACCATTGTTTACTTAAGTTCGTATTCTACACAAAGACACTTGCTTGTCACCAAAGCCAGTACCCCCGTTGATTTAGTAAAATCGGTAACTTCATGAAACATTGTGAATAGTATATTGAACTCTTATTTTGCTTCTTCACAAAAGACGTGTAAATTATGTTTTCTTCTTTCGTGAATAACCAGTCAATTTGTAATTTGGGAAGAAATGTGCTGTATCTTTGGCGACAAACGCAAGGTGCTTTCCGCTTTCCCAATCAAATCTTTGTTGCTGTTGTTCAACATATAGTCCCAGCAGGTTTTCACTAGTTTTATACCGTTTGACCTCAGATACTGTACATATAGCCTTCTGACGCACAGGTCAGAATACTGCCTTTGCATTGTTAACCGGGAAGACATTCAATAGCTTATCAACATGCGTGAAAATGTCAGTGTGACAAGTCCCTTCAGACAAAAGGTCAGAGAAACGCGTAAACAGAGAAGCGCGTTTCTTCAATTTGAGCTTTCTTATCACAAGAATAAGTCGAATCAGGAAACTTTAACTTAGCACAGATATTGCAAATATTTTCAGACATAAGCTACAAACAAGCAGAATGGCTACAGGAACAAGTCCAAATTAACTTAATTTTTACGCAACCTTAGGTGGTGATAGGGAGAAAAAGACTATCTTAATTTTGTAAGACCTTCAAAGAATATGCAACGTGCTACTACAGCACACCAAACAGCATAATAGATTAATTCTGCAACAAAACAACATATAAGATTTAACTGCTGATTTCACGAAATATGACGAGTTGGTTTTAGGCAAGATTACAATTAAGAAAAACGATACACTTTGAAATGCAAAACAGATTGATTCATGAAAATATGTCTTGAAAATGCACCGTGTTTGGTATTATTTTTTAAATGAGTGTGATTGCAGTCATACTGTACGTGTAATTGGCTGTAACGGCACACCTGTACTCGTCTGGACCGTTGTATTGCAGTATATCTCCGTAACGCTGATGTTCTTCATCCATTAGCACCTGAATGCCTGCTTCGTTCGTTCGACCGATCAAAAACACGGTATCAAATCTCGCCCCACCAACGTAGCCCAAAACCGCCCACGTTCGACGTAGCAGCTCGCGCCGGTGGTAGTTGCCGGCAGTTGATTTGACGAAGACTACATGATGCCACGTTACACCTGCAAATTGACAACGCACCTGAAACATATTTCCATCTGGCGTGGAAAACAGAATATGCAAGCCGCATAAATGGGACAGTTGCACCTCTTCGACCAAACATGGTTTCATAGTGCAAAACATGCAGTTTACAGTGGTGGATTTATAGTGAGGCAAATGTGGGACTTGCTTCGGGCTCCCCTTTTTCAAAATGCCGTTGGGTTTCCTTTTCTTAAAATGGCGATTTGTGCTTAGTTTTTTGTGCTAAATCTGCTTAATAGCAATGTTTCAAATTCACTCAGGTTTGGACATATTATCACCAAGGCATTACTTTTTGCAGGTACAACTCTACAATAGATTTGCAAGCAATATGGCAGAATTGATGGAAGCCAACAGCAGTACATGTCACCACTGCGAAGCAAGTCATGTTATCACTGTTATGCAGGCTATCCAGTTACAGTAGAAGCGACCACCTCGATAACGCGACCATCCATCTATAACCGACAACCTTAACGCATACCCAAACACTTCCTTATGTAATTGCATTACTTTTTGTATCAATAACGGGGCTACGCCGGTATCCAGAGAGTGACCACAACCAAGCTTTTACGAAACTGTTAATTGAACCCCGTGTAGCGCGACCAAATAAGCTAGTGATTACATTAAGCAAGAAAAGCAGGAAAAGTGAAAAGGTGTCAGAAGCAGCTGCTTAGCTGCGCGTTGACCTGCAGAGACCTAGATACAAGGGTTGGGACTTGAAATATTTGTTTGAAATTAAACCTGCGTTCTATATTTACTCGAACCAAGTAGCTCCCTAATTTTATCCTCCACGAGCCCCCTGGGGAGCCAAATGTATCCATGAATTCCCACCTTTTTTCCCACCTCGAGACACAATCTCATTCCGAATTTTACTATGCCACGTTGCCTGCGTATCACAGTGTTTTGAGAAAGATCATGAAGGATTTAACTAAAGTAACGCACACTTGAGGCAGGCTACCTAAAGTAGCTCACACGAAGAAGTTTATTCTCTAAATTTTAATGCAAGTTCGCAAAGCTTTCTCATCAAGCCCCCACGCTAAAAAGCAGGGTTGCAGGGTCCATGTGGACCAAAACACCAAATCGAAAATCGCTTGTCCAAATGTTCCAAATAGCTTAAAAATGTGCCAAATAAGCTGAAACAGGCCGAATTCTGTCGCTGTTAAATTAGGTAGTGAGTATTAGCAACAATGCAGTGTTTCTACAGAACCAAACTTACAAGCAGG
>JGI24022J15233_10008897_pt1 | contig 11267 bp, 7 predicted proteins | sample Ectturendosymbi2_FD_15233 | JGI IMG/M metagenome (IMG submission 15233)
CTTGTTATTAGTAAGTTGCATGTTATACGTGGTTAAAAAACATTGCCCTAAGGAAGCCCACTTGAATAGGTGGGCGAAACGTCGGCTAATAATAAAAATCGCCAGACGATCTAATTTAGCTTGATTTGAAACCTGGTGGCAAACGCTACGAAATAACAACATGAGTAGCAAACAGAACAGCATGTAGATTTTTGTTAAATCGATCATTGTCCGAAAATGGACAAACCTTTAACAAAATAAAAAACGAATGTGTGACAAATATAATTCATTCAAATTTTCCATGAAAGTAGCATGTAAGCGTGGGCGTCCGCAGGTGGGTGGACAATTTCCCCCTGGAATTTGGGTCAAAGCACGAACAATTTCTAGACAAGTTGAAGTCAACAGTTTAATTCCGGTTAATTGATTTAATTCTTGCAGTGACAGTTTATTTGCCGGCATGACACTCACACTGCACAAGAGCCAGATTCTGATGTCATGCAGTGATGACCTTGCAGTTCACTCATGTCCGCTCATTTGGCTGCAGAGGCAGGTTGCCAAACATGAGAGAGGATTGTTTAACTGTTCGTCTTTATTGCGCAACAATAACATGGCTACAAATCCTCAAATGTTCACTTCGCTATGCAATGCACGGAGTTGCCGTAGATCCATATTGCGAACAATATAGCCATAAATATCAAATACATTATTTTATTCAACGTTTCAGCTGAGTCGTATGCCATCATCAGGATTACAAATAAAATGCAACAATTAGAAAGAAAAATGAGTATGCAGTTTGAAAGCATTCGTACTGCATTACGTCATATAGACCATTATGTATTAAATAGCAATAAGGGAATAGATCAGGGGTTCCGAACCTGTGGGACGCGAACGTCTCCCAGGTGGTACGCGAGTAACTTGCATTTTTTCACAAAAACCGATATTCACAGCTTTCTAGTTTACGTATCAGGCTTTGTTTCCAAATAAACAAACTTTCCTGTACCCTGCTATTCCTCTTGTATCGTAACATTATGACTTTCAGTGTGCTGTTAGTTAGCAAATTTACACTACGCATCGACCAATTGGTGGAAGGTAAACAAAAATCTCATTAAATTTAGTTGTGGTCTATTATTGTTATTTTAGTGTATATTATTCTGAATGAACTAAGATTCGATCAAATTACTTGTTCTGGAAGAAGTTGTACGCATTGACAATACTTGGTGCCCAAGTGGCACGAGATCGTGAAAAGGTTGGGAACCCCTGGAATAGATGAACCATGGATGTTGAGGTCTGGCTGGTGTTCCTGTATAGAATATATCCCCTTACTTCTATTTAATACACAATGGTCTCTTTGACTTAATGCAGTATGAATGCCTTCAAAGTGCATTCTCATTTTTCTTTCTAACTGCTGCATTTTATTTACATTCTTGAAGTTGGCTTACGACTAAGCTGAAACGTTGAATAGAATAATGTATTCGATATTTGTGGCTATATTGTTCGCAATAAGTTACAGTAGTAGGCGTTTCGCCGCATATGTGACTGTTGATCGCAGACATCTTGGCAGGTAATGCAGCAAAACAGTGAATGCTGGTAGGGGTAAGCCAGGTAGTTCTACACCGTGTGAAAAAAGCATTGCTGCGCCAACCAGTACAATTTTGCGACTGTTGCCCGAACATAGGGCATTTATGGTGTAGTAAGCGTAAAGCGTTTGGTGAACGTCCATTTGCATTGCATCGTCAGCAGGCCGGCAATCAGCTGATATTTTCGGGGGGACAAGGACAAAATTATTGTAACTTGTTGCACACAACTAAATACGTTTTTGGAATTTCGCATTGCCCGGTTGCCGTTTCCTCCTGCTTGGTTGTGGGCGTGATCGTCGGCATTAGCAACCTGAAAAAGGCAAAATGTCGACGTTGTTACCCAGGAAAAGTTATGCGGACGCCCATTCATGTAAGTTCCTTTATTTTAGTGCTAATTTAGCCTAGACACTGCCATATGAATCGGACTCTTCATTTTTTGCACAGCGGTCCTGAAAATAATCAATATCTGTTGTGATTCCTGGGGTGATGTTCTGGTGTTATTGCGTAAACATCTAAAATGGATTCATGCACGTGGAAAAAGCGTTCATCACATAAGAAATATTTGCAAAATTGTAAGATGTCTTTCATGTTTTGTTATAGAGTATTCTGAGGTTATTTGGTTTGCGTAATTTTGTGCTTTGTAGGTCTTTAATACATTTTCTTGTCAAATCAAGTTTGGGTTAACAAAGCTTACTGAGGAGTACTTTTTTAGGCAAACAGAGGTGTGTGGGTTTTGGTGATGAATTGCGAAGTTTAGTTTCTGGTATTTCGATTGTGCAGGGGCGGCCGTCCAGGAGGAAATGTTTAATAACTATTTATCTCGAAACAGCTGAGACCAACCTGAGGCTTTCGAAACTGAGATTTACAAAGACAGGTCACGACGGAATGTGTGTCACAAAATTTAAGCAGTCTGAGAACGAAGCGTGCAACTGTTCGTCCAAAAAATGTTATTTAAAAGATGTGGTGGCTTACGCACAGGCGCGTAGGCAGAGGGGAGGCGAGGGGAGCAATGACTCCCGCCAATTCCCAAAAGCTGTACCAAAATTTTTCAGGTTCATTAAGCTTTTGATATGTAGTGTAAGACAAAGAAATACTGCAGTGCATATAAACGAAACTTTTTGAGGAGCCTATCCTAAACTTGAGCTTTCAGTCGAACTTGATCAAAGTAGTATGTTTTACCGATTGGCCATGATTAATCAAACGTTGTGTTGTTAAGTAATTCATATACTTGCTGACGTTTTCCTGAGATTTTAGCTCCGTGTGGAAGTTTGTGATTACGAAATGCGAACTTGTGTCTAACCGCTTGTTATCACTAACCGCAAGTAAAAACAAGAAGCAACATTTCAGGCAGCTCTTTCTGGCGGTCCAGCCTGCTGTATACCATCTAATGGCGATGTAAGCTTCATTTCAAGACCATCGCAAAAGTCCTCTCTGGTAACCCTGGAGTGCAACAAACATTACTGTTCTTGTTTGCAATGTCAGCCTTAACTTTAAACGAATATCGTAGATTTTGTCACAGTTCTAAAACTAAATGCGTAAATATGGCGGTTTTATATATTTTATACTGTATGACTTGAAAATCAAACTTTGGCAAAGAACCGATTACAGAGTGCCAGGTCCAAATGTACAAAATATGCCAAATCGCTTATCAAAATATTCCGAATAGCTTCAGTATGTCTTCATGCCAAACAAGCCGAAACAGGCAAATGGTTGTCGATTTTGAATTGCTGGGATCGTCAATTGCAAAAATGCAATGTTTCTATGGAACTAAGCCTAGAATTATTGCGTACAAAATAACAAATAATTGTTAATCTCCAAAAGTACCATCTCCTCTTATAGAAAATGCTAAATGAAAAATACCAATGAATGTTTGAAACAATAAAACCAATGTCATGAAAATACAAAATTGCACCATGCCATAGTTTTTAATTGTATTGAATCTGGTAGACAAGCGTCTGATACGTGAGGTACATAAAAATTCCACAAAATTTATATTACCAAATGCAGTCATACAGGTCCCACCGAAAAACAGTTGGGCTTTCCAGGATCAGACGGACCAACAACGTCAAACCGATAGGCGAAAGATGTCAGATAATTCCAATAAATGCTAAAAAACACGCTGAAAAAATCTAACTGCTTAAGCTCAACGCAGACAGGTTTTAGAAAAATGTCAAACAACATTTTTTCTGCCAACACCATAAAAGAAGGCCCAAAACAAGTCAAACTATAGGTAGACGAATAGACGTACATGCCAAACAGCATTTTCTATGGCCAAACAACTAAAGGCCAAATTTCTGGAAGTTGGCATTTAAAGATAGCTTGCAATATGCCTTCTCGATAAAGTGCATGTGACTAAAATGAAACTAAATTGAAATTTTTCCCATTAGGGCTTCAAATTCCAGAGACAAGTTCATGTGTTTCTATAGGCCCATAATTTGCACAAATTAGATCTATTGTACTACTAAGCTATCTTTACATACAGCTGGGCGAGGTCAGTAAGTTTTGTGACACCGGGGCTACGGTGGTGCCATTGCATATCTCAATGTAGTCAGTTAATTTAGCGGTCTCATCAAAGCAGTTTAAACAAAGTAAGGTCGCAATAACTATAAAGGTTTTACGGAAGTAGTAAAACGTAGCCAAAACATTTTACAGTACATCAAAAATTCACATATTTTTTAAACTCATTGCGAGACTCCAGTGTCTGCGTTTATCAGATGTATACGTCAGTTAGTCCCGCAAGAATTTGACGGCAACAAGATCGCTACTCGCTACTCGGCTTTAAGTTGAACGTGTGTTGGTGTACATCAGAAGCGTGCAAATATAAAGAAACGCCATGGAAACAGCGTCCAGGATGACGTCTTGCTCAACTGCAATATTCGCTGCAAAATGCATACTGCAGGCCGTGCTATGTACCATCGAGATTTTCACACGCACTTTTGCGGGAAACTTTTACGAGCAAATGGTGGTATTGATCCAAAGTAGAAGCTTGGAACTTCACTGTCAACACTTTTAAGACTTGTTAATTCAAACAAAGCGGTCTTTTATATTGCCGTTAACCTGAACATAATTGTTTGGGAAAAACGCGATACAAATGCAGGTTCCATGGACGATGCTTCAAAAATAACGGGCATTAAATATTTAAATGCTGAGACTAGGTGCTTGCTTGCCACCCCTATTAGAATTTCTGGCTACGCGCCTGCTTACGCACGAGAACGAAAATTCGCTTACTGCTTTGTTGGTAGAAGATAGCCAATGATTGCAATGCGATTGGAGACTAAAGGCGTCACACTGCATGTAATACTGCAGTCAAATGCACAAATTGATTGGTCGGTAGTGAAGGCAAGCAAATGAAGAGATGACACCAAATAATGTTTTCACATCTTTCAAAACGTGGGATAATCCCTGTGCCTTCCGAAAATGACTTTTAACTTTCATAGAGAAGAATAAAACCTCAACAAAGTAAACAAGCTGCCAAACGTTTTAGCTTATCATTGAATCATACGATCAGACAGATATCTATTGACAAGAAAGTACCAAACGCACTATCGCAAACGTTGCATATTGTGTAAAAACGTTTGTCAGTGCAAAAAATAATCCACAACAAATGAATTAATCTTACAGTTTTCAATTAATCTAGAAGATAAGGTTTCAGTGGTGATAACAATAGCTTGGTATTCCTTTGTGGACATCTTTGCGTTGTAGCCAACACTTGTTTAGATGATCTCACAGCAATTAATCACTTTAAAAAATTTTCGCAAATGCTGCCAGTTGGTTTGAACCTAGAACCGTTATCTGTGAAAAGTTCATTATTTGTCCCACAGGAATTCATTGACATCTTTGGAAAACTATTGACAAAAATTATTGGCTAAAGCAAAAACCACAGACAGCTAAAACTGTCAAACAAATAGAATAGGCTTTCTAAACTGAGGGTCTACGAAATCAGACAGTAAAAGATCATGAAAGATTTTTTGACGTACGTTTCTAACTACATGAACATTAAGTTGCTATGGAAAATATTTGAAATGGTCTTGACGACATCTTAAAAAGGTCACATGCGTGTTTTGAACAGCACATTAAAAAAGTGGGCTGCAACTACGTGAAATCTACACTTGCAAAAGTGGATATTGTATTTATCTATTTTTGTTAATGTGCAAGGAATAACACGGGTAACAGTGTCAAGTGGGTGAATAGTTTGGTTGCTTAAAAAACGATGAAAATTTACTCGTTCCCCATGAAAATGGTTGAAACTTATGTTGCGAGTTCTTGCACAGTTGAGCGCTTTGACAAAGCTACACGGCAATACGCGTTCCTGAAAACATTTGAATGTTTAGATCAGGGGTCGGCAACGTACGACCCGTGGGACGGATCCTGCCTGCCAAGCAAACTCATCCGGCCCGCATCCTCTCTACAAATTGTAGGAACTGTATGACCCGCCTAGTGGTATTATATTTTATGTATATGTCCTCCTTGAAACTTCTTGTATTGCATACTTATGAGGAACTGCTTATGAGAAACTGCACTGTGTTAAAAATGCGCTGTATGTCATATTTTGGGCTTTCGTTATGAACTGTGAAAATCAGGAGTTACTCTGATTAAAACTTCCAGAAATTCCCAAGTTTTATCAACATCATAAACAACAAATTGAACGGCATTGTTGGTGAAATATTAGGACGGCCCGCCTTATCTTGCAGAGTTCGTTTTTGGCCCGCGACGAGGCAAAGGTTGCCAACCGCTGGTTTAGATCTTCATGCAAAAGGAGATAAATTAAGCGTTGAAAGTAAGCGGGCACTTCTTGAACGCATTTTAAGTTTTGAGGATCCTTTCCGAATGCAGAGATTGAATATCTGCACCAAGAAGTGTGATGAGGGATTCTTGTACAACTAAAGGGTGTGAGTGAGAATGTCATATGGCGTTTTGCCTTTGGATACTATTGAGTTGTTAATTGCTGTATTCCCCTCCTAAAAAAACTGTCGTGTAACACAAATGAGTTTTCAGTTCGATTAATATTTTCGGGTTAAGTGTGGTTAATTGGAAGAGGAATTTTGCTTTGCTAGCTGGTATCCAATCGAGACAAAGTAAATGTTGAATATATTGGACATGACGTCTGGAAGACTGGTGTGGTTTCAGAAGACCTGGAATTTTGCATGTTTTGCGGAAAATTTTTTCTGTCTTTTGACAGATTTTTATAGGAGACTGCAGATTTAAAACGTGTTCAAATAACAAAAACCTGGATCTAAATTTCCACAATGTTTTTTGCACTGAAATTCGAGCAATCATGTTAGTTAGAGCTTCAGAAATTCCACTTTTAACATGTTTTTCATTTGATTAAAATAAAAACAAGCAGGTGAGCAAATAGATCGGTTATTATATTTCCTGAAGTTAAATATACTTCTGCTAAATTGGTGTATATGTGGTCTATCTAAGTAGCTTACTACTGGTAGGTGTTATTCAAGTTGGCTTCGTAAATAGATTTTAGCGCGTGTAACTAGACACTTTTATTTGCTGCATCAAGGTAATGTTCATATCTCCACAAATCAAGAATGGCAAATGTAAGATGCTCAAGTACTGTGCAGTTTCACAAAGACTGAAGGTGAAGCCATTAACGTCATTGTTACGATGTCTATGTACAACGCTGATAACACACGTTTTGAAACACATACTGACTTCAATCAAGAGATTTTCAGAGTTGTCAAATGCAGTTGTGTTTTTCCTGGGCTGATATGATATGTTGTTCTGAATATAAATTCTCCCTCAGCCAGCCATTTTTGCAGAATAGAAGAGCAGAAAATTGGAACCTGCTAAGCTAGATGTGAAATTTCCACCTTGTTTTTTGTTAATTTTAGTTTGGTTTAGAGCTTTCATCTGAGGTGGCACCTGGAAATCTGCAAGAATCATACAGCTTTTTTCAATATTATTTTGACCCACTTGTAACGTTGACATGAAAAAGATATATATCTGCATTTTTGTGTGTTTGTTGGGTTAATTTCACGATAACTGCATACCAGTTGATCTTCATTCGTCATTGCTGATCATTCCAAACAGTCTACGTTTTCTTCATTTCCATCTATCACTGCATTAATGGCCAGGCAGTTTGATATACTTGCATGGCAGTAGTATGCTGCTGAGCTAACCAACTCAGCAAACTGGATATTTTTCACGTTGTAACATTTAAGATGAAGTCACTTAATGCAAATGTCGCAATAAACAAATTGGAACTATGAATTAGTGCTTTGTGGCATTTAGGGCGAATACCCATCTTGGGTTTAGTTTATTTGCTTAGATAGTTATATGTATATATTTGAAGAAAAATAACATCAAGTCTTACCAACACGATATTTTGTCAAACTTCCTTATTTTTTTATTGTGATTGCTTTAGATCATTTAGACTCGCGTAGACAGGTGTCGTGTCTCATGTTTCGTCCATGTGAATTTGATATTCTTCTTTTTTGAATTGAGGGCAGAGTTTGAAGCGTCGTCGAATGATCTTAGTCAGGCGTTCAATGAGAAGTATGCACAATGCGTCCTTTAGGGTGTGTTTCGTTGTTAGAATGCAGCCGGTTTCTTTGGCTGAATAAAGCATCTCGGATCTTCCTGGAGCAGAACCGCGCAACGATGTTATGTTGAAAGTTTCTCTGAGACAGGAGACGGTCTGTGCCAGACACTTATGTCTTATACTTTTAAGTCCACTAATAGCATTTTTGAGACATGTAGGCCTAAAGCCTACCGTTAGTGTTCTCATTCACATTCCAGGATAATTCTTCACACTCAAAGCATTCAGGACGGCCACCTGTTTCTATGCCGATGACCTCCCCTTGATTCTGGCTCGTCACTGACACACGTTTGCGGACTTGATGTTGTAGAGCCTGGTTTCAACCTGCAAAACCATGAATTTTTTATTATTGGAGGGGAGCATTAGCTATATTTCTTCATATTGCTCAGACCAGAATTGTTGACTCTTCCTAAGCTCTTCGAATATTTAAGTTAACTGTACAAGCGAAGTGTTGCTACCTTAAGAGAATGTCTTTTTCAAGCGTTTTGACTGAACGAAACAGTCTCTCAAATATTTACAACGGTCTCTCTAAATACAACAGAACATCATCTTACGACTACCACCATCTTCTTCGTCGTGTGTCCGAGTTGTTACTTTCCTCTGCTAGGCCGTACTAGATCTCAGGGCAGATGTTAAGCAGCCATTCCATTGTCGCATCGTCCGAAAGCGTCAGGCCCTGCAGTCCATGGAGAGGGCGATGAATTCGACGTTGGAGGACAACATGTTCGACGGTTTGTTCTTCTGTGCCACACTCACAGGCTGCAGGGGAGACCATACTCCAATTCTGCAAGCAGGCGGGAAACGTCCGCCATGGAGGCGGTTAAGCCGGATCCAGGGTCTTCTTGGGAGGGTCATTCCAGGAGGGTGGGTGCCGGTGTCGGGGATGAAAGTGTGGAGTGTTGTGGGGTTGTCTGCCCACTCCGCATTTCATCGGTGATACGCCCAGACCGCTGCACGTACGTTGTTGTCAGATGTGGCTTCTTGCGCCTCCTTTACGACGACTCTCAGCGGGTTGAATGCCTGCGAGGATAGGAAGGTTGTCCGCTGGTGTGGGACGCATGCAACCAAATCACAGTTCGCAAGGCGTCTTGATGGCAAGGTCAATAAGGCGACACTGCGGCACGAGACAGGATCAAAGTACTCTGCAGTTGAATGTACCTGGGCGAAGATGGCTGTTCGCAACGTTTTTGCTCCAGCACCCCAGTCAAAGCCAGCAAGCTGCTTCAAGAGTGCGACGCGCGATGTCAATTTTATGCGGAGTGCCTGGAGGTGTCGGCGATACGTGAGCGACCTGTCAAAGTTTACACCAAGGTGTTCGGGTTCGGAGCAGAAGAGCAAAGTTTCGTTGCTGTGGTTGATATTTAGCTCACGTTTAGCTTCCTTGCTGTTGAGGTTGAATTTGTCGACACCGATTTTGTAGTGCTGAGCTTTAGCTTCCAAGTCTGGAGGTATTCACCTACGGTTGCTTGTCCTTGTTCAGCACCCCTTCCACTATCTGCCAGTCTCCATCAACATGCGTGATTGCCAGGTCGTCAGCATATGCATACTTTCTGGTGACGGTGGTTGGCAGGTCAGAGATGTTGATGTTGAAGGGGGCCATGACGAATCCCTATGGGATGCCGTTCTTGAATAGTGATAACCAGGGAAGAGCTGAGTCACATTTTTCAGACTCCGACTCCGCTCCTGCTCCACTCTTTAAGACATCTGCTCCGACTCCGAAAAATTTGAAACATCAGCTCCGACTCCTGCTTGCACTCCGAAAACTTCCAACTAACTTATATTGAAAAGTTACTGTCTATTTTGCCTCATGAGGCAAAACATATGTCATGACTATTTTGTCTTTGATAGAACACATATGGTTGAAATGGTCACGTGACTAGACAATACAGAGAGACACAACATGTTGATGTCTGAAGTCATGGCTTAGCCTATTCTTTACACAACGTAGACAAACACAGGCACTAACAGCTTGCCCACATTTAAATTAGAAATTACGGTCAACTATGTAGGTCATGCATTCCACACTTGTCATGTGATCACTTCAAACAAATCTGTGCAGATACTGACAAAACAACTTCAGAACTGTTTTTGTCTCATAAAGCAAAATAGACGCTACTTGTTAAATTTAGCCTGCACCTTAAAAGTATCTGTAATTAAATTATGAAGTGGAAACCATAGAAACTAGTTAACAAAGTAGTTCAAGCTTCAATAATTAACCAGATAGATGACAAGTATTTGAAGTGAGTGTTAATTTTCAATTTTTACCCAAAGACTCATTTCAAATCTACGAGGTCAGGAGCTGATCAATCACCTGTTCACAATATTGAATCGTACTTTAACTCCGTGCTCAGATGAAACTCTGAAATATGCCTGTGCCAAACTGAGCCATTAACATGATGTGCAAGCAAATCGTACAAAGAAATCAACAAGATGGACATTTACATTACGCATAATTACAGTAGACTACATAATCTATTTCAAATTTATCATAGGCAATAGAGATGCTTTAAGGCTGCAACTATCAGGACAAACATCCAAATTTGTTCAGGATGGCTCCAACATGTGAGCAGAGGTTGGCCTACGCAAGTGGTGGCTAGACTAGAAATCTGCACAATGCGAATGAACGTTGTATTGTACTACTGCACATTACTTCTAAAATCATATCGTCACCTCCTGTCACTTGGCCTACAGTGTATAGGTCATTTCGATACTGCTACTTCTCTATGATCTGTTTTGTTAAGCATTGTCTTTTGTCATGTGTCATGTGTTATTGCCCACATCATTAACCCAACATTATCATAGTTACGGCATGGATTCCGAAATTCCCGAACTGCAATGTCACTCACACTTTTTTTGCATAGGCCATAACTTTGAAACCATCATTAGTGGTGAAATGCTCGGTACTCTCACCCAGCGTCACACTTTTGTGATATATGACGACACTGGTCAGAGAACACGTTTCAATTAATTCCAGTCTGTTTGACAACAACAAGCATCATTGCAGAAATTACGTCCATTAAAAATTTTGATTGGCTCCTGCGCAGACCTTAATGTTGACTCCGGCTTCGGCTCCTGCTCCAGCCCAAATTCCAAACTCCGGCCGGAGTCCACTCCGGCACTCCGGCTCCGTGATCATCTCTGGTGGTAACCTGCTTCTTTCC
>JGI24022J15233_10008898_pt1 | contig 11267 bp, 6 predicted proteins | sample Ectturendosymbi2_FD_15233 | JGI IMG/M metagenome (IMG submission 15233)
CGGACGTTTCCGCTCCTGCTTGTACAAATGGGTATGGCCTCTTCTGTGGCCTGTGAGTGTGGCGCAGAAGGTCAAACCGTCGACCATGTTGTCCTCCAATGTCCAATCCATCGACCTGCCCATGTACTGCATGGCCTAACGGTTTTGGACGATGACACAATCGAATGGCTTCTCAACACCTGCCCCAAAATCTAGCGCAGCCAAGCAGTGGATAAAAGAAGAACTCGCTCAAACGAACTTGAAGACCAGTGTGGAGACTAGTTACATGAATACAGATATGTGCATTGTGCAAGTTCGAATCATCACAAAAAAATTGAAGAGCTATTCAGTTGATTCCTTGGAAGCTTACAGCACACTTAGAGTTTTGAATACAGTAATAGCTTATACATTCATAAGATCGTAAATTTATCACCTACAAATTGTAAATGCATAATGTTTGATTGTGTATATATGTACGCAATAGACTGAGAGTAAAAAAAAGCTTTAATATACATAAATCAAAACTATAGCATAAAAACCTACCCATTACAATTATTTAAAAAAACATTTGGTGAGTTGTTCATATTGCAATGTTGTTGGGTACCAGTTTAACAGGGAATGTGCAACTCGTTGGGTTCCTCAACTGTATAATTTAGATGCAACATTATTTCTACACATTATGATTAGTGACTGGCCTTTAGTTTATAATTTCAAAAACATATACTGCTTTCTTATAAACCATAGCAACTGTAAATTACACAAAAAATGAATGAAAATCCACTGCAGATAAACATGTGCCTTATATGTATAAACATATCCTTAAACTAAGCCATGTTAGTAACAAGAAAATAGATACTAATCAAATTGCTCCGAATTGACTAGCAGGTAGTATACCAAGACCCAAAACCTGTTGTTATAAAATACCCAGAAAGCTACAGATAGATTTTCCTAACAACAAAAAATAAGTTCTGCTTGTGCTCCACAAACTTGCACATTTCTACATAGTACAATTTTTCCTACAGCTAAAGCGCAACCTTCATGTGTTTATTTCAGTTTAGTCTACAATACTAAGTAAGGGATAAGTCTGTCTCACTGTACTGCAAACACTGAATCAGACACAAAACAAAACAGTTACTTGAATCATTACTTTTACTACATTTAGATCTAGTCAACAATGTGATATAAAAATCTTAGCTTTTAAAAAGTTATTAAAATATACTCTTGAAAACACAAAATCAATGTGCAAACAAAAACACAAAGGAATGTTCAATAATTATGAAGTGTGCATTTTGATTATTCATAATTCCAGATAGGCTGCTGTATCAGACTACTTGACTCCACAAAAGAAGTACTTTATGTATTGTTTAAAAGTCATTTAGCTTATTTATGCAGATTAAAACAATTTGGAAGTACAACGTACACAAGAATACAGTTGTATGGATAACAGAGTCGACTGATAATCTTGAGTTTACTTGTTGATATTGAGACATTTACTGTAGTATAATAAATCAACCCAGAAGCTGACCAAGGTCTATGTGACTTGATTAATGAAGATCTCTGTTTTGGCCCCACCTTGGTGGGGAGCCAGCAGAACTATATGAGGTTGCTGAAAACTATGAGCTATGTTGAGACCTCTTAGGGCTGTTGTCCCCACAATTCTCAGAAGTTCGGTGGCACACATGAATGAGTGGTTGAGTTATGTTGGTACAAGTGAACTTCAGACATGTGATGCTTTGTTTTCAGGCTACATCGATGGAAGAAAAGAAAAATTTATTATATTCTTTGTGCCTGAGGCATACGTTTATAAGCAAAATTCTTCTAGCAATGCATATATCTTGAAGAACTAGATATTGCATTTATTCATGTAATAAGATTGCACCAAAAAAGATTGCACTTGTGAGGCATGACAGGAGATACAGATGTAATTCTTTCTAAGACAAATAATATCTGAAATTATACAATTATGCAGAAACTGTTGCCGTCAATGTTTTTCTAAAAGGATGTTGCTTGATAAAAACAGATGAAGGTAGTGATGGTATTGCTTCTCTCTCGTGTTTCTTTAACATACATATCCATGCCTCCCTCAGGCAGGTTCGCATAAGATCTATGCAACATCTGTGAGTAGTCTGGAAATAAAAAGAAGCACCTTAGTGCAGGATTTTAATAAAACTTAATTTTTGTAATTTCACTCTATTGGGATTTCCGCTGCTATGGATGTCTGAAACAATTGCCCCCCTCTAACCTCAAACCTCTTTTTTTTCATTGCAGACTTGCCGAGTCTTTTGACGGTTTCAACAGCTCTCTAGTGCAATCGGCTAAGAAGCTATGCGGATGGTAAGTCAACTTAAATACCCTGGTTTTCCCCCAATTTCCAAGTACGATATATTCATAGACCGGCAGCCGAAGTGTTTACATTGGCAGGCATAAAAAATTCATTTAAACAAGAAAAACTTGCAAAAGGTGTTGCTCTCATGTTAATAAATTAGACGTGACAAGATCAGTCTAAAGCCTAAGACAAGGGCAAACAATATGTTTAGATATTATTCTGATGAAGTTTTTATTAAAAGGAATGTTAGCCGAAACCGTTGCACCAATTTGCTATGGCTGTACTGAGTAAAGTTGTTCATTGAGATTACATTTGAACTTAAGATGTTGTAATCAGTGCTGATCAATATAAAGGTTCATGTCCCATCTGGCAGGGTTTGACAATACAATTTTTGAAATAGACGTCTGTTGGTAACGAACGAAAGCAAGGAATAAGACTGCAGTGATTTGCACTCATGAGTTGCCATGCTTATCTGGAGGCACTGCTTGTAGCGTTTGATTGGTGTGCATGCTTCTCCTCATTGTGCTTGTCCCGTCCCTTGAAACCAATAATGCAACATGAAGAAGTGAACAATGAAAGATTCGTTACACGACTGAGACTACATTGTCGAATTTATTATTATAGCCTGTTATATATGCAGTATACATCATTTTTTGCACAAACTATTAACATACACAAATGTTTACATCTGTACAGTAGGTATGCCACCATCACTTCTCCTAATTTTTGTTTGATCCTATGGAATGAGCAAATGATTAAAGCCATGTGGTGCAGCTTACTGGGGACTATAAGCCAACAGTGAGGAAAATTTGATGAAATATGCTGGGTCCATACAGGCAGGTTTTTTTTTAAGAAAAACATTACGTATCTGATATGAACCCGTAGGGACCTGATTTCTCTGATTCTACAGACCCAATTTTCTTTGATTCTAGGGACCCGGCGATGATTTTCTCTTATTCTAGGGGTCTTATTTTCAGTTCTAAGGACCCAAATCGAGTCCCTAAAACACCTTTAAAAACCTGATATAGGCATATGTAAAAAAGGCTGAAAAAATAGGAAAATAAATTACAAGAAAGGTAGTGACAAGCAGAATAAGTAAAACTTATAATCAACACTGAAAAACAAGACTCATTTCAGTTTGATTATGTGATGTTCAAGATGCTTTAGTATTCCTTATATCTTTAGTGAGCACGGAATATGATTTACTTTCATTTTAAATTCTTGTAAACAAATTTGAGGGGTAGAAAAGGCGGCACTTTTATAGTTGGCCCCAGGCAGAACTTAGCCTTGCCACGCTGCTGATACTGTGTTTTTCGGACCATAAGACGCACCAGATTATCAGGTGCAGTATTAAAAATTGAATCCTAACTGTTTCTTTTTTTCATACATAAGGCGTACCAGATTATAAGGCGCATTAAATGAAGCAAAATTTAGGTTAAGTCAAACTGTATTCAACACTAACTCCTGAGTGCCAGAGTAGTCACTAGGAGTTTAACCAAACCTGTCATTACATGCAAGGGAGTTTAATCTGTCACACATACCTAATCTGCTAGACTGAATACTAGAACAAAAGTTGTTCACATGTTTGATTGGGTGTGTGCCGATGTGGTCAAGAGACTTGCGGAGTAAAAAGATCTGTGGTATGTGCTAGCTATTCTCAGAACCATATATGCTGCTCATTGCAATTGTTGTAGGTTTATTACATAACACGATGGTCTATTTACAAAAAACATTGCAACTAGCAATCAAACAAATAGCACCATTACCACATACAATTGGTTCTACATGAGAAAGCACCACCAGGTTCATATATTAGGCGTACTGCATTATAAGACGTACTTTTGAGAAAATTAAAAGACTTTAAGTGCTCTTTTTGGTCCGAAAAATATAGTAATATATTACTTGAAAAATTGTTTTACCATAGCGTTAAAGGAATACCCCTATAACTTCTTACTTAGACAACAGGGTTCAGGATACTAAAATAGCAGATACCAAATCTTCCTTTTTGAATGTAGCATGTGGTGTACCTCAAGGATCTTTCATTGGGCCTTTACTATTCCATATATATATATATTAATGACATTGCGAAAGCCTCCAACTTTATTACTGATGTTGCAACCTCTCCGCTGGCATTGCGCTGAATGCATGATTCACCATGAAAGGAATGTGTGCGAAGAACAACACCCATATACATGTGGCGCAAACAGAAAAAAAAAACACAAAAGTTTTGGAAAAAAATAATAACAGCATAAACCCAGTGCTCGAGTAGAGTTCAAAATACTTGAGCACTGGGTTCGTGCTAACAAATTATGTATGAATTATTCCAAAAGCAATTTCATGCTTATAAACAACCATAACAACACCAATTTTTCAGTTTCTATTACATCTTCATGATTTTTGTGGATAGACACTGTTTTTCCCTTGCTTTTATTCTGAAATGTTGTGTTCATTGCATTGTTCTCCACCTCAAAACCCTTGTATATTGTTGCTTACTTTTCTCAGCTATGTGCATGATTCACCTGCTCATATGTACATACAGTGGCACATCCAGCCTGGAAAAAGGAGTCTGCCATGGAAGGGCAACTTTTAAAATCACATTTCAGCATAAAACCACGATATCTCTTAAGACCAGAGAAATCAACTGATGAATTTTGCGATGTCACCAAATCATCATATCAGTGAAATTCCAACCATATAGTTATACAGTATATTGGCAATATTTGCTCATAAAAGCCGCTACGCTAGTTTTCTACACACACAGAGTGTTCGGAAACCCATGTTGCCACTTTGTCTATGATTAATTAATGCAAATTCTCTATACTGTTCCTTGTGACTGCATCAAGTAATGTGCAAAATTTAGACCACTTCGCAATAATCCCAATAAACCGGTCTATCTATGATGTAACATTCGCTTTCAGGTTTTTGTACGGTAAACACCAACCTGAACCAGATGGCTGCCTGCGAACAAATCTGGGTAGCCTACGTGCCGCATTGATTACCTATCTTAGTGACCCGGGTTTGCGCAGAATTCTATGTTATAATACGCTTCTTTATTGCACTGAAGTATTAGCTTTCAACTGTGGTTTGAGCACTGCAAAATGGCAGTGTCTATAGTATTTTGCCACCAGGATGGCACCAGCAAACCAAAAGGCTTGGTAGAAAAGGAAGTAAATTCAACTAAAAGATAAACCTACAACCAAACCCTAACCAAAGCCCTAAGCTAACTCTAATCCTAACCTTTTACCTAACCTATCCCTAACCTAACGCTAAGCAGCTGTAAGCTAACCTATGCCTAACCCAAGGCTAAGCCAACAATAACCTAATCCTAACCTAACACTAAGCTAACGCTAACCTAACCCTAATTCTAACCTAATCCTAACCTAAGTCTAATTCTAACCTAACCCTAATCCTAACCTAACAACACAACACTAACGCCTAACTATTAACGAAAGGTAACACCTATGCGGAGCCTGGAAAAAAGCAAAGAAAAAAACAAAATCAAAGTCGGCAAGACGAGAGTCGAACCGCCAACCATTGGCATAGTAGCCGTAACACCTAACCATTGATTGCACCACGAGCAGGACAGCAATGTTCCTGACAAAGTAACCTTTTTCTTTGTATTGCGTCATGCTACGAGTATGTTCGACTAGCGGCACAATAGCTCCAGCCGATCTGTTGCCGCCAGCATCTTGGCGGTAAAATAGACACTACCTTGCAAAATATCAGCATCGGTTATATATCGNCAATGAAAAATAAAACAGGCCCATAAAAGCCTTATCAATCGAGCTCTACCACCAGCCTACCTAAAACCCAATCAAACTTGCAAGTAGGTCTAGTAGCCTAGCGCAACTAACTATTTAGAATAGATAGTGGTACATAGATATTGATCTGATTGGCAAAACACACAAGGAAAGATATCAAATCCAAGTTATCAATCATTGCTTGCGGTCACAGCCAATTTATTACATCACAGTCGGTGTTTGTTCCTACGAACATGGTGCTGAAAAGATACTTAGCTTGTCGAACAATCAGCAGATGTCAGCCACACAGCAATGAGAGCTGTTTGTCCATACACACGTACTGATCTCATGTAAAATTGTTGCCGACAAAAAGCTGCACAACCTCATCTGTGCGCTTCCAAGGAAAAGCTAGCCCGATTTTTTCAATAGATGCGAGATTTGTAATAAAATATTCCAGAGCAGAATCGGCAAATCAAAAGAGAAGGGGAAAAAGAGGCTCCAGTAGAGATGGCACGGCCCAGGTTTTTCAGGCCCGGACAGCCCATAGCCCACAACATTCAACCCATTAACTGCCGGTGGACCGACAACATTTATTCTTTTCCAAACCGGCCCGTCCATGGCCTGCTAAACAATTGGCAGTCTTGTCTATTTTGTCTCTGCAAGGGCTATTTTGCCTTCTAAGGAAAAAATATCTCCTGAGACTATTTTGTCTTTTGTAGATCATGATTGATTGAAGTAGACATGTCATGTGACAAGCACAATAAACAAAATTACAAGATAGGATTACACTTGAAAGTCACAAGATAGGATTACACTTGAAGATAGGATTAGTGTGCAAGCCTAAAACCCCAAACCCGAAACCTAAACTTAAAACCGTAAACCTAAAACCCTAACCATAAAACCTTTACCTAAATCCCTAAGCCCTAAACCTAGAAACAAAATTCTCAACCAGTCCCGTCACCACGGGATAGCTTGTTTGGGCCTAGCCCCACCAAACAAATCTCCAAGCCTCCACAAACTGAAATATGAAACTATACTGTATGAGTCAGCGGGTTTTTTTGTCAATTTTAGAATGTCAAGACCCCGCACAAAGGTAAAGCACCCCTATTGAAGACTTTCAGGCAGCCGTTCTGCTCTCAACCTAAATCTCTCATCCTACAAGCCTAAAAATGAACCCTCACCATAAAACCTTCAACCTTTACACCTAATTTAATTTATTTGTTTATGAGCAGACACGAAGTCCATAGTAGTCCTAAATCCCCAAACCTAAATCTCTAAACCTAAAGCCCTAAACCAAGGCTGCACAACCTTTTCGCTATTGCCGGCCACTTTACGTTTACTTTAATGAATGATGGCCACCAGTGAGTTCAAGATATTTTATATTTTGCATTGCTTCTGTTCTGCTTTCACACACTGAGCCTAGCCCGCTTCCACACGTTTGTTTGGCCTTCTTCTTACTGAGCACTGTATACTCATAGAGCAGACAAACTGTTTTTAATAATGCACCGCCACCATAACTTCTATATTTTAAATTGCATAATCATGTGCACGGCAGCATCAATGTTTATCGAAGGCCACATGCGGCCGTAGTAGGCTGTGCACCCCTGCCCTAAACTAAAGCTCTAGGCTAAACGTAAAACTCCGCACCCTTACTTTAAGCGATTGCGATTTGGTACATATATATAAAAAAAAAACTATTGCACGTCGTCAAAATGTTGCATAACACGTTCCTTCTAAGAAAAGCTGCTCAGCACCAAAACCGCTGACCGACACACTCATGCAATAAGTTATCACCATGCACGAAAAGTTTCTTAAAGTGTATCTGCCAGTGAACCCCGCTTGACAGAAGGCTCACATATGCAGGGCCGGATTAAGGGGTGGGAGGGGAACGGGGGCAATTGCCCCGGGTCCTCCGCTTCAAGGGTGCCCCTGGTGATGACATTAATTTGTTTCAAATAAAATATTCGTTTGCAAATTTTCGTGATTCAAAAAGAGATACAAAACTCTCTATGCCGATGTTGTGTTGAGTATCATTAATGATTTCTCTGCAAGTTTGGCTTTGCCAATTTTAACAATAACTACTGAATATAAATATTTTAGGTTTTGTTCACTGCACATATGTTTGAATTTTGCTTGAAACTTTTCCTAATAATCGTTCTTTTGGCATGGGTTTATTTAGTCGTGCATCACGTCTACTGATCAAATGTCACGAAAACGATATTATTTGCGTGCTTAAGCAGCAAAGATAGTTCCTCTTATGGTTGCTGTTTAGTATCAATGATTCCATAATTTCTTGTGCGGTCTGGAGGAAGCCGCAGCCGAACTGTCACCTTTGTTTCGTCATAAAGGGTAACGTATGGTGGAAACACACTTTTCCTCCGATGGCTACTATTCTTGCGTTGCACCAGTTATTTTCAACCTCAGGGTTCCGCGCAGTCTCGTCGCCACGGGGTCTTCGGTGGGCTTAGTCCCCCCAAACAAAGCTCCCAGCCCTCCCAAATTGAAATATGAAACACTATAAGGTGGTGGAATTTTTTTCAAATTTCAATATCAAGCCCCGCTGCACGAACGTCAAGCCCCCCTGTTGACGACTTTCTGGAGAGAGTTCTGGTTCCGCGAGTGGCTGCCAGGAGTTCCGCCGAAACAGACCGAAATTGCCTGGGACGAAATTCGCAACCACAATTCCATGGGGTTGTAGCAATACAGACACTAGGATGATTGCATAGGGTTCGTTGAGCAACGCAAACATTCATGGAAGGTTCCGCTGCAGCAAAAAGGTTGAAAAGCACTGCGGTACACCATACACATATGAAGCTAGTCAAGCCATTTACACCACATGTGATTGCGTGGTCCGTCAGAAAAAGTTTTTGATCAATCGATCAGAAAACGAGATTGCAGTGTTTAGGTAGCGCAGGGGTTCCCAAACTTTCTCTGACCATGTACCCCTTCAGCATTCCGACAGATGAGCATGTACTCCTTCAGTAATTCGACACATGAACCTGTACCCCGAAAATATCTTATGACAAAATATTTTATCATGATTAATCACAGATATATTTTAAAATAAGCACATAATGGCTTTTAAAAATAATGTTCACTGATATATGTATAAATCTTTGGTATATAAATTTATATGTTCACTGATATACAAAATTACACATGTATAAATCTAAGCCCCTAGGGATACATGTACCCCAGATAGGGAACCTTTGAGCTAGCGCGATGCCGAAATCTGTAATGTCACCAGCAGCTGAAAATGTCAAAGTTTTTAAGGATCAAAAGCGCAAGAATCTGGCAGTGTTAGCTGAAACGCCGTGACTGAAACGTTTTTTTCCAGCAAAGTTTTTAAGCAGCAACGTTGAAACAGTGGCGCTAACCAAATGTAGGTGAAACTCACGACATAAGTTTCGAAACACCTTTCACAGTCAGACTGGCTGGACGTATTGACATGTTATTTTTCCGGTGTTAATGTTTGTAATCTTTGATTTCTGTTTATTGTTCGGCTGAATGTTGTTTCTTGCCGAGTCACTCTCTACACTGTGGAAATATTTTTTCTTAGTAAGAATACACTGTAGTGTTTATATCATAAACTCTCTTCTCGCAGTTAATTGCATGTGCAGTTGAGTATCGTATTTATTCGATTGTAAGCCACGGCTCATAAAGTTTTTTCATCATTTCATGCGGCTTACAATCAAGGGCGGCTTTCATTTTCATTACTTCATCGAAAGGTATAGAATACTATAGATGACGCTTAGTCTTTCCTTGGCAATGTTTTGTCGGCCAAACTCTTCTTTCGCATTCGATTTTCTTCAGCATCATGTGTACACTTCGTCACAGGAGGGATTATGATGAACAGAAGGCAGTTGCAGTGGTGTGAGCATCATTAATACCGGGGTTGCCAATTAACGGCCTTTACGCACGACACGAGTACGCGAACGTCGCGAATTGTTCAAGTGCGGTTTACAATCAAGGGCAGATTAAACAAATTTTTGACACCGTTTCGCGCGGATTACAATCAAAGGTCGGCTAACAATCAAGTGCATTCGGCAGGCACATAATCGATTACCGGAAAAAGCAAACGAGAACGTTGCGAATCAGCGAAAACAAATTTTACAAACGATGACGTCATGAAATACGTCACAGGGGCCCTCCAGTGAAAATGGCCCCGGGCCTCCCTACCCTTTGATCCGGCTCTGGCTGCATCCCAACAATGCCTGTCGCAAACATTTCCTAATACCTTCTCTCTGTCAGAAAAAGAAAAAATCTTCAATACGAAGGCAATGGTTACCTGCAAAAGATCTGCCGGAATTGTAAAAAAAATGACAAACTACGACCACCTTGCTCTAAGTAAGAAAAAAAAACAAACCCAAGTTGCTTCAGGGCTTCATTAGCCTGTGCACTTTGTTGTTGTCGTGGAAAACACATCGAATCCACGGTGCCAACTGATTCACAAGTAATGACAAAAAATAAAACTTTCCCACTGAACCACAGTCTATCATGTGCCAGCAATGCTACGTATTTAGCCATAGATACATGCATATGTAAATAAGCAGAAAAAATAGGAAAGGGAATGACGAGAAGGGTGGCTAACAAGCTAAGAAAGCAAGATCCATAATCGAGAATTTAAAACAAGACTCCTTTCAGTTTGTATTTGATTGTGATGTTCAACATGCCTTATTATTCCTTCTTGTTGTAATAAGCATGATACATGATTTTCTCATTTTACATTGTTGTAAGCAAATGTGAGGAGTGGAAAGAAGAAGCATTTTTATGTTCGGCCCCGGGCGTCATTAACATCGCTACGCCGCTGCAGTAGAGCATGCGGTGGGATTAGGGCCGGATTTAACTGATGCGAGGCTCTAGGCTAATTCACTTGTGAGGCCCCCTTTCTCATTGTTGTGAGGACAAAAATCGGAAGCGTTAATCACTTTGCGAAAATCCGAAAATGACGCTCTGAAAGTAGCCTACAGTCAGTAAAAAATTCTAATCATCACTGGAGTGCTCACGATCACTGCGTTTGTTACTGCTTTTGACGCAAAAGCGATAAATTACAAGGTCTTGTTGAAATCCTACTTGACTGGCGGGAACAGGATTATGAACTGCAACACTCAAACCGACCGAAATCGCCACAATTGAAATATTTCACAAAACACATGGCCTGCGTTATTTTTTATAAGAATCACATCTGTTTTTTCTTATCTGTGTTAAAAAAAAAAAAAAAC
>JGI24022J15233_10008899_pt1 | contig 11266 bp, 9 predicted proteins | sample Ectturendosymbi2_FD_15233 | JGI IMG/M metagenome (IMG submission 15233)
TAGATTCACCTATCACGTCCTGCAACAGAAAAGACATTCGTTAAAAAATGGGTTTTTTATCGAACAAAATATGGGTACGCATCTTCTTGCGTCACCCTGTAAATTGATTTTATCCTAAAATTCTACCTTTATCTGACTATGAGGAAGAGTTACTTCTTTTGACTGACTATCTAAGTACCTGCTTATCATGGAGCTTCGTTCTGACGCAGTGTTGTGTTCCAACTTGAATAATGAAAATTCTGATGTGGGCCATATCAAATGTTCAAGCGACCCCACCGCTGGCTTAGGTTGAAAACATGAAGTAGCTGCTAAATGCATGCCTTGAATCTTGAATTAGATGACTGGTTTGTGAACAAAGATCGACTCATACGATACGACGAGCGGAATGGTGTCGTCAAGCAAAAATTTGTGAAGCAAAAATACACCAACTGCCAAAAGAGGAGAAAGCTTTTATGCCCCACCCTATTTTTGGTGTTTGGTGTTTCATTAAAACCAAACCCAACATCACGCGCATTGTGCAATAAGATGGTCACCTGTCTTTTTCATTTAACCTCGGTGTGCTGTCAGGTGAGCTTTCATTGGCGGCGAACAGGGAGTCCTGATATTTGATTGGTCGATCCCAGGCTTGATTGTCGGACAGGTGCTCCGCCTCCCACCGCCGAGCGGCGTTGTTGATCGCGAGCCTCTTTTTCTCTTTCGCAATCGCCTGTCCACATCACAGCAGTGTTTCGACAACGATTAATTTCATAACACACTTATCATGCATCACACGCAAAGCACAAAACAAACGCTGAACACAATTTCTTGAACACTTTTGACGTAACTGTCAACAGCGACGTCTTGTAAACAAGCTAAGAAATAAATGTAAGAAATTTTCTGTATGAACACCCGAACTACTTCGCGCTAAAACAGCAGAAAAAATGTGATATTTTTTAAAGAAACTTGTTGCTTTTGATGTTCTCCACCCCTCCAAAACTACGGTTTCAATGACAAGGTTCAAACACTTATATTTCCTCATGTTCCACAGCCCGACCCCGCGCACTGGACTTCACGTGGTTTGGCTGCAGTTCCCAGACATCATCCCAACTGCGCCTACAACACTCATGTGGTCCGTGACATTTCAGCTTTATATGCANCAACTATTTCTCAGCAGATAAATATCAAGTCGCTTTAACGCGATTAAGAAAGTAAGATTAGATATATTACNGTCAGGANNGGAATAACTACGCTGATTNGTTTGTTTCGGTTATGCATGAGCGCACCTGTTTATGAACTTCCCTCTTCCTTTCCTCCTCCTTCTTCATCATCATCACAGCAACTCTTCTCTCGTCTTCCTGAAGAATAAAAGGACTTCAGTTGTGTTTTTCATCTTATTCAATCCTTTCCCAAATCTATCTGCAGTCCGATGGCGAGCACACACTTCTTTTCAGACATAATTTTCACAGTTTCAATAAATTTTATTGACGATAAAACAGTTTCTTTTTCAAACGTCCAAAATCATGTCATGGAAATCTGTGATTTTTTTGGGTCGTTATTACTCACACTACTTTTCAAGACTTCTAACATCTATCCTCTTCGAAAATCGAACATACTGTTGAGTTTACCAAATCAAGCTCTCCGTACCTTAACACAGCAACAAACGTTAAATCCACTCACAGTAACTCGTTTCATGTCCAGTTGACGCAGTTGCGACATGTTTTTGAGGATGATTTGTTTATAGTTCGTTTCGGCCGATATTGGATTTCCATCCATTGAGATTTCGCAAAGCGATGGGGATTCCCCGAGACATTCGACGTCGCTCCAGCTGCGGAAAAGTTGGGCTCGCATTATGACGCAGGGTGTACGGAAAAATCATCTGGCTTGCTCAAGTCAAAAAAGCTCGACTGTTCGTGCAAATACGTCATCAATGGGATGGATGCAGTGAAGTAATATGCAAATTGCGGTGTGGTCACAACGTTATTATATAACGCAATTTTTCGTCCTGTTTTGACCAGGGTTGCTGAGTTGGAGGTAAAATATCTGGCCTTTCCAAAATTTCCGACTCCGACTCCTTAACAAAAAGGGAATGAAAATTTGTCTGTTAAAATCAATGGAAATCGTGGTGCACAGCAAGAAATCTGTTTCAATATAAGTTTCAAAAGAATTTGTACCATTTCAACAGGAATTCCCAATTTAAGATAGTGATGTAAAAAATGATCCGATTGGACATCTGGAGTCGGACAAAAAAATCCGACTCTGACTCTTAGTGTTGTTAGGAATCCGACTCCGACTCCACCCAAAAACCTTCGACTCCTCACGACTCCGCAACCTGGTTTCGACAAACTAATGAAAAAGAATTGGGTTTGCGCTCCTTCGGGGGGGGAGCTGATAAATCGAATCAGATCGTGGGTTAGTTGCGTTGTTGCTTTTTGAACAAAGGAAAAAAATGAACAACTTGCTTCGCGTACAGAAAATGCTTGGTTTACCATAAAAATGGACAATATTCAACAAAAACAAAGTTTGACACGCCACCACTTACGCGCTGATATTGTTGAAGCTGAGAAAAAGTCTTTGAAGCGACGGCAAAAGGTCAATTTCAGCAACAGTTGCGATACAGTTCCTCCTCAAGTTTAGCTCAGCCAGAGTCTCCATACCAGCCAGGTTATTAGCATGCTGCGCAGAGGTTTGGGTGTCAAATCAAACAACGACAAAACAAGTTCACATAATGCTGCTTGTATTGTTTCACATAAGGGACCGTCCAAGTAAAGATTCATCAATCTTTTCCTAAACGCATACAAAATTGGGTTCTGCAGTAGTTACNGCAGCATTGCAGCTGACTTTTGCACGCCTTCTATAGTTTGCCACAAAAGGAGAGCTTTCCTTTCTTGAAGCNGCGTTTTNNTTACAGTCTAACCACTCTAATGATTTCAACTTTTTTAAGCCATAGCAGTAGCAGTGTGCCGAACACTTTCATCAAACTTACCTGATTTGTTCAAAATCTAACTATTCGCAACCCGATCTGCCCAGCTTCGCTCGCAAACCGAGAACACGTTTGACGTAAGCAACTGGAGCCAGGNCCAGCCGNAATGAAAATCTAAAGGTTTTTCAAAGTGGAGTCGCGACAACTCCTGCATTGACCTTGTTCTTGAACGAATGAAAAAACTGCTACNATTTAGCCTCGATCAATTGCAGGCGTTGTATGCCAATGAATTTCTTGACAAACTCCTCAGGCAAGGCAGTGAACTTTGCCGTGTACACAGCTCCTTGCATCCGCCTCAACCAGTTCGACGGTTCTGACGGAACGATTGCATGTTTTAATAAATTCCACATTGCTCGGTAGGAATCTACCAATGTCTTGATTATTTCTTTAAAGCAAAACATGTTCTATATACAAGTAGCTGTTAAACTTGCGATTTAACAGCTACTTGAAACGCAAAACCTGGTTTAGCCTCTTAGTTAATCTGCACATTAAGCAGAAAGATGCAAAAATTAAAGAGGGGCCATGACTGTACGAAAGCAACGGTTAAAGACGTTCGTGTGAACTCACTAAACAACGAAAGTAAAAAATATATCATCAACAAATGAAACATGCTCGATAGCTGAATAACGACTTCTGCGACATTACATCGTTCCATTTTAACGTCACAATACATGTGTTTGTGAATCGTAACAAACAAGTAAAAACCTCGATTTGATTTCCAGCCAGGTTCAAAACCCTTAATTCAGACAAATGTCCCAGGTTTTCGATGTCTCTTATCTGGTTTCCATGGAGATCTAAAACATCCAATTTCGTAAGATTTTCCAAACCGCTGACGTGACGTATTCTGGATTTAAAAAATAAATTGAAGTGAAGACAATATTCAGCAAAATTTTATTCTGAAAGCAAAACCAAAAAAGCATGTTTAAAACAACAACACTTAAATGACGTTGCAACGAATCAAAAGCAGCGTACAAGTTTGTTTGAAACTAGTTTACGCTCTGCAAACGAACGAGAACATTTGACTACTTCCTTCACCTATTTTTCCCCAGCATTAATACTCGCAAAGACTTCAAGGCCGAAAGGCCGTTCATCTCTTCGATGTGATTGTCGTAAAGGTCGAGGAAGATGAGTCGACGCAGGTTTGAGAGATGCTGGATGCGAGTTATCAGGTTGTGCTGGAAGTTGAGCAGGCGCAAGTGTTCTTCGCCCTCCAGTATGGGACAAACGGTCAAGTGGCGTCTGAACACACAACACGGCGCTGAACACAACACGGTACTGAACACACAACACGGTGCTGAACACACAACGTGGTGCTGAACACATAACACGGTGGTTGGGCGCAAACGCTCGGTTCCGATGTTTTGCAGTTCCACCGACATTTTGAGTCAACATTGAAAAACAGACTGACGGTTAAAAACGGGACAGAAAGAAAGTAGAGATTTTGATTGAACTCCATGTCACTTCCACGGCTCGCGCTCTACTTGCATTGAAACGCAAACTGAAAAACAAATCACACGATTTCCATCTTTCGGCTTCGTAGCATGTGGATAATGGCACATGTTTGGGATGAGAGAGATTATGCTTCGCCTGCTCTTTGCAAAAAAAGTATTCTTCAAACCTAGCGATTACAAAAAAACAATTTTGCAAATGCAGCTATTGTTTGCAGAAGGTTTCCATTGGCAACAAAGAAATTGAAGTCGGACATGAACTTAGTTAAATCGCCTGAAGATTAGACTTTCTGGCTTCTGGGACACGAGAATTTGCAACATTTGGCGAGAAATAACGAACTGGTAGCAAAAAAACAAACAAGCAAGCAATAAAAAACAACCAAACATATTGTCGTGTTGCTTTGAAGCAACAGAGTTAGACGCACCTGTCCAAGTTGAGTCTGTCGGGGTTGGCCGCTCTTTCCTCAGCACTCCTGTAAACGATTGGGATCCCAGGGGCTGATGGACTCTCAGCGAAAATCACGCGATCGCCTGGAATTAATTTACAAGCTTGTTTCATGGAAGTTTTTTTTATAATATTTTAATGTTTTACCAGCAAATCATACTTAATTAAAGCAAAAGGCGAGCCTATATAACCGGACGGACATTTAAATGTTATAAATTGAAAATTTCAATTCATTGTATTTTGCACAATTTTGAAAACACACACACACCTGGCAAATATGGATTGACTTTCACCTGGTTTTGTCCGCGGTTCTGGCCTCTGTTTGGTTCCTGCAAAAGTGAAATTTGTTCTTAGTAAAAATTTTTAACGTATATTTTTTTAGCTTTTAGATATAAATTCAGCGCAAATAGAGCTACGACACTGACATCAGCGAAGAGTTTCAGCATAGGTCCATGAACTCGAATGACCTCCCATGATCATCAACTCAGATGACCGTGCATGAAAATTGGCCGAGAATCCGGTGAGACAAAAACTGCAACACGCTTCTCATGTTACCAACCAGAGTTTTACTGGCAGCTGTAGCACAAGTTAACGAAAGCAATTCAAGTATGGGAGGCAAGTCAGTGATTTGAAAATCGCGGTAAAGCTTCACGAGCAAAGGGGGGATTTTCTAACAGGAGGCAATTCGTGTTTTTTTTTAATTTTCGGTGGCTTAAGGACTACTTCATAAGAAAAAAATATAGTGAGTGAACTTTCCCTTGCTCACCTCTCTCTGTCGACGTCAACAAAGCAACGCACTGACTCCTTTTTGTAAAATTTATTTGGCTCTACCCAAAGTTATTAAGATACCTGGCTTCAAAGTTTTCTAAAAATATTACCTGTCACTCACTAGGTCCTTGGCATGCCCTTAAAACTGCAACCGGCGATGAGGCTGCGATTCGGGATTTCTGTAGTTTTCGGGAAACTGGAATACCCTTCAGTTTAGCCATCGTTATCCCCAGGTCCACATCGGTATCCCCAGGTCCACTTCGGTTCAGGGTTATCCCCAGGTCTACTTCGGTTCAGGGTGATGAAACCTGACAGGGCTCCAGCTATGAGTCAAATAGTCTCTTTGAAATGACAGACTGAGTTCTTCAGCCATTCAAGACGATCAGCCCAGGCATGGGAACCTACTGGCATGCGGGAAGATTTCTTCACTCCGGAAGCCGCTGCAGCTGGATCTGCTGGACACAAATTATTGGCCACGCTTTTCCCTGAAGCTCTCTGGAGGGTGCGAAATACGGTCTATTGATGACTGGGGAACTCAGTGGACCCAGCACTGGATCTGAACTCGTTTTGGAATTGTTTGAAGTGATCATCCTGTCGTAGATGTTCTGCTACACACACACTGACTGCGGTAGCCTATATGCACGGACGTAAATCCTGAGTGATATACCAGCTACTTTCAATGATGGAGGAAAGACGATACAAAATTTTCCAAACTTCCCCTAAATTTTTCCTAAACTCACCCAAAACACTGTATTGCAAACGTTATTTTGAGTAGTCGTAAAATATGCAATGTTAGGAAAAGCTGTAACTTTAATTTTACAGAAACAAAACTATTGTTGCGACAACAAGACCATTGTTGCGACACAGTGTATTGCTATGAAAGTGCCGTCTATGTGGGATAGAGAGCACCCTTATATCAAAGCAAGCAGTACCACAGTAGCGGCTGAGGTCGTGTCAGGCAGAAAATTCGTTTTAGAGTATTTGTTAGTAGATGGCATTGTAGACAGGTTTCAGCCAATTATTAAGAAGTATTCTGAGGAAAGATGGCAACATTTCAGGCGAAAAATTTGTTCAGAATTAGTTCAAGCTACCTTTGTTTTACAAACGCGTGGCCTTTGCGGTGACGAGGGATTGATCACTAAAGTGTTTTTAAATGCTCATCGCTTTGTTTGTTTCTAGAGATTAGAAATCACTTTGCTTCACCCGGTATTTGTATGGGATATAAATATCACGTCGTGCAGTCGATCACTAGAACTTTCTCAACTGCGATGGTTGCTGTGCGGGAGGGTCAGTGTTTGTATCGATGCAGAGCAGTTCTTGAATAACCGAGAAACGGAGAACACAACATTAACTGCTCATGTTGGGTACGTCATACATTAGAGCAGCGCCATTTAAACTATTTGTACGAAGGATGATGTAAAATTTCAAAGAGAAGTGACATGTTACCTTACCTGCATTTAGACCAAGGGTCTCAAACACGCGGCCCGGCCCCCATGTGGCCCGCGATGCATTTTGAGAATTTTCAAGTATTTAACATTTACTGTAAGTTGTTTAGTTTATTCACCGGTGTAAAGGATTGCTCGACTAGGGAGTGAACAAGTTCCGTTTAAACGTACGTTGAGGTGGCTAGAAATGATTTGCCCATAACCCATGATACCTTCCACAGGAAATGAGATATAAAAGCTGTTTCTACGGCCCTTGTTGCGTCACCGTCATAATGCGGCCCCCGGATTACGTAATAAGTCCTCATTTGGTCCTCGGAACAATTTGAGTTTGAGCCCCTGATTCACATAAACGCCTGAGGAAATGAACTTAACGGGCGAATCGATGGAGTTGAAGATAATCGTTTAAATGCTTGTTTTCTAAGACGCACGGTATAAGCAAACGATGTGACGGACACTATTAACTGTTACGAGTAGTCTACGTCATATCGCTTTGCGTCACAACTGTACTTGGCATGTTTGCTCTCTGAGCAAAATTTTCCGACTTCGACTCAGGAGGCGCAAAGTTTTTTCGCTGAAAATTTTCATAAATATGATACGAAATTTTCCAAACGGTTATGAAGCTGATAGATAGAACTCAGTTTACAGTTTTTCATCGAATGATAGTTTCGTACTTAGACTCTGCATTTAAATGTAGCGGTTTACGATCAAAAACTGTTTCGACGAACTCCGTTTTTGACTAATTTCCCTGCATCGGGTCGACGTTCATTTCCACGGATCCCAGTGGCTTTTCCGAACATAGCCTGTGTTCGGGTTAATCCGGCTTGGAATCCGATTCCAGGTGTACCAAAAATCTGCGACTCTTCGACTCCAATCCTACATTTCTCGACATCGAGATTACAACAATTTAGTAAGTTGACAGCGCATTGCCGATGTTAACAAAGAAAATATTCAATTTCGTACTGGACCTACGCAATGCAGCGCACCTCCATTTTGTTTCGTCATTGAAGCATTAGCAAAATACACATTTCTGTCTGTCATCATGCTGTTGACTTGACAACCTACGGGCACGCTTTGTTTAAACCAGGGGTTCTCGACCTTTTTCCCGTTAAGTACCCCCGAGTCACAAAACAATCAACCCGAACCCCCCAGGTTAGCTGGCAAAGCCGTGGATTTCACATTGTTGCGTCAAAACAACGCAAGATGGCAAAATCTACGCGGAGTTTTCAATCGGCACGCAGTTTCCTCTAGTATAGGACATTAACAATAACAATACATGAAAACTCAACTGCCATCCAAGTACCCCTAGAAATCTTCCCGTGAACCCCTGGGGGTTTGCGAACCCCAGGTTAGGAACCACTGGTTTAAACATACATTTATGCTGCAGGTGTTTCTACTTGACAGTTGCGGTTTTAGCTGAGAAGAGAAAACTGACTACGAAACAGTAGCACTGGTTGGCGAGCTGCAAGAAACTCGTTTCTGAAAATAAATTTTGAAAGGAAAGTCAACGCTTTTTGGTCTATCTTATTCTTCCACATAATTTTAACCAATTCGCTGTCGACCTGAAAGCGACCAACGCCCCTGGCTACATGTTGCTCTCAATAATATCCTTTACGATTCCTTTGTTTTTTACAGCCTCAAAACCTCAGAATGCGACATCCTACTTCACTTTCAGTCAGCATCAAGCTCGAAAAAATTCAAATCTTATCTACCAACTCACGTCCGCGCCCAACAATGGCCAGGTGTTTCTTCATGGCATAAAAACCGGCACGCAGTTTCCTTGCTGGCTGTGCTTCGCCTGCTTCACAACACGCTTAACCCTACATGGGCATTTGCTACAACATTTGCAACGTTTCAAGTTTCTTTATTTATTCACTCTCTGTGGAGTTTCTAGTCGCGGTTGTCGATGTCAGCCGATTTGCAACGTTTGAATATCTGTTTCTATTTCGGAAAGACTTTTGCCACACTTTTTAGTTTTTGATGCCAAAGTATGTTAGGGATCAAGTGTTTGGTTGAGGAAACTTCGTCTGTAACTTCTATTGCAGCGTTTAATCCAGCGGTTGTAAGTGTCCTGGAGAGTTCGTTTTTTTATTATAGTTTCAGCAAGGCTTGCTTGACTAGATTCTGCCGTTGATTTGACGCAACTATTATTTTATGAGATTGCACGTCTGTTCCAGTAAACGTTGCAAATTTGCTAACTTTGTTAATGGAGTCATATTTTTTGTTATTTTATGCAGTGCATTTCTTATTACTTACAGCAGAAAATCTTGCTGTAAGAATGGATTCTGGCACATTTTATCGAAGAAAGAGGTGGGAAGTTAGGGTATTGGGCGGAGATGATGGAAAGAGTAGCAATTATCTCATGGACGGTTCTGACACTGGGCACATGGTGGTCAGAAGGGGGGGTTGTCAAGGCTCCTCCCTGGATTTTGAATTTTGACATTTTTGCATAATTTTTTAGCAAGAAAAGGTTGTCTTATTTGTTTTGAGTGGTAAAAATGAAATTTGCTACTTTGGCGCCTCTGCAAAAATATTATTGGCTACCCCTGGAAAATCCACTCCTTGGGAAGAAATCCTTCCTACGCCCACGACTGAGTATGTTCCAGAAGAAGCAGCTAGGTGTGCTGGAAGTGATTGCGGTCCGGAAAGGGAAGACTCTAGTGATTCAGGCATGGGAAGTCGGAAGAATGTTTTCCAGGGGGGGGGGCACTAGAGGATTTTTCTAAAATTTTTCTAGGGGGGAAAAAGTGGTGAAATTTGGTTTTTCCCTTGAAAGCATATCTGAACCCTCGAAATGTTTTAGAAAGTTTTTTGATGAAGCTATGATGGAATGCATTGCGGAGCAAAGTAATTTGTATGCAGTACAAAGAAACCTATCGATATCGCTCATGCTCACATGGAAAGAGCTGGAAATTTTTTTGCTGTTTTATTGAAAATATCCATGTTTCCTGTGCTTCGTCCGCGACTGTATTGGTCAAAGAATTTGGGCATCCAATATGTGAGTACTTCGATGACCAGGGTCCTTTTTGAACACATAACAAAATACTTACACTTCAATGACGACAGCAAAATGGTTGCACTCGGTGAAGAAACTTTTGACAAGGTGTTCAAAATAAGACCTCCTATCAAACATTTACCATCAAAATTTCGTGACATTCTCACATTCCCATGGAAAGAGGTAGATTTTGCCTTGAACAGTTCGAACAAACCGTTCACCTGGCTGCAGGATGCTTTCAGACACAGAGAGTGTATCGTTGGCAGCACAACCCTTCCCCTAGTGTTGTAAAATGTTTTGGCTCAAAGCAGTCACCTTTTTGACCTCTTTTGAAGGTGCACAGTCTGCCAGCTCTGTCAAGGCGTTGAGACAAAAAAAAGTACAATTGATGTACCATGCCCACATGTTCGTTGCAGCCTACAGTTCAACAAGTTCATGGGAGCAGTTGAACTCTCGGATGTGGTAAGGCGCTTATAAGATTGTATAGAAAGAAGCTCAGATCCAAGAAGTATTATCACCGGATCTTCTTCCATTTTGTGGACACAGTTGTTGGCAATACCTGGCTGCTCTACTTCAACAACTGCAATGACGTNGGTTTGCAAGAAAGTAAGCAGCTGTGTCTGCTTGAGTTCAAATANTTTATTTCTCCTGCTTTAGCTAAGGAGGGGCAAGTTGTGTACACAAAAAGAGTCAGGGTATCAATTTCAGTTGAAGACATTTTCACTGTAAGAAACTGAAAGGACACAATACAAATGATTTCGAAGGAAACTGTGAGAAACAACAATGTAGATGACTTTCCCATCTACCAGGAGAAACGAGGGTGATGCAAGAAGCCTCAATACAGAAGCACCCCACATATCGTTTGCCAAAAGTGTAAAGCATATCTTTGCCTGGACAAGAACAAGAAGTTCTTTTTGAAATTTCATAAAGAGAAGCCTGGTCATCTAAATATCATGCTGGTCAAGTGTTCAACACACATAAGGACAAGGGAGCAGCAGACCAATTTACTGGGGAAACCAGAAGGCAAAGACACAAGTTTTGTTCGTTAGTGTTTCTTTTGTTTTGATGAAGTATTTTGTGTGAGTAAAACACAATTCTGTCAATGTCGTCTCTTTACCTCCGAAGTTCTCAAGCGCCAATTGTTGCAAATATGCTACGTTTCAAAAAAGGGGGGAAATGCCCATGAAAAATTTTTCCATCATACAATCG
>JGI24022J15233_10008900_pt1 | contig 11266 bp, 7 predicted proteins | sample Ectturendosymbi2_FD_15233 | JGI IMG/M metagenome (IMG submission 15233)
TAAGCGTTGACCGGTCCGAGATTACAAAAAGGTTGGGAACACTGTCTTAGGCTATATCTTTTAAAGACTTCTTGTTGTCAGGGGTGTAGTGGGGCGGGAACGTATGGGAACGGCGTTCCCACACCTTTTTCACGTTTTGCTTTAAAATAAGTTTGAAACTGTTTTAAGTTGGCTATTTTTTGGATGCGTTCCCACACCTTTTTGTTAGCACTACATCTCTGTTTGTTGTAGATCTAAAAGATTGTTTGATGAGACACCAATAGTGTTCGCAGTTATTGTATGTGTAGCCTGTGAAAATCACTTTTGGTGATGTTTAAAATAAAAAACCTAGTTATCTCTGCTAATCAAACCAAAAGTGAGCAAAGAAGTTTTTACACGTTTTCAGCTTAACTCAACCATAAAATGACTGCAATAAACTAAATTAAGAGAATATTAATATATTTCCAACATGGCCTCTTCTCTTAAACAAACGTGTTTGTCATATGATTCAGACATCCAGAGGCTCCAGAGAAATGCTGATACATAAATGAATGGTGATAATTTGTTAACTTAACAGAAGATGGCTCCACAGTAAGGCTCATTTTTTTAACTGGAGTTTCAAACAGTTCAAAATGCTTCTAAACTTAGATATCGAACACTTCGTCAAACGCTGTGAACTGCGAGTTTCAATCTCTGAAGTAGTGCAGCACGCTATTGCTAAAACAGCACATACAGGCAGTAAAAAAGTTTCTCCACACCAGAAAAATCTTAATCCTTTCTGGACAACGTCTGCTTCCTATGATGCATGATCTTTATTGTTCAATGGCTCTGGTTCTGTGTTTTTGTGATTATCACTCATATTCGTGAGACATAAGCCAGCCCCATTACCACATGCAAGTACTGCGGCATGTACTAAAATTCAAACTTCCGTTTTGTCTGATACTTTCTGAAATAATCGTGGGGAACTTTGGAATGATTTTAATGGGAAGGTAAGTTGGAAGTTTGTCATCACTGCAGACTCCTCAATTTGGAAATTTGCACCAATGCTCATATTGCCATAAAATACTGAGAAAAGTTTGTAGGAGTAATGTTTGCAAGCAGCCAACTCCGCGACACTTTCACGGCATGTGAGCTGTTAAGAGCACAACCAAATCATGACAGCAACAGTCATGCTCAATAAACGTGACAGAATGCTGTTCTGTTGGGCGCGTGGATTGACGCTAGCACAATATTTGTGCTGACACATGACCCTCTTTGATTGAAGGAAATATATAAAGATTAAACTCGCACTCCAGATCAAAGAACCGTTGCTGAGAATGAGTGTGAGATGCGTTACTTCCTCTCAGTCAGATATTCTCAGTAATGAAAACGTTCAGATACGTAACGATATAAAAGGAACCAAGTTTTGTTTTAACCCTATTGTTGCACCTTCAATAGTCTGCTATTACTTGAAACAAGGAAATTCCACCAAAAAAAGGAAAAATGCCCTGTGCAGTTTGAGGCTTTTCTGCAATATTCACTAAACTTTAGTTGAGTCTAGCAAGCATTTGGAAAGCACTGAAACAAGGCTTTAGCTACTACGCAGGTACTCCAGAAAGTTTTGAGCGTCAGAAACCTTTCGAGCACAAGGACGGTAGTTTGAAATCACTGATGAGTTTCTTCTAGAAATCGATTTACCTTTTTCGGTTTGTATTGTGATAGAAATTGTGGTGCAATAAAAAAGTTTCGTAGAGATGCATATGTTAGACAAATTACGTCAGGTCACAAAACGATTTACGGAGAAGTTGCTTTAACTGCTCCCACTTGGCTAGCATGAGAGAACGTTTTGATGTACGTAACAGATCAAGCTTGTGTTATTCAAAGAAAAACGAAGTTTTAAGTTAAACAACCTTCAGCAACATGCTGCTACCGTTACAACATTTTTCTACGGTAGACCAGCCATGTCCAACCCAAATGGCTTACTGAGCCAAAAATAATGCCTCTATCTTAACCAGGGCCGCACTTTGAATGACATATTAATGAGGGCCGTACATTTAATCATCTACTTTGATCTTAGCACACTAAATTTAGTTTAAGTCAATATTTTGAAAGTGTTCGATTCCTATCTGTAATGGTAATAGACGTGATAAAGTGGCAGTGAGGGCTGCACCTGCATCAAAAATGTGAAATTCAAGATTATCGAAATAGGACAAGTTGTTGGTATTTAGGATACTTATACTACAGCGAAAACCTAAACTGCGCAGCACAAAACCTTCGACTGGGCCGCATGCTGCCCGTGGGCCGCGGGTTGGACATAGCTGCGATAGACCCTCATTATTTCGAGAAATTACATCGGTGCCAACGCTGTACTTGTGCTTAGGAAAGCGGTGGTCCGTTGTATTAAGTGCAGAGGAAGAGATTCGTCCGTGTTGACAACAAGAACTTTGTTGGGAATTTTTGTGAGGAAGTATTTTTTATTGGACTGCACAAAACAACAGCTCTTCAAAAACCTGCAACTTTATGCTTAAATATTGCTCTGCGTTGCTTTAAATACGTTCAACTACGAAAAGTAATTGAAATGACTGGTGAAGTTTCTCCAGAGATTTTGTGTATACCGTATTTACTCCATTGTAAGCCGCCGATGATTGTAAGCCGCAAGAAATGGTGTTCAAAAATTAATGTAAGCCGTCCTTTATTGTAAGCCGCACTTCACCATATGCTGCTTAAGCCTCTGAGAGACTTCCGTCTATAGCATGCTTCGTGTTTGATTAGCAACTCTGGTAATTATGATTCACCACTACAGCTGTCTTCTGTTCATCATAACCCTTTCTGAGACGTATGTGCACGTGATGCTGAAGAAAGGAAAGATAATGCGGAAAGAAGGTTTGGTCAACAAGACGTAGCCAAGGAAAACTGGACATCATCTAGACATTTTGATATGCTAAAGAAAAAAATGTAAGCCTTCCTCGATTGTAAGACGCCCTTGATTGTAAGCCGCATGAAATGATGAAAAAAACTTTATAAGCTCGGCTTACCATCGAGTAAATACGGTATTCAAAATGCGGAGTTTCATGTTTTATTGAAACTATTTCGAGGCATTTAACAAAAACGCTATCAGGTCACATATTTCTAGAATGATAAAAAACATAGTTTGAACTTCGCATTTTTTCAGTAACGCAGTGCCCAAAAACAAATAAGTAATGCCCTGAGCAAAACGTTGGTCAGATTGGCAATTTAGCCGTCCCAATCATATTTTCTGCAAATTTTTTATGTAATACAAAATAAGTATTTCTGCAGGCGAGATGCACAGACTGTTATCAAAATGTATGGGCAAACTCACTTTAAAATTTGAACCAAGTATGTCTGTCAAAATCAAAATAGAAAAATTACATATTCGTAATTCATATTCTTTTAAAAGCTGGGACAAAAGCTGGGTGTTGCTTTTCTTTCTTTAAACAACAAACACGATTTGATATATTACCGTGTTAAAGCAATATTTCACGAAATAACTTCATTCTAACCCAGAAACTGTGACATATTTGTGTGAATAAAATATATTAACTTCAATTTTATAAACTGTCGCAATCCAAAAATACCCTATCTTTTCCACAATTGAAAGACATAATTATTACATGGCGTTTAAATTGTGTACAGGTTAACAACGTTGCCAGAACAAAAATCTTGGAGTAAGAGTTTCAGTTTTCTTTGTCAAAACCAAATGAAGGTATAAAAACGTAGCGGAAGAATATGATCACCTCTGAGAAACTCCTGCTCACGAAATTCATTAAAAAAAAAAACATTTTCAAAGGCTCAGACACTCCCAAAACAAAAGTACGGAACTCACAAATTACGAAAGTTTCAAGAGGAATGTTGCTTCCATTCTCATGTTGTGAAATTCTCCTGTTTTTTGTTTATTCGATCAAGTGTTTTTAAATTATTCAACCACATAGTTCAACAACTGACCATATTCTTTCTTAAGAGTTCCGATCTGAGCCAGTGACCTACGACTTCTTACCCGACAAACTAAGATTCAAATTTTTCATGTTTTTAGTTTTCTTCTAGTATACAGGCTCTATAGTATTGTGCATAGAAATTCTACTGAGGAGTTCGCCACTTTTGCAAATCAAAACATAAGCGTGACGAAATAACCTGCTCATTGTTTTCAAGTATATGAACTGACGATCCAGCTTATTTTCTTGAAAAACACTCCAAGTAGTCATTTACTAAGCTGTCGTGAAGTGGATGCTGAATATGTATGCAAGATTGAAGTCATGTGCTTTGGCATATATTTCCAAAGTTGGAATCAAACAGACAATGTATGTACTGCTGTTTGTCTTTTCGCATTATTCTCCCACCTGCCAGTCTTTCAACATTGGAAAAAAGCAGGAGCATATTAGATATATTCAGTCGTCTCTAGTGAAAAATTTGTCAAACAGTAGTGGGAGCAACAACTTGCCTTCTGATGTTGTTCCATCGTTCTTTGGTTATGATTTCACATTGACAAAGGATAGGTAAGTATATTTAATTTGTTATACTTGCTTCGTGGCTGCAATGTTAACAGGGTTTTGCTTTAACCAAAGTTTTTTTATGGTTAGCACGGTCATTTCTAATCTTGTTATTAAACTTATGAGATAAAACTTGAATTATTTTTCAACACAATGTTCTGGCATCTACTTGGAACAGGAAACAATAAACAAATTGCAAAATTTTAATTTCGGTAAGACGTCATGTGAAACTTGTTTTTATCTTGTTGATTTCAAGGAGTAATTAATGGTTTACTTACTATCTGCTAAAAGTCGGTAAGAAAATAATTATCATCTTGTGAGCTAGGCCGTTGGCCCTTTTTCTGTATCAGGCCGTTGGAAAAGGTGAATTTGCGTATAAAAATCAGATAATGAGTTATACTCTTTTTTGATTATAGCTTTGCACCTGATACAGAGAAAGGCGTGTTATAACATTTTTTGTGATTGCAATAGTGGTTTTAGCTGCGCTCAGTTATTAGTCCAAACATAAGGAAAAAAGTTTGAATAATGCACAAATAGGTTTTAAATTTTTACCTCAAGTAAAAAAATGTTCATACCAAGAATAACTGTGATTCCTCTACAAAGGTGTAATCGAATGAAATTTTCAAAAGAAACCGCAGTTTTCCATAAGTGGCGAAGTCACATTCTCGTACTGAATTTAAACGGCAATCAGGAATTTTAGCCTGACGTTACTTTCAACAATAAGAATTGCCATGAAACATCGATTTGAAATGAATGTATTCACAAACATATGTAATGCAATTTTCCTTTACTTTATGCAGTGTATCTTAGATTTTGATGCATTTTGATGGTGGGAATATCGTGACAATTAAAAAAATGGATCACGTAATATTAGTACGAGGAAATCACAACTGCTTTCAGTACCGGGTTACGTACCTGTACTTAATGGGTCTCTATGGAACAGGGACGGGGTCACAGATCAATGCGTTTCTGGTCGGAAGTTTTTCATTTGAGTACCGGCCTTAATTTTTTCCCTTAGAATTTCATAAAAATATGTATGAAGGCTGTGTAGAGAAAAAGCAGGTAATGCAAGTTGATGGCTTGGTTGCACTTCATTCATAAGAAAGCGTTTTAGCAGTGTTGCCACTCTGTTATGAAGAAGAACCCCAGAATTTACCTTGAAAAAAAAACAGAAAATAATAAAAAACCCCAAGCATATAAAAATGTTTTAAAACAGTCAAAACCAAACTTGAAATGTACGCTACCGGTACTTGCACGTGAACATTAAGGTAATATGCATTATTTGCATCATATTTTTAACACCTTCAAGTCTGCTTTTAAACATATTGACAATTTACAAGTAGGCTAGCAGCCAATCAAATGTATGAAGTACCATGAAGAAAGCTAGTTAGATTTTTTCTAAAAAATGTTTGATGTTTTCTTTTACTTTCACTTAAATGCGCAAATTGAAACATGTACATGATACATTCAAGGTCTTTCAGTTTTCTTTTCACCCTAATCATTGCATTCGTTACAATATTTGACTACTAATTTAACCTTGAAAAAATTTTACATTCATACCTATCACAATGCATCTGTAAAGCAATGAACAGATTCTCAACAACTGCATCTTCAAAACCAAACAAATCATTCTAAAATCATGCAGAAGCAACTTTTGACATATCAGTGATAGATTAGAGTGCTAACTTATGCCTAGTCAGTGTTTAAAATCTGTAAACCATTATATTTCAAACATGGGATGGCCTAGCCCTACTCATCTGTACTGTCTGCTGACTCTGCACATTACGCCTGTGAAACTATTGTATTCTTCAATGGAAAATACAGTAATACAACATGCATTTCTAAAATTTGACCAGAGTAAAAAAAACAACAGATTTTCAATAAAAACCCTAGAACCCCAGATAAAACAGAACAACCCCAGATCCAGTGAAAAAAAATAGCAGTGGCAACACTGTGTTTTAGGCAACTGATGGGCGGCACTGGTTTCTTCCCGCAGCGTGGTTTTCGAGTGCGGTGCAGATATTATTTGATCGAATACACCTCGTGCGCGAAGGCGCGGTACTCTTTTCAAAAAACACGAGGCTCGACATGCGCGAGAGGGGGTGAGAGACGCTTTTATTGTTGGCCAGGGTTTTTTTTAGGAAAATGTTAGGAACCCGGTTTGGATCTGTAGGGACCCGGTTTCTCTGATTCTAGGGGCCCGATTTTTTATGATTTTAGGGACCCGATGATAATAATTTTCTCTGATTCTGTGGACCCGATTTGAAATTCTAGGGACCCGATTCGGGTCCCTAACACGCCTTAAAAAAACCCTGTTGGTGGCACTAGCATTGTATGGAGACGCCTCGAGTTTTCGTTTGATATGCTCACATCTTCTGTTTGGAATGTCTTTGAGTTTGTCTTTGGAGAAAGTCAGCGAAAACAAGCTTGATCACGTAAACTCAGTCTCACTGTGCCAAGAGATCCTAACTACTAGACTGCAGAGGTTACCAATCTCGTCGCTGCAAATGGTTGCCAAAAACGCCGTCTCGCAAAAGGTTTCCGACCAGCTCACCACAATAGTTCCTACGCAGGGAAACGACCGCAACACTGACAAAAATACTGAAAAATCACGAAAACAACCCAGTGCCCCGCGACTTTTCCTGGGCAAAATATCCGGTACCAAAAGCGGTACTAATGAATTACCTCCAACGTAAAGGGAGTAAGAGTTCAGTTTAATTTAATTAAAACTCGGTTTAAATATTCCTTTCGGAGTATCAGGAGTGGTCTGCGCTTGCTAGCGTCTTTGGCATGGCTGCTTTCGCAGTAGATGCCGCCAGTGCTGCCACAGGCTTCTTGGCAAAACTCACTACATTCGCAGAAAACTTCACTAGATCTGAAACAAAATAACTAGATTTAAATTTTTGCGTTGAAATTTGTAGTTTTGCTTGAAATGGTGTATCTATTTACTTTATTGCCCAAAAACCTTTACATCATTTGCAAGTTTGCGAAGATTGGTCATGTTGAAGCCTGGAAAATGTTATGCTAACAATAAAATCTTCAAGCTTTTCTTAAGAGCAGAAAATGACAACACTCACGAGTATTTAGAGCAGGGGTTCTCAACCTTTTTCCCGTTAAGTAACCCCGAGTCGTAAAACAATCAACCCGAACCCCCAGTTTAGCTGGCAAAGCCGTGGATTTCACATTGTTCCATCACAACAACGCAAGATCAGGCAAAATCTGCACGAAGTTTTCAATCGGCACGCATTTTCCTCTGATATAGGATATTAAAAAATAGCAATACATGAAAACTCAACTGCCATCCAAGCACCCCTTGGATATCCTTCCGTGAACCCCTGGGGGTTCGCGAACCCCAGGTTGAGAACCACTGATATAGAGCAAACAACCTAACAGGTAATTGATTATTTGCACTTCAGTGTTCCTCTACCAAGAAATGAAAATGCTGCCATGACCAATATTGCAGCAATTAACACTAAACAGCACGGAGGTGCAAACGATGAGAAACTCAAATTAGAAACACTTGTTCGTTCTGTTGGTGCAAAGCTTCAAGCAATAATTCACATAATCAATTGTTTAGGGAATAAAAAAGACTGAAAATCTATAAAAAAAGGCTGAAAAGTTGAAAAGTTAGAAAATGACAACCGATTTTCTTGAAACACATACTTTGAAAAAATCACTAGATTGCAGTGAAAAATCACTAGATCACTAGATGAGCCTAAAAATCACTAGATCTAGTGAAATGTCACCAGGCGTGGCACCAGTGGATGCTGCACTGCTGACTAGTCAGTTGTATCCCTCATCAACACTGAACACGTTGCTGGACACGCCGCAAGTGCCATTTTTCAAGTCCTCGGTACGAACCAACCGGGAATTCAACCCACCGTACCAGGCTTGGTGACGCGTGCTCAGCGAAATGTACCACTTAGCCGGTAGGAAGTAAGAGTCGCAAATGTGAAGTTTTTGTTTATAAAGTGGCTCTAGTGAAGAGTACCATCCGCCGAACTTCGAGAAAAGTGACGTCACCGTATCATCATCGTAAGTCTATGTCGTCGCATGCGAAATTTCGTGACGGTATTTTTCACTGGACCCTATAAAGTTACAATCATAAATGCAGTGAATACGAGGGGCAGCAGACTTGATTGGCGCTATTCGAGAAGTTAGGAAATGGCGGGTTAAAATTTTAACTGAGTGCACAAAAACTGTGATGACAACGACGTTACGGCGTAAAGCAGGGTTGACCAACCAGTCAGATAGCAAGAGCCACGTTTCTTACCGTGTTACCGCAAAGAGCCACAGCATACACATGGGCACACATGAATATCACCCCATCTCTTCCTGACTCAAACACATACCTTTGCTCAGCTAGAGTTATTGTAAATATCACACACCAACATGACAATGACAGAACTTTCAAGTCATGTATTGTTGTGCATGTAATTCAGTGGGACTTCTGGCAATTACGTAAGAGCCGCATGAAACCACGTAAACAGCCGTATGTGGCCTGGAGCTTGGTCAGCCCTGGCGAAAAGCATTAAGTTTCACGTGACCCAGCTGCAGGTTGTAACAGAGAGAGAGAGGGAGTGAGAGAAAGATATATAGATAGAGAGACAAAGAGAAACATTCAGAGAAAGAGAAATATATATATCTCTCAATATATCTATTTAGAGAGAAATAGATGCACTGAGGGAGAAAGAAATATATTGTTTCATATGACTCAGCTAATAAGCATGCATGCACAATGCACGGTCATGTTACGTCACGTATGAGGCGCAACACTATGCTGAGAATGACATTTTTCGTTCACGTCTTTACCGCGTAATTCTTCATACTGCTCAGCAAAGCGTGCAAGATGTTTTCTACAGCTTTTGTTTCACTTCGACGGTATTGGCAACAGGTATCATCGAAACGTTTTTATTGTGGCTCTTGTTTGTTTTGAATGAGCCGTTGCTTTTAGAATTAAAGTGCATACTTTTTATGAAATTGGGTAAAGAAAAGCTTCTTCAGCATACATCAAATCAAAAGTTATGACTTCTTTAACAGAGCGAATTTTGTGCATTTCACCGCTTGCCTGTACTTCATTCTTAATGTTTCAGGTCTATTATAGGAGCACCGAAACGTGTGGATCCTGAAAATGCAACACTTCAGCAACATGTCAGTGGAAAAGATTATTTTGCAGGTTGTCTTTGTTTGGAAGGTTGAACAAAATTAATTTTAGTTTGAAAAACGTTCGAAATCTTGTTTTACTTCAAAAGTTACTAAATCGTTTGCTCTGGAATTAAAGGAAAGCATTATTATTTTAACTGAAAAGACATGTCTATGGTGAAAAAATTTATGTGACACTTGAACAAATTTATGACCTAACAGCTGAAGCAAGTCATAAACGAAAACTGAAGGATACCCGCACACTGCAAATTTTGGTGAAGTTATCCTAGAATAGTTAAAATGTTTGCATACGCGAACATGCACGAAAGTGTAAACACACAGATGTGGTTTTCGAAGGATAAAAATCTAAAATCAATTTTTTCTTCAAGAAAGAAATTGCTTAGAAAAGAAACACTGAGATAGAGGGTTGCGCGATTTGAGCGCGTGCATCATTGATTGCTTTTGACTCTTGCAACAAAGCATGATGCTCTCATTAACAAATAATATAGTTCACTTGTCATTTTTCACCTGATGAAATAGTGGTGTTTTTGTGCTGTTATTACGCTTTGGTTTAATTAACATTATTCAACACTGCTGTTTTCTGTTTTTTCTTGCAGCGAAAGGGGACATCGTGGATTGCTCGTTAACATCTTTGTTTGCCGATAGATCTGTCCAACCCAAATGCTCTTCAATAGCACCATCAAATGCTGTCCCAGGAGATTCGTTTGGTCAGAGTTTGGCAAAGGCAAATACAGGAGAACTGAATGTAAGGCAGTTATTGCTTGTTTTGAAAGCATATCTATGCAGCACATGCTTCCGACAAAACAAAGTTTTTACTATAAACAAAACAATATGAAAAGAAATGGAAAAGCACAGCACATAAAAAGATAGAAAAGTAAGCAAAAGAAAAGCGCTCATTTTACTTTTGAACGACGAAAGGTGCTAACTTACGCCTAAATCTGTCTCATTTACAGCATACGATTTGAAAATCGAACAAAAATAGGTTTTTTGAAACCTTATGTGTTCGTGGTACTGTTAGAACCAGTCATGAACTTTTGAACAATTTTATTGTCGAACCTGTGTTCTGTACTGGGGGTACAGATTCTGTATCTCCCATCACCCCTGTAATGCTAAGAACCATTACAAAATGTCTGCGAAACAAAATGTGCCTGGAAATTCGGTTAAACTACATTCAAACCTTCATCCGCCAAATTTACGGTCAACAATATCATGAAAATACCTCCGTGGTTTTTATTGGATATAAATACAGTGTCATTAACCAACAGACAAAAGTAAAAACGCACGTAGTCACTAATATATTAACAAAAAACGATGAAGAAAAAGTATTGAAAGAAGCTGCTGCCTGTTGCAGCTATCGCTGAATTTTGTTGATTTTTAATAGGCTTGTTTGCCATCAAAGACACAGCATTGTACTGGAGTCAACTTTAGCCCAGGGTACTGCTACAGAAGCAACAACAGAGGAAAAAGCTGGCACGCCGATCCCAAAACGAAAACCTACGGTCAGTCGAATGTTTTGTGTAACGGACATCGAACAGTTTATTAACAAAATAGTCGGACCTAAAGCCCTGCATCACCAAATGCTTTATTCTCATTAAAAAATGAAAAATAGTGAGAATTTTTTTTCTTAGACAGCTTAAATT
>JGI24022J15233_10008902_pt1 | contig 11266 bp, 9 predicted proteins | sample Ectturendosymbi2_FD_15233 | JGI IMG/M metagenome (IMG submission 15233)
AGGTGGCTTCTTCCTCTGACATCGCACTGTTTTTGTTCAGTTGAAGTTCGATCATCTGCAAAATCTTCTTCTTTGCCCCTTTGGAAACTTTCCCACCAAAGTTAAAGGAATCAAGTCCTGCAGAACGCAGGCAAACCTTTGCGTATTTGAAAGAACGGGTCATCAGTTTACGAAATAAATCTTGCTTGCAAGTAACGATTTAAATTTTCTTTGACACTAACAGCTAGCTGCAGATATACGATGCACGACTTTCACTATTGGCTGCAGGGACAAAATTGCAACTTTCTTCGATGTTCGTAAAAAGTTCGACCGGCGAAACATTCTTCATTGAATTATAGGCCTTTAATGAAGATTTTACAGTCATCAATTATTTGAGTTCTGACCAAATCATAACAGATGTTGCAACGAGATGATGCGATTCTTGATAGGCAATACTGGGTCAGCTTTAACTGGATTTATTTGCAATTTATTTACATCACCACAACGTTTTCCACTTGTACTTTCCAAACACTTTGAGTACAAGTTTTAAATTGCGTGAACACTGAGGTCTTCTACCAATAAGCGCGGCGGTGTTTCCCCTGCTGTGAAATGATGCAAGTTAAATAATAATTAATGCTTTGAAAAGCGCGTCTCATGCTTATTTTTCGGATTTTATCATACATTTTTGACTTTTCGAGCAAAATACTGTTACTTGCAAAGCATGCACATGAAACATTACCTTTTCCCTTGGAAGACTTCTTGCGCCGCCCAGTCTGCCAAGCTGCGAAAAAAATACTTCGTTTCAGAAAGTCTGATTTAGCACGGTTCAGGTTTACAATTACACCGAATTTAAGTTTACGAACCACGATTGGAACTGCAAGGGCAATGACAGACTGCAGAAAATTTAGGCAGTTGAAAAACTAAATCAAATGTAAGTGCGGTGCTAATGCGAACGCAAAGCATTTCATGAAATGCATGCTTCCAAGTCCAACAGACATTTTGTTGCAGTGTCACCACTTTACATGCTTTACCAAGACTTTCATAAAATACTTTCGATTGACTTGTTTTGGGTATAAAAATAGAAATAAACTGCTACTTATTATGTCACTCTTATACTTTCAACTTCCCGCATCTCTCGGGCAATCTGCGCTTCGTCCATGACTTGGAAATCCTCCGAACCATCAACTCCTCCCAGGTCCATGTCGTCTTCGACATCTAAATCTGTTAGTTAAAGCCCCAAACAAGTAACAGACGTGAAAAACTAGTCAGATTAATAAGAACTGTTGGTGAAGTGAATTTTCGAAAAAATACTGCAAGACATTTTTCAGTAGATTGGCCTTTGGGTAAAAATTAAAAAACAGAGATGTGGTTGNCAAAGCACTTGCTTTCCAAGTAATGATGACTGCACTGCTGGCTTTTTGTGACACTGTTCCTCAATGACTTCGAACATGTCAGAAAATTTATGTTCCNNTGCCAAAANTTTTGCTTTCTATCATTAAAATGTTTAACTAGTTGGTCCTATGTGCTTANCGCAGTTTGGTAGCTTGCCACCTATCACTCGTTTGTAACATTTAGNTAATGCTTGAGTGAAAAACATATTTTTGCTAAAGTCTGTTACATTTAAATTTTTCAAATAGATTCAATATACAAAGATTTCCTCAAGCATTACCTAAATGTTACAAACGAGATGATTCAAATAAGTAGAAGGTATTTCCACAACAACGGAAAAGAGCTCTTTTACCTTCCTGTTATGTTTAACATTCGCACTTTTAAAAGTGTTTCCATACAAATTCAAATTCAGTTTGTCCCCACGAACAAAATTAGCTTAAACCACTGCTTTAAGCGTAAAATCTGCTAAGGCTAGCACTTTACTATTTTGCTGCAGCATATTACAAACCAAATTCGTTCCAAACAAATCTGAAATACTAGTAGAAGATGAAGTAAAAATATTCCTTGTCAATTTACGGCAAAAACAAACATTGAATGTCAAATGGTGTATGCCAAACGTTCTTGCAAAGTCTTGAAAAAGACGAAAGGAAAAGGTTTAAGAGAATGCGATAGGAAGGAAAAACTTCGGGTTAATTTGTAGATTGCAATGCAAAGTTACCGTATACTTGGACTAGGCGACGTGCTGTTTTGGGGTATCTGAAGAACTTTAGGAACACAATGCCTATCAAACTTCTAATCGCGACTTATTCGCGATAAATTTAAGCACGATATTTCACCACATAAATACGAATTAGGCGGCATTTTCACANATATTTGTAAAAGCATTTAAGGTATAGAACCATGTAAAATAAACCAAAACCCTGTTCACATTGAAATTGCTTNATTGCAACATCANAAAAAACACGAGCGCACAAAATAAAANAATGCGGGGAACGCTTTCCGGAGTTAACGTATAACCAGAATACAACAGACCATCTCANACTTTTGACAAACTAATTTTTCGCACATGTTACCTAATGTGCAATCAAAGAGAGCACACTACTGACGCGCTGCAGAANNCGCTTCGGACATTAATACAAATCCGTTGTTTCCATAAACTGGAATACTGTCTCGCTGTTCGCATTCAGCGGTTTTGATTGGAGTGGCAGGAACGCATGCAATGTAAACGGCCCATTTTTGTAGTACTACAACAACATTGCTTAAAACTTTACCACTTCTCTGTGCCTATAACGGAATTTGTTTGTAGCTTTTACAGAATTTTGGAGAATTTTTTTTTGGATGTAATCGCGAGTAATACTCGCATCAAGTGCGGTTATGCACTCGGTAAGGAATGCTGATCGCTCGTTTTTACTGCTCCCAATCAAAGTTGGTGTGTTTGATTCGACGTACGAACCGTAGCAGTTGTTTGGTGTTTGTGCAGCTGGCATTATCACATACTAGATTCATGCAAGTTCAACGTGCCGGTCGCATCATAAGTTTTCCGCAAAGGAATCATCACAGCCAGGCTAAATTCGCGGGTTCGCTCCAAAGGGAGGTATGTTTATCAAAACAGTTTGCAAAAAAATATTTTTATTAGCCATAGGTGCCATTCATCGGCAAAATCGTAACAGTGGTGTCGCTGATTAAAAAGTGAGAAAACATTTAATAAGTTGTCTTGAAATTTATCAGGTCAATGGCTGCAATTGCCAGGAACAAATCAAAACCTATGAAAGATAACATTTTCTACTTTACTATTCATACCGCAAAAAAAGTTTTTTATTTTACTCAAAAAAATACACCTGCTTGAAGGGCGTATTTGAAAAGCGACAATAAAATTCATCGTAAACTGAAATGTTTTCAGCTTCCGCCTTTTTTCTATATGCACGGTTTTCCTTTGGCAGTAGAAGGGTTGAGTCGTAAACGGTTTAGCTCGTATTCATTTTTCCTACTATAAGGATCAGAATTTCCAAGTGAAAGCAGTAAGAAAAGTTTTTATTTTTGCTTTTCCCATGAAAGTAACACAGGACTTTAGCTTTCCAATTGCTTTTTTAAACAAATGAAGAAATCACAATTATGTGATAGAAGCATCGGCACAGAGAAACATTTTCAACAAGTTTAGAAATGGTGCTTATAGTTAACTTGAGCTTGAACTCCAGCTTTTTTAACGTTCGAAATTTTTCGAAGCATCGGTGGGTTCAATAGTTATTTTGTTCATTAACGTGCTGTTTGATAAACGCGCTTACCTGACAGTGCTGGAAGCAAATCAAGCCAGTTCATCAGCATCTTATCTGTGCCAAAAAAGCATACCTTTGAGGTTACAGTGGTGTTGCTGTACAAATCTATACGTAAATTGTTAAAAGGAGCCAGTACCTTGGTAAACGTAACGAAGTGTAATGCCGAGCCAAAAACACTGGCAAAGAATCGATCACAGATAAGACAACTTTTAGAAATGAGGTTCTGGTTCTAGCTTTCTCAATAATGTATATATTCTTTTTGCTTTTCTGGCCAACGACTGCATTTGCAATCGTGATTTTTCAATCTAGTTTGAAGTTTTAAAACGCTGGCTCTGCAGGCTTTTTGCGGCAAACTTTGCCTTCTGCAGTAAGCAAAACTTTTGCATTTAATTTTAAAGACGTTACTTAATGGTATGTAACAAACACGAATCGAGACAAATATTCTGCATACTCTGCATACCTGGTTCTTCGCTAAAGAAAAAGCTGGCCTGTGGGTTTGTTTTTGTTATGACCTCCCAGAGATCTGACACCCGGCAAATGAAATTTCCGGAATTCTCAAGAGGTTCTAGTTGATTTTCTATCTCCTCTTCCATTTCGCATAGTCGTGCTATAAATTTGAAGGAAATCTATGTGAAAACCTTATTCTGCATAGATGTGCCTTTCCTGTTGAGAAAATAGTCTTTTTAACGTGAAGTTTGCAAACTTCTGCCAAGTGAAATTAAAGTTTTGATTGATTTTTGCTTTTTTTGCAAGAAAATTGGAAAAATGCTTTTAACAATATATGCATATTGGCATCTTTTGCAAACACAAAGAGCGGGTATTGTTGACTTCCGAAAATGACTGAGAGCAACTCTTTTTCTTTTCGGTCATGCACAGTGCAACGAACGAGTTTGCTTGAAAATGTCTATTGTACTGTAGGAAATGCCACAAACATGTAACTCGAAAACGAGACGTTATATTCTGTACCCCAACGCCAAGATATTTGTCTGTTCTTTTTGCAAACATTCCTCAGCTTGTACTTTTCCAAACTCTTGTTCTTGCATTGGCCTCCTATCCTGACAATTCCCTTCGGATGGAATTTGCTAATCCCTTCCAAAAACTGGTCCAGAGCATGGTTTGTGAAGCATACTACCAGAATCGGATTCGATTTTCTGAAAAAGAAAATTTGTTAGCTTTCTATGTATTGCTGGAAGCAGCATATTCGCTTCTTTAAAGCTATCGAGGCTATAGGTGTAGGAGCAGGCAAATTTTTGGGGGTGCGAAAGATTTTTGCCCGAATTTCCCCAAACTCGCCCGAAAAGTTTTTGGGCAACTCTTTGTGTGAGCATTTCTTCCAACACAGATCATTTTTGGGATGACCTCCAAAAAAAGGTCTTCATGTGATTCTCCCCCGTTGGGCGCCAAGATACCAAAATCAAGCAACGTTGGCCGCCATTTTTTAGTCGTATTTTCAGGTAGTTTGCCCAGAATTTCAGGTATTTTGCGAACATTTTCATAGATTTTTCCCAGATTTTCTAGGATTTTGCCAGGGTTTTCAGGGATTTTGCCTGGATTTTCAACAAATCAAAACTTTTGGGGGTGCGCTTGCTCCGCTTGCACCCCCGCCTCTTACACCAGTGATCGAGGCCATACTGTCAAAGCTATAAGCTATACCTGTTGGCAAGAAGTGTCCGCACAATTTTCAAGCCGACATGAGTCTTTCCGGTTCCAGGTGGGCCTTGAATGATGGCGAGCTTACTTGTCAAAGCATGCTTCCATGCCCAGTGCTGGTAATAATTCAGACCAACTTGCTCCGGATCAGGAAAAACGTTTGTGCTTGTGTGGGACCATTTTTCTGAAGCAAAAGTTTAGATTCATGTCGTGCGGAATTCACAAAGCCAAGAAGCATTTCCTGTTCCCAGCTATGAGGCGTTTACAAGTTTTTTACAAAGCAAGTAGCAGAATGTTTCCTAATCTATTCATTACTCCATTGTATTTATTGAAAAGTTCAACAGAGATAAATGAAACTTGAAAGGTTGCAAGAACGCAATCAGAGTAATGAACTAAACTTGCGTGAACCAACCTTTGTAGGTACAAAATGCTATGTATAGAGGCCCTTTCAGACAGTATAGTTTTGGGGAGTGCTGCGATTACAGTTGAGAACTGGACGAGTCTTAAGTGCGAAAACAACAGTTTGTATTTGGCACTGAACATAATGCGTCATACATTAACATTTTATTTCAGTTCCTTCTGCGGTATGACTGCATGCTTCAAGGTACATTTGAACTGCCGTAATATATTTTGGTCACAATGATTATAGAAGTTATGTAAACCTCAAACACAAATAAACGCACAAAGATTCAGTCAAGGCTTCTCGAGCCTCAGGTTTATATTTAGCATAATCCACAACTATACGTGCTTGTTTTCAGCTTGCTTTCGACGATCTCACTAAAATTGTATCGAGTGCTCTCTGACACATCATCGCGGCACAAAACAATATGCTCCTCCAAAGGAATATGTTCCGTTTCTGCATAAAAAGGAAAATTTGACCACTCATAACAATAGCACCTTTTGATCTTACCTCGGCTGAAGTTTGCTTAGTACGTGTGACTGAAAAACGTGCTGGGTACACAGGAGCTGGTTCTTGGTCAAATAGTTTTTACGAGAAACAATCAAAGGATGCACAGGAGCTGGTTCTTGGTCAAATAGTTTTCACGAGAAACGATCAAATTATGAAGTTGTTGACAAATAGTGTCACTCATGAGCTTTTGACTTGTTTAATTTTGATTACCACGACCTGAGTGATGATGTGCTGTTCTCTTCATTGAAAGTTTGCTTGACCCAACTGTATAGCCTGTGGACGACCACCGTGACGCATTTTCGGGCACGAGCCTTCACATCAGTCCACCCGGCAAAAGGCACAACTTAACCTCAAGCTTAATACCAACAGCCGTCACCCACATGTTATAAAATTAGACTACTGTCTTTTAAAGGTTATTTGCTTTCTTGGAACAATCCAAACCAACCTTTCAGTCCAGAAAGAACATGCCTGTACGCTTCGAAATAAGCCTCAGACTCAATCATGGTGTAGACCGTCGTAGTGTCCACATCACTACCGTAAGTTGTATCTACAAAACAGACAAGTAAGCACTTGACAATGAAAATTTTCTAAATATTGATTCAACGCCACATTCTATAAAAACGGAATGTGTACTTGAATATTCAGGTCAGGGATGGGGAACCTATTTACTATCATGGGCCGTATATATTGTGGATTATTATTACTGGTGGGCCACAAATAACAATTGCTTTTATCCTAAAATTCTACCTATATCTTACTACGAGAGATAGAGACTTCTTATGACATACTATCTTAAGTACCTGCTAATTATGGAGTTTCATTTTGACGAGATTTTGCACTCATAAATTGGGCAACAAAAATTCTGATGCGGGCCATATCAAATTTTCATGAGGGTCGCATTTGGTCCGGGGCTGCAGGATCCCCACCCCTGATTTAGGTTACTGATTTTGATCCAAACAATATAAGGAGTGTTTCGTTGCAAACAAGTCATCACAGAGCGAAACACAATAGTTTGTTATTTAGTTGCGATAATATTTCTGTGATTTTGTTCTCGTGCACAATCGCTGAAAGGTCGTATGACCGGAAAATTTCAAGAGAAGGCTGTAGGCCAGGGATTTTACATAACGATAGTGAACCCCTGACTAATAACTGTCGTTCTTATTTTCATTAATTGCTCATTGTCAACAGTGTTTTGGTGAACTCGTTGTAAAAGTGAAGCTTAATGATTGCTTGAAAAGTGCAAGCATTCGCTCCTTAATCATCAGCGCTAACTGGATGTATGTGTTTATTACATGTCACATCTATTGTTTGCTAACATCTTGCATCGAACAAATAGCATCACTAACACATGTGGCACTTGAAACAGTCGTTTTCGATCATTTTCATCGTCTTACCATTATTGCGATCATCGATTTTGTCGTTTTTATAATTTACTCTTGTGTTCACTTCTCAAAAAATTCACTGAAATTGCTTTGGTTTTTGACAAAGTAAAATCTGTATGCTCGCTTGGCTAGCCAATTCTACTTTGGGTTACCGACAGGCAATATGCAATAGATCTCTTTAGAATTAATATTAAGTCTCTTTTTTAAATGTTCTCTCTTGGTAGGTGTCGGCAGCACAACAATTACCTACAATCTGATCTGTAGCATAGAATAGCCACGAACGGGATAAGTAAGCTAAAACCAAAATCGAACACCACTGAGCATCACAACCAGCCATGGAAAATGCTCTTATGTTCATCAAAACCTGAAAATGTGTGTTAAAACGCGTTTGCCAGTTATGAAAACTCTTCAAAGCTACTCATGCATAAGTGCTTTCTTCGAACTTTCTTACCATCTTTTACGAACTCCACATAGAGATATCCACCAGCAAGACTCTGAGGATCACTCTTGGAAACAATTCCGAAAATAACACGTGACTGAAAAATAGTACGAAACAAAAATTGTGGCCGAATTAAACCTGAAATTCTCAAATGTAGCAAAAATTACCACTGCAACAACAAAACATTTCAATGATTTTACATTTAAATGCTATAGGTCGTAGTACTTCATCCAAAACTCCATTTACTTGATGACTTCGGGAGATAAAAAGTAAACGTATGTTACTTGTAATCCAAAGAATGTCAATGACATTCAGCGCATCATATTACATTTTAGTTTTCTGGTAATTGAGGCAGTTTGGTAAAACTCGCAGTGAAATGCATTTGATTGAAAGTATTTTTAAGGTCGTTTGTTGGATTTTGCGAAAAATAAACTACTACTTTTGTACACGCTTTTTACCAGATTTGCAAACTGCATCATACCTTGACGATATCGTAAAGACGACACACCCGCAAGTTTCATATGCTTAATTCGGAACTTATCCAACTGACAGGCTAGCGTCTATTTCTGAAAAAGTTGCTCTATATCATATAGTCATAATGAGACGGGTACAGAGCTTATTCGCTCTCAGTCAAGTGTTTCTCAGAACAAAGAACTGCTTTGTTACAGGTTTTTGACAATTATGTAAATTCTGAAAAAGGTGCATGTGCCCGCATGTAGAGGACCAATCGCCGAATTCGCAAATGCACTTAACAGGAGTCACCCACTTACGCTGAAGTTGTCCGATGACAAGCAAACCAAGTTTCCCTCCATCAGTCTCTTTGAATTTCGCCAAGGAATTTTTTCTGCTTGTTCTCGACTCAAATACACTTTACGTCGCATTCCTTCGTCAAACAATATCAACCACTGAAAAGCTTGTAACTGACAAGTAGTCGAACAAACCAAGCAATTTTCAGCAAAAATTGTTTAATCTGTGTTGTAAATCCAGAAATGGAACTGCGCCTTCGCATCTACAGGTATGTTCACATGATAAAACGTTTTGATAATCATTTTTTATTTACAGCACAAGAAACCGTTTTTAAGGTGAACTGGTTAAAAGTGACTGCAGGAAGCGGACTGTTTAATTTGAAAAACCTTGAAGCAGAAAAAACATTTGCTTTGTTAAAAATAACAAATGTTTTTGCTATGCCGAATCGATATTCTGTCAAAGCATTTAATAAAGTTTGTACCATTTTTGTACTGATGAAATCAGTTGTAATTCAAAATATGCAACAGGTATTTCACCAGAGTAACTTATGAGCAAAGCAGAAAACAGATGAATTCGATTCGCTTAATTGCACTGGTGCCAGTGCAGGATCAGGAAAGACCAGAAGCTGGTTTACCAAAAGGTGCTGAGATGATGCCCCCCCACACTTTTTTAGTTTGATCACAACGTAAGAGCAGAAAACACGTCAAAACACTTGCACGTAAAATAAGCATGCAACAACAACAAAAAAAGAAAATCTAAAAACGAAGAAACGATCGACGCAACTGAATTATATAAACAAAAGAAGCAAGATATCAAACGCGTAAACAACAAGCGATTATAAATAGAAATTTTGAAGGAGATGTAAAAACAAACACTGCTCTACACGCCTCATGTTGCAATATAAGCAAACTTTATATTTAAAAAGTTTTTTTGTATATACTGTTTTGAGGCTAATCTCTTTTCGTGGAAAAATGTTCTCTTAAGCGGTATAGCTTAAAAGTTTGCGTTTCAAATACGGAAGAACATTTTGAGTAAGACAGTTGACGTCAACGTTGCTAACAAAAACATCAATTTATACTCGTCTAATCTAGTGTCCAGTTTCTAACAATTTTGACGGCTGCTGTTAACTCTTACGTTTGGTCGTATACACTTATCATGTTTTCACTCGGACTGAAAAAACTATGATAGAAACAATGATGAAAACAAACAAAAGAAAAAAATAATTACCTGAAAAACATGGCGTAGCGAACGAAATCCTTACACTGTGATAGATTTTGGCGGATGATTTTTCCGGTCGCAGTTTCTGCCCTGCGCGGTTGGATAAATAATTTTATAAAAAGTGCTGCATTTTCAATCCTGGTCTCTACTGTCATAACACCCTGAGAATTTATCCGCACCATGTGCACATTTTCAAAACAACTTTTATTACTAAGTGGGAAACGCAAAATATATTACACGTACGTTTCACATTTTGGTTTTGCTCTTATTTAGGCAAAGCAGATTAAGGTCAATTTGTCATGATCAGAAAGGCTGAAGTTAACAATCACGATTAAAGACCTGAACCATTTTTTCGCCACCCCACCTTCGCAGGAAAATTCCCAGATTGCTTCTCTGAGTGGACGAATCATATCTTCTCTCAGAAGCCTGAATTGAACGTCCAAGTAGTGATTTCGACTGGAATGAAGCAAAATTGTGCTAATTAAACCAGCTAACAAACAAGCGGTGTGTGCAGTGGCCACCTATTCTCAAAATACTTTGTTTCACGCGTTGTTTCAACTTCTTGAAACTTATCTACCCGAAGACAGTGAATTACAGTCCCGTAGGTATGGGTTAAACATTTTACAAAATAAGAGTAAAACTTTTCAAACCGATGATCCATTCAGAAGTTGGCAGCAAGAAAGTGCTGGGATCAATTTTCATTTTTCTGAGACAGAAACTCAAGTTCTTTTATGCCGCCGCGTAGACGTATAAGAGAAAAAAGTCCAGAAAGAAAGAAACAATATATAGCTCCCAGTGGTTTCGGGAGAGGAACAGTGTTATTGAATCAAATATAAAAGGAAAGTTGAAAGCTTTGCTCAAAAAAACAAAGCTTTTGAGAAATACTATGAGCCTGCTCACAATAATTTACAAAAAACACATCATGTGAATTTAAATTTTGCAATGTTCATGCGGCGCTGCGAATCAGACAAAAAGATTATTCTTATTTCTTCGCAGGAACATTTAGCGGAGGAAAGAGTCATATTTGACAACACATTTTGCTTTGCTTCCATACTTGTTGTAAGGTTCCGAAACGAGGTTTGGTTTAAGAATGGGGTGATTTTTTCTGAGAACATCTTGTGGCTGTGGAAAAACAGAAATTTCGCGAAACTTTTCCTCTGGTCCATAAACCCGGTGCACCGCAGGTATGGTCTCCGGCTTTAATTTTCTGTTAAGAAAAGACGATTTAAACCAAAAGCTTCATTGGATCTAATCAATACTCTTCAAAAAATAAAAAATG
>JGI24022J15233_10008903_pt1 | contig 11266 bp, 4 predicted proteins | sample Ectturendosymbi2_FD_15233 | JGI IMG/M metagenome (IMG submission 15233)
ACTTAAATTTGNTGCTGGACACGGTACTGTAGTTCAGCCTGTTTCCATTAATATCGTATTTGGATGTAAACAAGCACAGCAATATGGTAGAAGACATCAATTAGGTTTTATCAGAGCTGTCACTTGGAGACCAAAACATGCTGAATCGCTTTGATCGCCCTTGCATACCACTTTTACAGTAGAACACTTCAGTTTCCATGCATTTTATAAGTGTCGGTTACAGCGCGATTTGATGTCTTGTTCAAGTCGCTTAACGTTACAAAGACGATAAATATTTTCTTGCACATTTCCGTTTTTTGAAAAAAGCTACAAATCTTTTTAATTCAACTGGGCATCATGCGTGCAGCCCCATTACCAAAATCTCCACTGATATCCTCTTACCAGCAGCAAAAACATTTGGCCTAGAAGTAGCGTAGCCTAAATTATGTAGTTTATTGATGGTGAATGCAGACAAATGGGGCGCGAAACTAAAGAAGTGGGGGCGATGCCAACTTGCTATTGCCTAACTGTTATGTGTTGCCAGCCGTGTCTTCCCAACTTTAAGTGTTTTCAAAGTTGTGTATCGTGAACACCCATTTGCATTTTCTCCAGCTATTTCAGTTATGCCTCAATCTCAGGACTATACCCTTGGGTGGCCGTATCTTAGGCAAATCAAAAGTGATTATCACGGTTGCCAGTACGATGACGTCATCAGAGGGTCACCTTTTTAGTCTTGCCTCGGCCCCCCCGGACCCTAAACACACCACTGGTTGAAGCAATATCATTGTAACAACCAGAGGTTCACAAGCGCTCTGCCGCGAGAAGTCCTTTACGTGCTGCAACGCGATATACCAAATTGAATTTGATAGCTTGTATGTGATGCGTAAAACGCAATATCCTAGGTGGGTGTTGTCCGGGTGGTACAGTGTGTGGTGCTAAATAAGAAGTGTGGAAACACACATAAAAACTAGCAATTTTTTAACAACACTTCAAACAAATTTTTGAATCAGTTTTTAATGATGTGTTCACTATCATTGCATTACAAAGAAAAACATGAAACAAGTGTGGGAACATGTTCCCGCCCCACGGCAACCATGGGGTGGCAGTTTCCCTAGGTGGCAGTTGTCCTGGGCGGCAGTTGTCCTGTGTGGCAATTGTCCTAAGTGGCAGTTGTCATAAGTNACAGTTCTCCTGGGTGGCAATTGTCCAGGTGGCAGTTGTCCCGATACCATTTAAAGCATATGCTTTTTTTACATCCGATGATGTCGGAGGCGGATTTTCGCTTGTTTCCGTCTTTGTATAAAACTATCGTTAACGCTGTTGGTGGTTATGAAGATAGAAGCGAAAACTTCAGGCTTCTTGGAATCAGTGGCTTAACTGACGTGGGGGCAAAGGTGTGTTTTTAAAAGTTAAATGCTAAAAACGGGCCGGCATTTAGCTCATATTTCTGTATTTAATATTTTTGGATTGGTATAGGTTGTTGTTTTTTTAGTTTTTCGAGGTGTTTTCAGAAGATTTCCGGTTTTTGTAAACACGTCCACATCGGGACTCAAAATCATTTCTCAGCTTGTTGCTGAGTGTTGGATACTGGGCACCCTTCAGCTAAGTTTCCCCATAGGCTCAAACCTCTAGTTACGCCACTGCTTGGAATGCATATCTTTCGCAGCTTTACCGATGTTCAGGCTGGCTCAGTACCTTGAGTGTTGCTGGTTGGAAAGAATTGTTATTGCAAAATGTTGATGAAGGCATAACCTCCATATCAGGAACAAAAACAGTCACAATGAAACTAACGAAAAGGGCAGCAATGAAGTTATCTGATCACACTCACATTACATATTTATTGAGTACTTTATTGGCCTTGCGTAATTTGAAAAATGGATTCAGGCGTTTTGTTCCAAAGATTATACGTAACAATAGCCACTTCTCAACGCCATAAAAAGAGAATGCTCATCGTCATTCACTTTAATCTTTCGCGCTCATTCTTATATAAAGATCTTTTGTTTGGAGCGTAGTAAAAAAACGTGCGTTGAACCAAAACAAAAATACAAATATAATTGCTTACAGAAATGCTGGAAATTGTCCTTACTCCCCAAGAAAACCTTGGCTTAAGCCTTTTTAACCTAATGGCAAATCCGCGTCTGCCCCTCACCAATCTATTAACAAAACAATATCGGATGTACTTTTGTGTTTTGTCCTGCAAGTAACTACCCTAATAATCCAATATATAACATTTTATAAAAATTGATGTAAATTTATGTTTGTCATGTTTTATCATTCAGTACATTTGCCCCCTAGGAAGATTAAATTTACCCCTGGGGGTAAACTTACCTCAGGTTAAGAAACACTGACCTAGGCCATTTGTTTGTGATATTGTACTTTGCGAAAAACACAGACAAGTAAACATAGGCACAGACCATTGTTACGTCATAGCTGCTTTTTCACGGCCCACGACCGCTGATGAAGCGCGGATTTGGCCCAGGTTCCAAAACGTTTTGGGACCGCTGGTACAGGGTGAAGGCAGTGGCGTAGTAGCATGAAAATTTCACCCCATATAATACCACTACCGCTACTTCCTCAACAGTAGGCTTGAAGTATTTCAAAGTTCCTCACAATCCGAAAGATACCAGTTCATGGGGAGTGATGTACATGTATCATTAATTTCGAAAATATTGTTTATTAGTTATTCTCATCAAATTTTCAAAGATCAACTTGTCGAGATTTTACTGAAGCAAACTCCAAAATTTTATCATCAGAGGATACTTCCTGGAAGAAGTCACTTTTGAATAGATAGGATCGATAACGCAGACAACCTACTTTCCTTCACATTGTAGTAGATCTTCAGTACGATTTTAACAACTAATTTTTGAAACATTTCTGTAGTAGCTTGCAATAGAAACAGCAACAGGGAGGTAAAGTTTCAGGCAAAAAAATAACAAAAATATGTACATTGAATGAATTACACAATACTTTGTTAACTAATGTAGCAGATCCAACACCATGCCATCGGTTTGATATGTCGTTTGCACCAGCCGATTGAACCTAGCGGTTTCTGTTGATAACGCGGAAAAATATCGTCATCCGCATACATGCTCTTAAATTTGTTCATATCTGTGTCAGTGAATCCACTTTGCAACAATGTATGGACAATTAAAAAAAGAAATATTTTGTATTACATATTAAATTCACTGCATTTCTTTTCACTCCAACATGGCTCCACAACTTCTAACATGCATCGCTTGATTTCTTCAAAACTAGTTAGATCTACATCTTCTGCATGTTCGCTAGGCATTCTTTCTTCTGTCCAACATGTCGCTCCTCAATTGGGATGTCTTGCCCCATTGATGACAGGATTATACTTTATAGTACAACGAGTTTCAAAATTTCAAGATTGCTCCAGTTTCTTGAGGTAGAGTCTTCACAAAGGCCACGAAAAGGAAGAATTTGTTTGATTAGAAACATAATGACATCAGTTGCACTCTGACGAATTTCTCTCCATCTTATTTTCTCTTCATNCGTGAGATCTTCCATCTACAGCATTTATCAATTGTTTGAAGAACATGAAGTCGCAGTGCAAGTCCATTCCATTTATCAAAGCATTGTTTGTGAACTCGTGAAATTTCGTGATGAAGGGCAAAGATTTAGATTCTAGAAATTAACGACGAGATTGGGTACAGATAAACATCATGTCTCGATCGAAACAGCTTGCAACAGAAACAATGTAATCATGAATCGGTATTGGAATAAAGCAACCATGTTCTGAGAACTTCTTCACCGTTTTTTTGTGTTTTGTAAAACAGCACTTCCTGCTCAGAAAGCTTAACAGTTCCTTTTCCTTAATTATCCTTCCCCTGGTTGGACGTTTCCGTTATTCTGACAGTTTGCTGTGTCCATTTCAATTCTCATATTATGACTTGCACTGCAACCTCAGGCCAGGTTGGCACATCGCCGTGAGAAATAGTGACATCATCGATTCCAGCCTTGGCTGGAGGTACTTTATTGACAGGCCAACATCTTTGAATGGCCGCTTCTTTGTTACTTTGCACGAGGTCAACGGTCTCTTCCGCCTCTGTTGGCGGTATCGATTATTGAAACTGCTAACCTCTTGCCTTTCGTTGGCCAAAGTGGGTTCTGAAGAAATGTCTATGAATTTCAAGAGAGCTACTTCAATCTGGCTTGGTTCCTCTTCCCTAGATTTCTTTTCCATTATGAATGAAGCTCCACTTTCTTTTATTCTCTTCATCGGCAGATTAAAATGCTTCAATGATAGCGATAAATATTAAGCAAACTAAGTCTCGTTAACTGTAGCATCAAACAAACGAAATTATAAACTTACGATGAGCCTAAAATCGCGTTAACTGTACACCGCACTCTGCCATAAATTTAAGTTTGTTGTCAATCTATCTGTCATGTCACACGGTGAGAATCATTATAAAGAATGCTATCGCAAATCCGCTCTATAAATCTCCGTCCGTCACGGCGTATCTTATATTTATTAAGGTCTTGAATTTATTATTCCTGGCGTTGTTAAACGGATTCTACTGCAGCTAGCATATTTTGCCGTTTCTGCCAATCCTGCCACCCTTGGATATATCCAGTGGATAGCTAAGCCACTGTGTGAGGGTAGGTTTAATGCAGTTCCTTTTCTACAGTAACATTTGCCATGAAATGATTTAATGCATTCATACTTGACGCTGGAACTTAATGGACTTTACATGCAAACGAGGTTTAGTGATTAACATTGTGCTGCAGTGAATAACTTTTGTGAGAAAGCTGGGAACAGATATAGTTGAATTGTTCATTTTGAAGCAAACAATTTTTAAGACAGCAATGTGAGTGAGGGACCATCGGTTATTTGGGCAGCAAGCAGATTTTTTGAAAAGATAATTACTTTAGCTAGAAAGGTCATCTATAAGACATGGGCGGGGCGTTGGCTCTGTGACGAATGATTGGAGAGAAATAGAAACTAGGTCTAAGAAAAAAGAAACTTCCATGCAATGTTACCAGGACGCTAGTGTAGTCAAAGCCTTTGCAGGTCGTTCCATCTTCTTTACAACTTTTTCTGTGAGCTCCAAAAGCTATTGAGTTGACGTTCTTGATTTCTCTTGCAGGTTTTCTAGTTGCTGTTTGCTGTTATTGTTAGATATTTTTTTCAAAGATGAATGGAACTGCTGATGAATGGAATAATTACAGTCAGAATGACATTCTAATTGATTCAAGCACAGGTGAGGCAGCGGTTAACCTTGTGAGACCGCATAGCGCTTTTATGTAGATGTGACGTGAAACGGAGAAACGATAATACGTGGTTGGAGCCGAATGCAAGTCGCAAGTTCGTGCATAAGGCACAAGGTTTTGACGAAGAAACCATCTTGTTTCTGTTTAAGAAGAAACATTAAAGTTTTTCTTACCAGTAAGATAAGTACTAAAAACCTTCTGTTTACGGCGCTCAGGTTCATTTGGGTTGAGGAGTTAACGAAAACAATGGAATAGCGGTGAGGGGAAATGGAATCATCGCTACAACTGAACTTTAGACACCTGAAAAGTTTCTGGCAAAGAATTTATGGAAAATAGTACAAGGAAACAAAAAAAAAACTATTCAGGTCTTTATGAGATACTTTTGGTTTTTCCAATAACATCCCAAGGTTCATGGTTTGTTTTCTCCGTATAAAAAATCTGAATTTTGTGAGATCATGTTGTGAGATGCAGCAAATTAACAAAAAATTCCGAATTAAATATTGAAGTTAACTTATTTATGCATAGCGTTGAGGTTTTATGAAATCTTGATACTGACGATTGAATACAGTGTATTGGCTGGGTTTCAAATGCACATATAGCAACTAGTTATAGATACCTCCATACTGCAGCAGTTGCAAAAAGAAAAAGATGAAGATGTAATGACTCAAAACCCTTTATCAAACTGGGAACAGATATAGCTGAATTGTTCATGTTGAAGCAAACAATTTTGAAGACATGCAAGTTTCTAACTTAAAAAAAATTTTCAACGATCAACAGCAACAACATTTATAAAATATTTATTTGAAACTCTCACCGCGTCTATAATTGATTTTGCGTTAGCTTTGCAAAAGCTTCAAACAGGATTTTCAACCAATTTTAAGTGACTTGCACCAAAATCTTTCAGAATTTTGTAAATGATTTGCGGTTATTTTATTAAAAATCGGTGGTAAGGCTATAGGCTAGTTGTTTGAAAAACAAGCTTTGGTTTGACATCTATATTGCTGTTTGTAAACTTGATAATGTTCAAGCACAAGTTCTTGCTATTTTTTTCTAAATAAATGGAACAACTTATTTTTTGAACAATAGTTGAATTGCTTTTCATAAGAATCTCAANGGGCTTAATTTTAAGAAAGTTGCAGGGTTNAAAAATAGCAGTTGCTTTCAGTTTGCCTCAATAAAATGTTTGTTCCTGTGTNTGATAATAATCCGAAACAATCCTATTCAACCGAGTACACCGCACACCAACCGGTGAACGGATTGTTCAATACGGTATGCAACTGCAAAATAGCTTATCGTGGGTTTAAGTGAAATTACAGTGGAATAATCTCACCAACTTACTGAACTTTGGAGATTTTGGCTGGCTCATTGTGTTATCAGTGTTTCTACGTAAGCGTTAGGNTGCATCAGGAGCCCTCGACTTTTTTCACACTTCTACCAAGTGATAAAGTGTTGCATTTTTGGAAAAAATAAGACCTCTAAAATTTTATCGCAATTGGTTGATGTTTAGGGGTGCATTGGGACTCCCAAAATTTGAGCCGTGGGGCGAAACTTGCAAATAATCAAATTTTGCCATAACTTAGTAACTACTTGGAGTAGGAACATGATTTTGGTGTCTAACCCTACTAAAAAACATACCAACTATCCATTAAAGTTATCAGAAAGACCTAAAAGGTTAAGCAATTTCCATTTGCAGTGATTTTTGCTAAACGAAATCAAAATTTTGTGTTTTTTACAAAAATTTTAAACTTGTATTCAGTACTCTTCTTGTTGGTCAAGTTTCAAGCCCTGGTGGTATTGCTAATATCAATTTTGGTGAAACAAACATGTATTAATGAAATTATGTAAAAAATAGCTGAGTGTGCAAAATTCTCATAAAAACAAGCAGTGCAGGACACATAGGCGCAGCCAGGGGGAGCCCAGGGGGTCATGCGGCCAAAATTTTAGCATATCTAGTCATTTTGTGCTTTGATGAGTGGCGTCCCAAACAAAAGTGCTGTTGTTTTCCTAAAGTCAAATATTTCCCCCCCAAACTTTTGGGTTGGATACACCACTGGCAGGGCCTCCAATGACCATGCCGACAATAAACAATTGATAATCATCAACACGATAAAATTGTCTCTATTGTATTTTTTCTGCGTCACAAGACTTGGAACAGCAAAAAGATGTCAATTTTCTGTCGTTTTCTTATTTCTTGGTTGACGCAAGCTTGGATGTTTTTTCTGTCTTGTTCCACCACTTTTACGATATTTTGATAGTGTCGCGGTGTCTGTACAGTCATATATCATATTGATGGCATCAAGTTTGACAAGAGCATTGCGATAGTTTTACTGGTGTATTTGGCCAGTTTAGAACATCTTCAACCAGAAAGGAATGATCATTGTTTAAGAGAGTAAAGATAAGTAAGTGTGCCAAAGTAGGGTAGCTGTCAATATTTTTCTGGGAAGCTTCGCTTACCATACCCAGTAGGCTACTATTTTGGCATTGAGTAAAGGGGATTGGTTCTTCTGACTTAAGAGCTAACAAGCAATCTGCCAATTCTACAGTAGTTTCTCCATCTCTTTCAACTTGCAGCTAAACAATGAGAGTGGAACCATTTCTAAAGTAAGATACCAAAGATGGTGACTAAATGCGTTGACAGCAATATTTGAAACTGAGCTGTCAACAGGCTGATGCTGATACAACAGAAGATCTTTGCAAAGTAGCAAATCATTGTAAGAATGTCAACAGTACAACTGCTGGTAAACCATCACACAGTTAATTAGAGTGACAAGCAAAATAAATCTTTTGCTGTAGCAGCTGCATTCTTGTTGTGATTGTGCCTAGGGGTAATTATAGGATCCTTGCTTCAAGCAAAAATATTTTACTTGCATAAAACATCTTACGTGTCTATCTTGCTTTCTGGACCTTTGATCTCTTGAAAGGAATGTTTTCCTATTCAAGATAAGACAAAGCTCAACAAATTCAAGATAATCATCTGCTGTGAAAAGTCCATTACAAGGTTCTTATAACAGAATTCCGTACAAGTGGTGGAACGAAACAATAAAACATCCAAGACATTTAGAACTTTTGTGTCTTTTTGCTGTGTATTGTGACACAGAAGAAATGCAGCAATGACAATTGTATAGCGTTGATGATTATGTCAATTTTTTATATTTCCTTTCCTCAGCATGGGCATTGGAGGTCATACACTGCTTGTCTTATTGTTGCAATTTTGCACACTGATCTATATCTCATGAAATTTCACATATATTTGCTTATTTCACCTAAAACGGTAGTAGCAGTACCCAGTGATAACATGACTGGAGTCAATTTTCTGTTTTGACTATGCCTCGTGGCAGGTGTTATGCTAGATTTTCTGGATTAAGTGTTCCACCTAACACTGAGTTAGAGCTGAGTCTCAGCTTTTCACTGAGGGGTCAGTAGCACACAACACATTGTACAATACATCGTGGTTTAATGAAGTATTTACATATCACGACCATGGCAGTCGCCTCATACTTTTACTTTGAGTCTTTTGTTGGGGCATGTGCCACAGAAGGAGATAGGCTATATTTGTTGCAGCAGGGTTAGGCTACAGTTGTGTGAATTGACTGAGAGTTAAGAAGAGAACTAATATGAAAGCTAAAAAACTGCTTTCACCAAACTTATATTTAGATCTAAGTAACCTGATAACAAACGTGCTGAAACAACATTGGGCACTACCGACTCGAAGATCTTGTGACTCGACATATATGATTCAAACACATCACCGGCAAAACCACCAGGGCTTAAGACTTGTCCAAGAAGAAAAATACATGACAAACTTTTGAACATTCTTGTGAAAAACGCAAAATTTTTGATATCTTTTAGCAAAAATCACTGCAAATGGAAATTGCTTAACCTTTTAGGTCTTTCTGATAGCTTAATGGATAGCTGGTATGTATTTTAGTAGGGTTAGACACCAAAATCACGTTCCTACTCCAAGTAGTTACTAAGTTATGGCAAAATTTGATTATTTGCAAGTTTCGTCCCACGGCTCAAATTTTGGGAGTCCCGATGCACCCCTAAACATCAACCAATTGCGATAAAATTTTAGAGGTCTTATTTTTTACCAAAATGCAACAGTTTAACACTTGGTAGAAGTTTGAAAAAAGTCGAGGGCTCCTGATGCACCCTAATAAGCATATTAGCGCGCAGTCTAAGATGGGTTTTGGCAACATTTTGATGGGACTTTATTGATTCAGTATAAAAATTTGTTAACAATTGGAGTAATTTTTTATTCTTCACTTCATCTTCAATCCAGCTATGAAGTGAAGCGTGGTGGATAGTACATTTTTTGAAAATCTACAGAGCATGGAACAAAACAGGGGGGGATAAACTGGTAATAAACATTTGGTGAGGTATAGAAGGTTCTTGAAAAATAGTCGAAGGTTTGCATATAGGTGTACGAGCAGGCAATTTGTTAGAGATGCGAAGGATATTTTTGCCCGAAATTCTCCAAATGTGCCCGAAAAACTTTTATGCCACAAACCTTCCCGTACAAATTTTCTGTAGCTTTTGATTGCTCATCAACTCTCACAAACTAAAATACAAAGTTTCTAGAAACACCTTGTCGATTTTACATACTATAGCCTATCTTTAATGTATTTTCTATGACTTTACAAATTTTTTTACACTTAATGACAAAAAAGTATAATTTCATTAATTTTTTTAAAAATGTTGGAACTTCTGTGCCCAATGTTTTGAGATTTTGCCCGAATTCTCGAAAAGTCAAAACTTTTGGGGATGACCTTGCACCCCTGATCCCCCATTTACTACACCAGGGGTACCACGGTAAAAACGTTGTAGAGCACTGGTTTAAATATGTAAAGTTAGCAAAAATGTGTTACAGGTACGACGTGTTTTGTGGTGAAACCGAACGAAGTTTGTATTGACATTTTTCTATTTTTGTTGCAGTTGTTTTTATCAACGCTGAACGAATAAGCCGAATTGTTGTGCCAATCGTCATAACAACTCTGATGATTGTTGGAGTAGTCGGTAATGTTCTGATCATAATCGTGAGCTTAACAAGTCCAAGAGTCATACAGACACCAGTCTACAATGGCCTCGTCCTCAGCATCGCCGTGGCGGACTTGATCTATCTCATTTTCAACGCTTCTTACGCGGTACGTGTTTCGGACATTTTAATGGCATAGACTCATTTCATCAAGACTGCTTTTTTAGTAAAACACTACCGTAGCGTTGTTATTATCGTACAAACCATCACTATGACTTCTGTTCCAGCTGTTACTAGTAAATGCAGATGTGTCTCTGTTTTTAGCGTTTTTACTAGGATTCCTGTTGCAACTACAGCAACACAAGGCGGTGTCCATGTGCTTGTATGCACTTCACAGCATTTAGCGATTTTTTTGTTCCGACACGACGATCTTTTGCTTAGATGTAGTTTTCAGATTGTACATGGAGATTTTTGTTTTCTTTTTTCAATTTTTCATTGCTTTGACAGATAGGTTTTATCAGATATATTTTTCGTGCCATTTCATCCTCTGTTTCTTCATGACATTTAAGAATATTAACGTGATGAGCACAATGCTTTCATAAAAAGTAGCTAAACCTGACTTTAGTTTATCGCTTTGTTCAGTAAGTTTGAAAAAGCGTAACTCTCAAACGATTCAAAAAAAGTAGACTGGGGTGTACAGTCCGGGGACTAGATAAAGATATTATCATTGCTTTTGATGGATACAAATCAATATCGAAGCCCTAAACTTTTTTGGGTACAATTACCGTTGTATGGAGGCAGACAGCAACCTAAAATCTGCCACTTTAGGTCATTAGAGCTATGCTGAGACATTCATATGCATTTCCATGAAGGTTCGGAAGCCGACACCAGTCGCAAGTAAGGTATACCACATCTTTTCCTAACATTTATGACTTGATGTGTAATATGGTCAGCCTTCGACAGCGTTTTGATTTTCAGAAAAAAACAAAAACAGAAAGTTTGTGCCATGGTTGTCAGATGCAATGTGAAAATTTGGGCGAGAAGGACTTACGACCATAAGTGGTGGAACCGGGGGGGGGG
>JGI24022J15233_10008908_pt1 | contig 11264 bp, 8 predicted proteins | sample Ectturendosymbi2_FD_15233 | JGI IMG/M metagenome (IMG submission 15233)
GGTTGTTGTCGTGGTTGGGGTTGTTGTCCCAATTGGGGTTGTTGTTGTGGTTGGCGCTGTTGCCGTGGTTGGTGTTGTGGTTACCAGTGCGGTGGTGGTTTCCTTGGGCTGTTCTGTAGTTGGCGACACAGAGTTTGTTGGTACAGCGGTACTCTGGATGGTTGTTGATGACTTTGAGGTTGAAACAGTCGTCGCAGAGGTGGGTAAGGTTGACGTTGAACTTGGTGGATCTTGTCCAGTCGACTGAGCCTCTGTCATTCTATGGAATGGCGAAACAGAGAGAGAATTTATGTGTGTCTGAACATTATTCGTCGATTCTGACGGTCGAGTTATCCGAAACACAACAGTGGTTAAAGCATTAGTGGTAGTGTCCACAGCAATATTCGGAATGAAGTCTGTTGCTGACCTATCAGTTAGTGTTTGCGTAGACTGAATGCTAGTGGCAGAAAAATCAATTGCATTCATGCTGTTAATTGTGCTATTTGTAATCTCTGGTATTTTAGTTAAAACAGTGGTTGCTGCGGTAGTTTCTCCTGGAAACTGGTCAAACAATGTTGTTGGACGCGTTGTCCCTTGGGAGCTTGGAGAATAAGACCCACTTACCCGATATGTTGTTGGCTTTGACGAAACCATTGCACCTGTTCCGTCTTTCAAAAAAGCATTGGCAGGATCTATACTAGAAGCAGTAGGTGTATCGGACAAGGTGAATGCATGGTTAGTAACGTCACTATCGGTGATTAGGTTCGATGCGTTATCACGCAGTGTCATCCCAAGCGACGGTCTCGCAGTCCCTGTCACGAATACATTCGTAGTTGTCACTCTGTCTCGCATTTGTGCAATGCCAGATGTCACAGGCAATGCATTTGAAACTGTGCTCGATTTGTTTGTGCTTGTCTCAGATGTCCCGTTATGAGAATTTGCCATCGGGGTGCTGATAAAGTTTAACTGCGATTGCGCATCCTCCGGCGTGATGGAAACTGACTTTTGTGCTGTTGTCAGTAAAGTATTTGGCGAAGTTAAGGCTTGCTCTGCGTTTTCCGAGGAAGTGAATGACTGAGATGTCGTCGTCGGCAGCGTTATGGAAGTGGTTTGGTCAAAGGTGACTACTCTTGAGGTAAACAGCCGAGGTTTGGTTAAATCATTGCCTTCATGTATGGGCGCCACTGTCCCCTCTCTCATTGTGATGACTGTGTAAACAGACGAAATTGTAGTTCCCCCAACATCATTTGAGACTGCAGTTGCGTTTGTTTTCCGACCTGGAAATGATATCCAAGTTGTTGAATCGTCCGTTGTTGTCGCGAGTATTGTCCTTTTTTCAGGCAAGAGAGTGTCTGTTGTTTCATTTGGAGTCGTTTGCAGCATATGCACAGAGGTGATTGTAACTGCTTTGTCAGTAGCTGCAGCTCGCTTCGTAGCCACTGTTGTATGGCCGACAGATTGTGTTAATAGATCGTTGAACGCTGTAACCTGTTCAGTACGCGTAGGTTTTGCAGATTGAATGGGGGAATTACTAGGTACCAGACCTGCTGAGGTAGTTGTGCTTTGCTGCATTTGTTGCGTGTTTATCTCGGGTGTAGAGAGCGGGATTGTTGCAAAATCTGCAGTTATCGGAGGCGATGTGGTGTGATTTAACGTATGTAGATCTACGTCAAACAATGAGGTGCTTTTGTCAATGTCACGGGAACTGGATGTACTTGTATATAATTCTGTTTGTACTGTGCTAGCTGCTTCAGATAAAGTGCTATCCGTTCTTAAATGACCAAGCGGTGTTCCAGATGCTGTGACTTCATCCGTTTTATTTGCCTCAAATCTGGTTGAAAACGATCCAGAAGTATCAAGAGTAGGTTCTGTCGGAGTCGATTTGTGTGAATTTTCTTCATCAACGGTATTTGTGAAACCGACAGTTTCCGAACCACCCGCCAGATTTGAACTACTAGCAATGGTCGAAACAGAAATCGCTGTGGTATAGAGAGCAAACACAGATGTTTTTGTTTTTAGGGTTGTTTCCGCGACTGAGGTAGCAGGACGCGATGCTATTTCAAATACTGTAGTTTCTAGCAAATGATCTTTCAAATTTATGTCTGCAGTTGTAAATGTTGCTCCTGCACCTGAAGCGGGAGTATCTAAATTTAATCCTGATCCAGAAGTGCTTGGCTCAGCTCCTGAGCCGAAAGTTGTTGTTTCCATTTCAGAACCAGAGCTACCTTCTTCCTTTTCTTCACCCGAATTGTTTTGTTCTTCTCCGGAACCGGAAATATCTATCGCTTGACCGCTGCCAGATTGAGAGAAGATGCTTTGTGTTGAACGTTCCATGTATCTGAAGATAGATGCTGACACTTCAGTAGACTTAGACAAAACAATGGCCGTAGAAATGTTGTTTTGGGGTTAACTGCCGCATCAGACGGGCTAGAATTGGAATAGAATTTTAACTGCCCTGCTGAGATATTTTCTGCAACCACTACTTTACCTATCGCATCGAAAATAGCTTGGTTGGCAAAAACCCTTGATTTAGCGTCAGGGGTTACTGCATACCGTCGCCTTGAGAGACACTGCATTGGGCTATGGCAGTGGTTCTTAACCGGGGGGCGCGCCCCCCCCAGGAGGGCGTCAAGAAATTTCCTGGCGGGCGCGAGCCCTTACATGCTCTACAACATGGAAAGTTTTTGAACGGGATTGTGTGCCTTCCAAACGTTATGCCCGTGCTAATTTTACGCCGCTACGTGTTATTTGGTTTAATTCCGGAAGAGATGGAAGTCGGGGTAAAGTTTCTTGAAATGTTGCAGACCGAATTCAAACAAACATTCAGGGGCGCAACTAGGAGGACTGTTTAGTCGGCATGCCAAGTCCCTTTAACAATAACATCTGTGGCGTTGTCGCATTTGAGAGCAGCGTGGTGCACGTAGAATTTCAAGGTAACCGGCTGCATCGCAGAGCGGCTCGCCCACTTCCAAATAAACATGAATGTGTACACTTTGAATGGCTTTCTGTAATTCGACGAGCTTTCTGCAATGTGGCCGTACACCTGAATGATACTCACTTTTCTACAGTACTCCCGCCGTATTCTTCTGTGATGCGACGATGTGTATTTACGGCAATTCAACTGCACTTGAGCCATACTCTTCTTGAATGTGAGACTAAGTTTTTAAATGCGGCTTGGCAGCTACAGGCCACCATAAGATGTCGACTTCTCGGCCAAAGAAAGATAGTAACTTTGCTTTCGGCCATCCCAATGGCGACACTCAGCTGCTTAATCTCGGGACCCTGTCGTTCACTTACACTTAAGTGCCGCGGAGTAAGTGTTTAAGTCTACAAACAAAAATAACATTTCTATTGGAATATTCGGTTTATGCGATTAACCGTACTGTGCTTTTCACGTATGAATGGTTTTGGTTTGAGATTCTGGAATCTTACGCAAAAACGTGGTTATAGCGTTCCGATATACAAATAGTCGGAGTAATCTGCATTCACTCTGCGAAATAGTGTGCGGTTGCAAAGCTATGAAGAGTAAATAAAACAAACAAAGAATTTACAAAAGCTGGCATATGTCCAAAACAGAGGTTCCCAACCTGGGGTACATGTACCCCTAGGGGTACATTTGCCTATCCGAAGGGTTACATTTAAGGTTAGCAATAGTAGAGAAATATATATTTACAAATCTTTTATTTCCAAAAATTCACACATATCAGTAAACATTATTTTTAAAACTCCTTATGTGCTTATTTTTTGATATATCTGTGATTAATCATGATAAAATATTTTGTTATAAGAAATTTAGAGGTACATGTTCATCTGTCGAAATATTGAAGGGGTACATGCTTATCTTTCGAAATGCTGAAGGGGTACATGCTCACCTGTCGGAATGCTAAAGGGGTACATGGTCAGAGAAAGGTTGGGAACCCTGGTCTAAAACAAGCAACTGCAACACATTATATGCGGACTAGAGTGGGACCATGCATATCTGTGAGTACCGGAAAATCTTGCGCAATGTCGCTTAAAAGAAATCGTTTTCGATCTAATGCAGCAAAATAATGTTGCACCAAATGTTGGCCAAAATTTGACAAGTAATCAGTGTCCTATAACTTTGGGTGCAGAGCTCTATCCAACCTGCCGTGGTGAGAGAGTGTTAGTAGTCATCAGGTTCAAGGCAACATTCCTACCTTTGAGGCCTTGTTGTGAAAAATATGTAGCCTACCTCTTTCTTGAACGATGCAGAAAGTCTAGCAATGTGTGGTTGCATGCTTTGGTGCAGTCAGGTTGTTTACATTCGTCCTTATTCTTTGAACATTATAAACCGCATTGTACTTTGCGACTGAGTGCTCGGACGTTACAGTGTTTGCATGCCACAATACTTTCGTTCTTTACCTGGCGTTGGCCAGGGTTGGACTCAGTGTCCTACTCTGGATGTAGTGTTGTACCAAGTGTTATGGGTCAGCGAACAATAGTGTTAAGAAAGTCTCTGTAATCCTGTTGTTCTATCTCCAAACTTGCTATTAATCATTTTGTTGTGTCTGTTATCATCAATCTGCGTTGTGCAGACGGTGTGTGTTTGTACTCTATGGACTTCGTGTCTGTTACAGAAACCTTGAAATTAAAAACATTAAATATATTTACTAAGAAATGCATTTGTTTTTACAACCTATTTAAAGTCAAGTGGGCGTGTAACAAAGAAAAATTAGTTAAGTGGGGCGTGGTGGAGAAAAGGTTAAGAACCACTGGACTAGAGGTTACACAAGGTAGCGATTCTTACCTGGTGTCTGGAAATGGGGTTGGATCGAAAGTAATTGTTTCCGTTGCTGCTAAAGTAAAATCTGCCGTAGTGTCCGAATTGGTTGTTTCAGGCTGTGTTGTAGTTATGATTTCTATAAATAAAAAAAGTTACAACGAAAGCTCGTGAGCAGACTTAAAACAAAAAACGCCCACAAAGATCAACATTCTGCAGCACCATAGCTAACAATTGGAGGTGGAAAACGCTTGTGCAGACTTNCTCCATATTATTCTCTTCTAGTAAAGCACGTTTGCAGCTTGCCCCCAGCTGACGAGCATGGCTGGCATGCAGGGGCGTAACGAGGTTAGTTTAGCGCCCCGTGTTCGAATTTGAGGTCTTTAGGAAGAAAATGTCCTGTATTGAAGATAGTACTTGTGGCATTGTTGGGACTTTTCAGCGCCCCCCGTGGTGATTCGGTGCCCCCATAGTGATTCGCGCCCGGGGAATTATGCCCCCCCTTGCCCCTTCGTTACGCCCCTGCTGGCATGCCGTCATTTGCTGTGCAACTAATAAGCGTGTCACTGAGATAGACTTAGTTGTTGCCAAAAGCTTTCCGAAGGCTATATGGACCATCAGTATTCGTACTTGGGTTTCAAAAAGTCTAGGTAGATCAAAGCAGCCGCTCGACATGGTATGAATTTAACTTACCCAGTCCACTTTGCAATGCTGATGCCTTGACATCAGTAATTATAGTTCCTATGCTCCACACATTGTCGAAAATCTAGTGATCAACTCCTGGTTCTTTAGAAAACAAACCATTACAAAGAAAGCAGACGCTTTTTGCCGTTTCTGGAATTTTTACTTTTTGATAAGGATTTGTGGAAATTTTCTGTACAACATTTAGGATATGAGGATTGTTTTCAACGGGGCCAGGAATTTTCCCAAGTTCCCCTCTGCTAGGATCCACAAAATAAAAAATATGGTTCTAAAAATTAGGTCATGTCCACGGTTATTTTAATGAAATGAAAGTGCTTACAATATGTGGGTGAAGGTTTACTGCAAACATCCAAAACACGCCAATTGTATAAGATCCTTTCTGATGATGGAGTCGCATTTTGTTGTAATTTTTGTACGACTTCAGTAACAAAATGTTCAGAGAACTCTTCTGCATTCGTGTTATAAGTCTCCGCAAAGGTGACGCACTCGAATCATCAGCAATTTTTTAAAATTTGTTTCATCAGCAAATTTTTAAATCAAAAACCTTTGCGGAGAGTAATTACTTGAAAATAGATATGTGGCCATAACCGCACGTTGTTATCAGAGCCCATCTGATAGAGAAGAAATGTGGTTTAGTTAATGGAAGCCTTGCAAGGTACTGTTGTAACCTTTCGGTTGGCGTTGCGTTGAATGTGCGATTCACCACGAACGGGATATGCGCGAAGAACAACACCCATTTAAATGTGGCGCGAACAAGCAATAATAGAGTGATCATGGCATGTGATCTCTATTGTTGCTTACTGCCACAGTGTGAAGCTTTGCGCACTTGCCGCTCGGGCTTTCCGATCGCAAAAGTACAGTACACACAAACCGAAACGTACTTCGTAAATATACTGCCATTGCTTCTGAACAAAATACAATTAAAATGCTTTAAAACTGCAGCCGGTAAGTACACGGTCTTTAAGTACACCAAGCCATTGTTTAAAAGTTAATTTAATACAATTACAGCTGTGCTTGCGTGAACAAGAGTTGTTTAGGAATGCTAAATATATTCAAATTATAAAAACAAAAAGCTTCAAACAGGTTAATAACCCTAAACCGGCACTGCTCACTAATCAAACTTTAAAGCCTTGTGTACAAATGTTTGTTTTTTGATCAAATTTAATCTCAGACTAAAACAAATCCCAACCCTTGGGTGAAGTTTCAAAACGCTCCTTTGCAGTTGCTGCCAGTGAAAAGAAAACTCTTAACAGTTCTGCGTTATAGGCTTTTACTATATTCCACGTTGGATTGGTACTTTGGCGATCATTGGCTGATGCGGTACCTGTCATTGGCTTTTGTAAACACTCGTTGTTCTCATGTATGTTTGAGGTCAGTTACCGTATGCAGGAGATCAGCTTTAGAAACCCTTTTTGTAACAAAAACTGAAGTTATTCCACTTGCAGCACTATAGCTCAAAGGCAACTCTTCAACTTGCAGTAGCAGATAATTCAGAACACTTCATACTACACATTACGTGTCAACGAGCAGAGCAGCTGGCCTAACCAACAATAAAAGCAATTCCATCTGAACATAAGTACAGTAATTGCACTTCTAGAAAGTAACGGAAATTCCATTCCACATTTCGTAGTATTGAGATTCATAAAAACATAATTAATCGGATAATTTTAACCAGTGAAAAAATGACTAAAGGTATGAAAAATTGTCTCATTCAAAAATGACCCTACAAAGTTATCTTGCCTACAAAGCTGTACTTGGTCACAGAAGCTTTATAGCACACAAGTTTACATGTTTCAAAGATTCACTGAGTTTTTAAACAGAATTAACAAATTCAAAATATCTGTTAAGTTGTGAAATGCTACCATAAATGTTTCATACTGGAAAGGAACTTCATCCTTAGCGTTGTATCTATCTAAGTCAGTCAACCAATTTTTATAAACTGCACTACGTCGGCATAAAGTTGTTTCTTCACACTGTATGTTACATTTGACACATTGAATACAGTCGAGAAACGGGGGATGGGAATTTAAACGTTGCGCATCAGAGCAACTTTCAGTGACAAGTTTGACGCCAAGCAACGCAATACACACACTGGTAAAACGAGAAAATCTACAAAAATAGTCCTGCTACAAAATTTTCCAACTTCCTAGCCGAGTGCCTTTGCAAGAAGGTACAAACTAGGCAACGGTTCATTCACTGTAAAATACAGTACATCTTTATCCAACACTGTCACGAAATGCAATTTGAGTAATGCTGGAAATCACCTTACCACAAGTTGTCGCCAGTGAGAGCGCCCACGTGATGGTGGGTTCTGCCTTTGCAACTGGTATTCCCACTGATGGAAATGCGTAATGGCCGTTTTTTGTCTTTAGCTGATAATGAGACCTTACTACCAAAACCTGGGGTATGCTGGGCGTTACTGAACAATATCTGATTTTGGGTATGGGCGCGAGAAATTGCTTGCTTCGGGCTTTAAACCCTCTCTTAACGGATGTTATTATACTAGAACGACAATATTCATATGAACATCTTTAAATTACTTATCTAAGAAAACAGACGCAACAGAAGAATGAAAGATTAACTGGTCAAAACACATTTTGGTGCCAAGAAGGTTTCAACGGGTTAAGGGTATTTTGATGTCGTTAAATCCGAAAATGGCATTCTATCGTATTTTTAGGATTGTGTGGTTCGGAGAAAGCTGTTGCGGTAAAGTGTTCAAAGCATAATAGCAGAACATTTTACACGGGTATGCACACTCTCTTTCCACAATTAAATACTGATTTTGGAAATAGATACATTTAATTATATATTTTGTTTATCTTAAAATACAAAGCAAGACGAGACGTTGATAGTGCAACTCTACAAAGAATGAAGTTTGCTGATAACTCGGCAGAGTAACATAATCGCTTGCTCGAATTGATCAGGCACTGTATAGGCCGCATTATAGGTGCGACACAAAACGGTAAACGTGATCCATCCCGAATCAACTTTTTGTATAGTAAGATGTTAAAGCAAGACATGCCAACGACAAGTACAAGAAAAGTTGCAATTTCCCATCGAGGAAATGGATCTAAACCCAAGTCAACAGCATGGACGTACAAGGGAACAAAATAAGATTGATATAGAAATAAATATGATATGGTTTACAATGAACTACATTTGGGTAGAAATAAACTTCGCTATTAAGTCGGCTATATGGTAAAAATATTTGCGTTTAAATATCAAGAATTTTGTTGGATGTCGGCAGCAAAACCTGAAGACAACATGTCCAGTTTGTGAACTCCTAGCATTTTCAATCCATCTCAAACCCTTTTGTTAATGGTTTGCTAATGGAGGCTGAAGCAAGTGTTATCTATACTGTAGAAACTGCTTTCAATATTGAAATCACATTAAAACTGAAAAACCAGGGAACACAACTTTAATCAAAGCCTTGCATGGTATTAACAAACCGAAATAAGAGCTCAACCGCGAATAGACTAAAAAAATAAATTTTGTAAAAAAACAATCCAGAAAAGTTTACTTTTTCAAAACTTAGCTAAAAAAGCTGGATCTCATTCATCAATACTGAAAAGAGAACACCTGACAGCATCATATGTTGCGTGAAGCAAAACTTGTGTCCATGTTCGATATCCGCAATTTGTCAACGGTCGAGTGAAAGTCAACCACTGCCAAACTTGAACTTTTTCAAAAAAATTTCCAAAGTGATGACGGTATAAAACTATTCTGCATTGGTTCGAAGTTATTCAGGTTAACTCCAAATTACCAAAATTGTTCATAAAATTACTTTCAGTCAACCCATATGTTCATTTTAAACAACTTATGTTACTTCGTAATCGTATGCATTCCGATGCACAAAAAAGCAAAAAAGAATTTTTGAACCAAAACAACAGTAATTACTTAAGCTGAATGGGTCGCTATATTATATATCCACACATCACCTGTGCAATTTCTTCCTGGATTGGTGCGATTTTCGTCTCTAAATCCACTGTTGCATTTGCAGCTGAAGCTTCCAATAGAGTTCAGGCATGTCGCATTGCTTGCACAGTTGTGGTTCGACGATGAGCATTCATCAATATCTAGAAAATTATAACCGTTACTTAAGGAAAGTGAGAACGAACAAGGATTGCTCAAACACAGGCTTGACTTGCCGCTGGTTAAGATCAGCTTGTACAGCCAGAATGCTGCTGCGTTGTCGATGCAGTTAGCGAGAGAGATTCTCTTTGGTTGCCAGCTTTTAGTGATTGGGGCTCATTTGAGAACACGTTGAACTCGACCAACACTTAGCTTAATTTTTCATGTAATTTATCCCAAAGATGGAACGCAAACGATTACGAAACGAACGGTGTGCGGTGTAGAACCATGCAAGAACCGCCAATTCCTGATTGATAAAAAAATGAACTCCACGATTTTCAAGATAGACATTATTTTTATATATTTTTCAAAACGAAAATAGTTTGATGTATTGTGATGAAAATTACGTAGTTTCGCTACTTTCTGAAAGGTGACGATGCTTTTCCCAAAACTATGCATGAATCATAACGTGGCACTGTTATTGGCGATCAATGCATGAAAGCTGTGCTTAGCGTAAGTCGTTACGTAGAATCGTTAAGTTTGTCACAACTGTACAAGACCCACACTTCTTCAATATTTCCTCATTGGCGCTCTTGGAGCACTTACTATGCGTAGCCAAAAAAGTGAGCCTCTTCCAAAAATGTGTGTGGTATGCAAAGTTATTTTCTTATTCTCTTCATACTTCTAACAGTCTTTAACTTATTGTGTAACTGTAAGTAAAACAATAAGAACTACGAATGCTTTTTAACGGGCCGTGTTTGTTTCTCACTAGTTTCAGAACATAAAAATTTACCTTTTGCTGTAGTCGCTGCTTTTACATGTGATTTACTCTATAGTACCAAAGATTATTTCAATTGAATTGCATTCGTACAAAACATTGAATTATTTCATTTTCCATAATACTAAACAGGTATTTTACTTTTTGCAAACGTTATCGCAGTTTATGTTTGTGCAACGCCATACACTCCGCCGTTGACCCTTGTTGCAAACCATTGCTTTATGCACTGGCATGTTCCTTGAAAATACCAGTTAACTCAAAAGGAGTTCTCTTTAACAAATCCATCTCGATCTCAACCAGGTTTGGATTTGACAAGCGGCGAGTTTTAATAAACGGCGCTATGAAATGAGTGCAAAAAGAAATACAGTGACTCATTGTGTAATACAATATATACTGTAAAGTAACTCTACAACTATGAGCTTTACCACTCTGTGACTCGAAATACTTGCGATGGGCGTGTTTGAAAACGCTCTTGCAGCACGGCAGCACCAGGGGCATAACGAGTTTGGATGGCGCCCGTGGCAAGGAGCAAGTTTGGCGCCCCCATGTTCGAATTTGAGGTCTTTAGGAAGCAAATGTCCTTTATTGAAGAAAGTACTTGTGACATTGTTGAGACTTTTCGGCGGCCCCCGCAGTGATTCAGCGTCCCCCGAGGTGATTCGGAGTCCCCGTAGTCATTCGGCACCCGGGGAATTGTGCCCCCCTTGCCCCTCCCTCGTTACGCCCCTGGGTAGCACAAGGAAATTGTGTGTGTAACGCAACAGGCTACAGGGGCGTAACGAGGTTATATGGCGCCCGGGGCAAGAAGCAAGTTTGGCGCCCATGAGTTCGAACCTGAGGTCTTTCGGAAGCAAACGCGCTGTATTTAAGACAGTACTTGTGACAATGTTGGGACTTTTCGACACCCACCCCGCAGCCATTCGGTGCCCCTGCAAGGATTCGGCATTCTCATAGTGTTTCGGCGCCCGGGGAAATGTGCCCCCCTTGCCCTCT
>JGI24022J15233_10008910_pt1 | contig 11264 bp, 4 predicted proteins | sample Ectturendosymbi2_FD_15233 | JGI IMG/M metagenome (IMG submission 15233)
CCCTGGAAAAAAATTTGGAAAAATCCCTAGTGCCCCCCCCCCTGAATAAAATCCTTCCAACGCCCGTGCGTATTGGTATTGATACAGGAATGATAGTGTCAGAGAAGCCTCAACCACAGGCATTGCATTGATTTTGTAATAAATTTTTATTGCTACTGTGCAATAATTTGAATGACACACTGACTTCGCTCACCCATTTTCCTTTTTCTATCTTGTCAATCTGGTTTTAAACAACATTTTATGAGAAGTGGCTCCGCGAATTGTCACGTTTTTGTAAAATGGCTCGTTGGTCAAAAGTAGTTTGACTACACTGCTCTACACAATAGCAGCGTGGCAGAAATCAGTGAATAACAAAGTTCGCGTGACGACAGGAGTTGGAAAAGACTCGTAATTGCTTGGAGAAACAGCGGTAAACAACGGAAGAGTTAAGTTTAGAGTTGGTTGGTAGGCTCAATTGCTTGAGCTTTTTGTTACGGTGGTTACAGAATATTCAAATAACTTCACTTGAAAAGCCATTTGAGACGGTATCACCATGAATGCCTAGTGCGTTTTGCGACAGTGTCGCGTAGCCAATGTTTGGAGACTGCAGACCGGGAGAATTCACTTTTCCATATTTCTTGTTTATTGAAAATCCTGGACTTACACCGATATCAATATACACCGATATCAATAATACCGGTTACTAAACTCACAGGGTATCTGCTTTAAACAATTATTATCGGCGCTCGGCAATGAATTTCATTGTGGCTATTTTAGACTAACAGCTTGTCAGCTATTACTGACCTCTGTAAACAATCTCGGTGCAATTCCCAAAATCCCAAGTGCGATCTGCATGCGGGCAAGCGTGTCGACTAACCGAATAAGACGCATCAATGAGCGCTATTGTTAGTCATAATTCATAATTGACAATAGTAAGCTGCTGTAAGGCATGAGCCAGTTCAGAGAGCCTTGTTTTTCAGCGCGCTTAGCAAATAGTGTTGGATGATGCATCTCAGAAAGGGTCCGGAACCGGGGCTGCTAAATTAACCAACATCTCCGGCTCCAGGTAAATTATAAAAACAGCTCCGGCTCCAGCTAAATTCTAAAAACAGCTGCTACTCCGGCTCCACCGAAAATGACCGCCTCCTGGGCTCCGGCTCCGCAGCCCTGCTGACGACAAATGAATCAACCATTTTTTGTTGTTTTGAAGTGAAACTTTCCAGTCTTTGCAGTATGGCACGTTCAGAGAAAGCTTGGATTTTTCAAATCAATAACGGAAAATGCAAATAAAAGTTCCGAAATTCAGACATGTCCAACTTCCAAACAATTCTTAGAAAAGTAAATAAAGGAACTCACGGTTTGTTGTTCGGCCTTGTGGAGTTTGGTTCACATTTTGATTTGTATTCCTGTATCGGTTTTTATAATATTTCCAACCATAGCTTCCGGCAGCGCATAAACCAACGAGTGTGAAAACAGCCAGCGAAGCATAGCTTAAAGCAAATAAGACCAGATATTGCTATTTTATTTTTGTTGCGTGCTCCATCAATACTTCTACCAAAATTTCCGCTACAACATTAAAATTGGCAAATTGTTAACATGAAAATTTGGTCAAAGGCATTTATTTTTGTGTGGTTACAGTTTTCAGATATTTCTACTGAATGACAAAAAATGCTACAGTCCATTTATACTACGACAGTTAATTTTTGGAAGCTTGATAACATACAGTGTACAATTTTGTGACACTTTTTGTTCTATGGTAGTGCAGTTGTACAACACAACTTTCTACGACTTCAATATTACAGTCACCAGAGTCGCAACCAGCTGATACTCTCAGGGGGAAACTATTGTAACTTGCTGGTGTACTAATTTTCGGAGGGTAGAACAAAATCGTTGCAAAATGTCGTTGTACCTAACAATTAAACATGCTTTTGATACTTTTGGGGGGTGGAAATTGCTCGGTTGCCCCACTGATTGAAGACTTGGCAGCCACTGTTTTCACCGAAGATCACAGCGGTGCAAGACTATTTTTCTCACAAAAAATGATTGCTTGTGTGTCGATTTCATGCAATCAAGTTGCTTTTAAACAAAGGTATTGCTGAGGCAACTTACTCAGAAATTATCTTTCCCGTCTCTTCATCCTCTTGAGAACAGCTGTCAAGGCACTTATATGTGTTGTTCGTAGACATGCAACATTCTTCCTTATCACTGCAAGAACGGGCATTGCACGAGATATTCCAAGCGCCTTCATTGATAAAGTAGCAATGAAGCATCAAGTAGAGTTTATAGGAAAACAAGTCTCTAATTTCAAGTGTTTCAACCAGGAGCTTAGCCACTAGCCAGGGAGGCAGAGAGTATTTTTTACCGCTTTTCCATTTTTGAAACTGCTGAGGGTTCGGTGTAACCAGCTTCAAAGCTTGCACGGTTTTACGTCACCGCAGCACGCCTACAAACGACAAGAGACGATGGCATGGACTACCTGCAACTAGGTTTCGTGAAGAGGCATGCTGACCCACGCACTTTCTGCTTAAAGGTAGTCCTTGCGAAATGCAAGCTTTCAAGTTTGCCGGATTGTCGACCTACCATATCCAATTAATCCTTGCAGGATACAGGCCTTGACTTATTTTCTGCGATTCATTAATCCTAATGATTTTCAACCACCGGTAATGGTCCATGAGGTACTGTTGATCACGGAACCTCGGCTCGTTATAGCGTAATAACACAGGCGTAGCCAGGAGTGGGCAATTTGACGAAATTTCGTCAAAAAAGACAAAATTTCGTCAAAAAATTTACCATTTGACAAAATTTTGTCAAATTGACGAAATCGGGAAGCAATTTTCATAAATCCCCTATACTTAACTGTAGAAGCGGCGGAGCCAGGGCTACTAGGCGTTTTGCGGCACCGCATGTGACTGCTGAACGCAGACATTTTGGCAGGTAATACAACCGGACAGGGACTGCTGATAGCGGTAAGCCACGTAGTTCTATACTGTGTGAAAATAAGCATAAGCAAACCAGGGATATCTAGAAACTGGAGTAAACTCGTAGCAAAGGTTCCACAAATTTGAAAAGTCCATTGTTAATGTGAGACTGTGAGTATGACCAATGTGCCTGAGTGAATAGCTTAATCAAACAACGCATAGGCTGTCTTTTTTTCACACAGTACATAAAACTATGTGGCTTGTTAGAACACGTCTAGGCAGGCTTGTGGAATACGTATTAATCGTTTAGTATTTTGGGAAGAGCGAAAACGTGGCTTCAGCCGACAATGTCAGATAAACGCTTGCCCGGTTTATGTATAATTAATGACCGTTCACCGTGAGAAAATCAACAAAGACAAGCAAGGTTTTATTGAAAGGGTGCTTGATCACTTTGGACGTGATCCCAGACGTTTCCAGCTCTTGTTTGTGACTGACAAATCTTGCTAGGAAAACAAAGTGGTAATTAGTGGTTTCGTTGACGAACATGGCAGTGCTTCATTGTAAAGAAGCACCCTGCTTGGAAAACCTGCAGATGGTCTATTCTGCAAATCATGGGTGGGTAAACTTAGCCCACGAGGGCATTTTGTGCGGCCCGCAAGGCAGCCGCGCGTACATAGATAGTACATATTTCGGGCCAGGGCGTCCGCAGAATTTTTTCCAGGGGGGACAAAGTCGACATTTTGCTTATCTTTTTCACATTGTTGGCGATGCAACGCAAATGGACGTACACAAAAAGAAAATGTTCAACGTTACGGCAACAGTTGCAAACAGTGTTTTCCCTGCAAGAAAACTTACACTGAGCAAATGTTTGTTTTAGTGAACATGGATATTTTAAACACTGAGTTAGCAGAGTTCTAAATTAATTACAAACTGTGTGAATGTTTAGAATAAGTGGAAAATCTTATGAAAGTACGAACAAAGTACCATTCAATTCAAATAGCTTCTCCTTGTTTTCGTGCTTTTCCAATGTTTTGGAATGTTGACAATTGCCCGAGATGAGATTTTGATTAAATGGTCTAGTGGCACTGTGGATTTGTGCACCTTTAGAGGGAACATTGGTTGCAAAAATGCACTTTGTTGGCAGCAATGCTTTTTCACTCATGTTTTCTTTACACATGGTATAAACCAGGCGTGGGCAAACTTGTTCAATGGAAGAGTCATTTGCAGAAAACCAAAACACCAGCGAGCCGCAAAACCAGTTTGTAGTGTCAATAAAAATACGGTAAAGAATGCACGTTTTACGTTGAATGATGTATAGTAATTGTCAATATTAAGTTTTTGTTTGATTTTCTAGTCCCCAAAAATCTGGACAGTGCGTTGTTAAAGCTGTGAGAATTAACTCTCCCAAGTGTTCATTTTTCAGGGTTGCACGATGGTTTGGTTTTATTAACTTCATTACAGAAAAAAAAATCCACAGCAATATGTTGTCCTATACACAGAAATGAGTTGTACACTGGTCTTTTGAATTTTGGTATTTACAGTACCTGTTGCCAGAAAGTAACTGTAGAGTGGCATTGAATAAAATTTTTTTAGAGCCCGATTTTCTTGCATTTCGGTCAAAGTAATTTCTACAGCAGTCACGTTTGTGTCACGCGGTTGGTGAACTGGACAACCGTCACCGACTACATTAACATTGAATGGATTTACAGCGGCGGATCCAGGAGTGTGACGGTTGGGGCGATCAACCCCCTAAAACCTGCGAAAGTAACTTTGTTCACCATAATTTTGTGCAATTCGGAAAACAGCATTCGCAATATAAGGTCATTTGGCCTCCCATTGTTTTGTCAGAGCAGTGTTGCAAAGAATACTGTATCTCTCTTACAGTAGTCTACACTAGACTAATGAGACCGTAATGAGACTTGCCTACCAACTATTATTGAACCCGTAATGAGACTTGCCTACCAACTATTATTGAAATCGCTCCCCTAACCGTACTGACTGGATCCGTCCCTGATTTGCAAGGAATGCAAAGCATGGTTTTAACTCTTGGAAATGGTCAAACCTGCTGGGAACTCCTCCAGTGGTCTTACAATTTATTTTAGTGTTCTTCCACTTTCTGGTCCGCAAATGCATCTTCGCGAAAAACATTCTGACATTGGCAAAATGACAAAATGTTTTTGACAACATGTCTCTTTGAAAAATTTTAGTTTTCTTCTGGGAAATTCAGCAACCTGACTTGCGATTTAGATTTACTGTCGTTGTTATCAAATCGCGCAGACTCCCTGATGACTACTTTCACGAACTTGTGCAAACACATTGATAAATGAAAAAAACTTTAAATATGAGGTAATTTGAGATTTGTTATTCATCCAGAAGAGCCACACAAAATATGTCGGCGAGCCGCAGTTCGCCCACCATTGCTATAGCCTCCACCCACATGGCTAACCACTATCAGCAGTCACTGATCAGTGGTCACTGTCTCTGTCGCTGCGTTACCTGCCAATTTGTCTGCGTTGAATAGTTACAAGCGACAAAACACTTACCACCGTAAATTCAAGTGCATCTTCGAAGATTTGTTGCCATGTTATTGTTANGCAACAAAGGCCAATAGCAGAACATTCGCTCCCGAGTTTCGCAACCTGCCTCTGCAGGCAAAGAAGCGGATTTAGTGAACTGCAAGCTCATCACTGCATGTTGCTAGAACAGACAACCTGGCTGATGTGCAGTGTGAGTGTCATAACGGCAAACAAACTCTCATTGCAAGAATTAACCCAACCAATCAGAATTAAACTGCTGATTTCACGATTCTACAAAATTTTTGCTTCTTAGTCCCAATTTCCAGGGGGGAAATGCCCGTTTTGCCTCCCCTGCGGACGCCCATGATTTCGAGTCTATGTTAAAGTAATTTCATCAGTTAGATTAGAATTCTCGAGGGTTTTTTCCGTCTGTGTGCACTAGTGTCAATGTGAAATAAAACAATACAAAGTTATAAGAATATTATCATTAATTCATCTTTTGAAACGTATATTGTAACTGAAGTAGACAAATGTAATGCATGCGACCCCGTTAGCAATACAGTTTTCAATGTGGCCCTCCATAGAAAATGTTTCCTCGCCCCTGGTGTCAATTATCGTAATATACCTGGCTATTGCTCCCAACAAAGCGCATTATTGTACCTGTTGCCGCAGTATGGGCATCGGAAGGATTTTTTCCAGGGGAAGCTAATTGTGGAATTTTTCCAGGGGTAGCCAAAACGATTTTTCGAAAAGTGGCTAAAAGTGGTGAAATTTCATTTTACCCACTTGAAACTAAAATATCAACCTTTTATGCTTAAAATGAAGAGCTAACAGGAAAATGTCAAATTTCAAAATTCGGGAGGCTTGGCCCTACAGGCCCCTTCCGTCGCCCATGAACATGGGGCGTTATCTTTTGGGAGTAGAAAGGGTAAAGCGTTTTGTTAACGTCCATTTGCATGGCGTTGCCAGCAACTTGAAAAGTTAGTAAAATGTTAGTGTTACCCCCCTGGAAAAATTTCTGCGGACGCCCATGAGTGGCAGTCAAAAGAGGCCTTAACCTAAGGCAAAAAGGACCGAAGCCGAAAAAGAGAAAGGTGCGTTCCAGAAATACCTCAAAAATGAAGAATACAGCTCTAGAAGAGCCACATCACAGCGAAGGTGGCGAAATGTGGGCAGCCAGCCTAATGATGTTATGGCAGATTTAAAGTGGAAGTTTATGTACGGGAAGTGAGACAAAGTCATTTCGAAAGTCTGACAAGAAGGAACCTCGTCGGCTGGTGCATTTGATGAGACATGCAAGCAAGAAAATTCAAAATTTGGTTGAAAAACCATCCTGCTAACTTGGCCAGGTGTCATGAATCGGAATGTTGAGGACTACTTAGCCCAAATAAGACCGCTTGCAATCACAATAAAAGTTGTCCCCAGAAACGAGAGTGATGACACATTTTCTACTTTTACTACAAAAGAATAGTGCCGTATAGTGAAGCGGTGAGTCATCCATGACTAATACCGTATTCCTGACCTGGAAAAATATAATATTTTCCTACTACTGCAAACTTTTCAGCTGTAGATATGCACTAGCGCAGCACTCAATGCCAAATCTCTGGAGGTCAGCGGCGTACGCAGAAAATTTTCATGGGGGGTGTTCATTTAGTGTCATATGGTTATTTGTATTTGGTGTGCGCTGTTTGTAGCGTCACAATTTGACGTCATAGCCATGTTTCCAAACTAACGTTTTAGTGAAGTTTGTTGACATAATATGCATATTTTTCTACATCCACTCCCCTTATTTTATGTGTCATTGCACTGGGTATAAACTATTAGCGCTCCAAGTTAGGCTATCGGAGGAAAATACCGTATACTCAACGCTGCGATACAGCAGTTCATAACTGCAAAAATATCGGGCTGCATTTTAAAACAGGGGAGTAAAACACACTCATCAATGCATCAGAGCAATTTACAACTGCAAAATGAGGCTGCGCTGATGTCTCGTCGAATACGAGCAGTCGATCATAGAAAAAGTGCGGCTGGACTGGCTGGCGCACACACCGGTTTGAAAGATCAGATCTTGCTAAACCACACAAGAACTGAGAATGCGCACAAAGCACGCAAGAAAACTTTCCATTTCTTGTTATTTAAGTCCAGCAAACTTTCAGTTTTCCTTTTTCCCTGCTGAGATATTATCAAATGCCTGAATGCTTCTGTGTTAACAACTGCTGTTCTTGAGCTCGTGCAGCAGTTCTATCATGCCACAGAAATTGGTAATGTAGCCAATGGGGTCAGCGATTGCGTTGATCAGCCTTAGCAGACAAAATAAATGCAACTGTTTCGGATAAAGTGAACTATCGCGGAACACAATGTTAAACATGCGTAATGGAAGAAAGATCTGCAAAAAGTGGTGAGATGGTTTCTGGACCAGACGATAACCCAGATTCCAACCGAAACCTAAGTATTACTTTTTGGTGCATTTACAATGTTCCTTGAAAATTTGCATGCAAGTTCATTCCGTGGTATTTGCATTGAGTCGACAAATTAAACAAGCAAAAAGTATGTGAGAACAGTTAATCTCCTTTGCGCATGTAATAAAGTTATTGTAAAATATCAAGCTGAAGGGGGGGTTAACACCCCCAAAAAAACTTGCTTACGACCTTGCTGGAGGTATACACTCAAACCTGGCCAGAGAGATATTGTTCGTTCTAATTCTTGGATTTATTGGGCGTTACGGCGTTGTCCATTGAAGTCTCTGCTGGAGAGGTGTTGGCGTCACTCTATTGGGTCTCACCTTTTCATTATATCACCGATTTCTATCATTATGGCTTGACGTCCCCCCTCTAAAGTTTCTGCACGCACCACTGAGTGGGGGCCCCGCAAAAGTGTTTCCAACTGCGCCCCGCACTTACTAAATTCAGCCCTGACCCGACCATAGGGTATAGAATCAAACTTTCAACATAGCGTCACAACGGTAACTTGATGAAACTAACGAATAACTTATAAGCGTCACTTGGAATATGCTCAGTGCAAGCGAGATGTTTTGTTTTACGCCTATAGTTCATAGATGAAGGAAACAACTCATTTGATGTCTGTTTTTATAGAAACATGATTTTTTCCACCTTGGGTAACCATTCAAAATGCTTTTCTCTCATCTAGTTCAGTTACTAAGGTTGACAATATAAAACAAAGAATCACCATCACACCATAATTATTTCAGAACTAGTTGAAAAGGTAATGGTTAATTGAAGTATAGTTTGAAACGCTTTGGACACACAAGTGAAGAGTGAAGAAGCACCTACAAATCTTACTCGAAACTTGAAATACCTACTGTTGCCTTGTTCAACGTCACACATGCCGCCACCGCTTGAATGGCACGTTTGCTTTGAGCCAAATTGCGCAAGAACTTGACCATGATTGGCAAAAATAAATGCAGAGATACTTTTAGCAGAAAATAAAACGTCCAGCAAACCACACAATGGAATACCTTCAATATACCTGAAAATGTGTGCTCTAGAGGGTGCGTAACAATGGCCATTGTCATTTTTCTCACAGCTAACAAAAAGAAGATGGTTGATACACTTCAATTTTGTGAGAGCCAGTAATTTTAAGAGGACGAATGCCTTTATGATTTAGTGCAATTAAGGCAGTTGCTATCAATATGTATGTTGCGTTGTGAAGCGAACGAGGTGCTCGATTAACCTAAGATTACTTTCCACTTTTCAAGTTCCAAGAGTGAGGTCAAAATTCTGAAGACAAGCAGCATTGGTGTCATCATTTAAGGTCATGGCAGTAGGCTACGGGGCGAGAATTTTTTAACCTTCCATTCAGCAGCGAACACTTTAACCACCATTAATTGACGAACGACTCGATAACCTCCAGATTAAGCTGAACTGATTACAAGAAAGCACCCTAACCTTCGTTTGTCAATTAATTCACTTTTCTTACTTACAGGTGGTAATTGGTAAATTGTGTAAGTTCATTTGCTAGACTGAAGTGCGTGGTGCAACTGCTGCGTATTGCAAGACTCAAACCGGAGTTATGACCGATTTGCTAAAGAATATAGTTTCAGGCAGTACTCTATCATGGCAACACTCTCTCCGGGATAGGAGACATCTTCTGTGTTGCTTTCCTGTGAACTGGAGGTCATAAGAAGTCTTTCAATAATAGAAGGACCCCGCTTCACGCAGCCCGGTAGACTTCAACTTTGTTTTATTAACTCTGTACTTAATTCATCCCGTCATTAAAGTTCCAAAAAAATCGCACTATATTTAAATGTTGAGACCTGGTTGCTGTTTGCCCCCTCATTGAAATTTCTGGCTACGCGCCTAATTGCCCACCACTGGATTAAAGAAAACATACAATAGCCTAAGCTTCTCGTGTGGAAAAAGTGCAAAAATATATGGGTCTTTTGTGAACAGATATACTGTTTGAATATTTGCCTGCCCTTGATAGCTCTGTCTACGAAGTCTTTATTTACAGTAGCCTATATATTACCGTGGCAGCCAGTGGTGTACTTAGGGTTGGGGGACCCGAGGCAAGGCTAAAAAGAGGCCCACTGATGACGTCAACATATGCAGCCAACCGTGATGCGACCTTTTGATCAATTGGGGCGACACAAGGATACATTCCTGAGACTACGACATGACTGACATAACATAAAATGCACAAANGTATTCATGATACACAACTTTCAATTTCTGAAAGTGAAAAAAATGATCATTTGGTATAAATTTTTGCTCTTACTTNATTGCTTCTCTNCAGAACTTTTTGGAACAATTTTTAACCCACAGTTTTTATGGTATTGAAGTTGGTTTGAAGCTTTTCCTTATTTACACATTAGATATGCCGGTGGCCCTTTGCAAGCAGAGTACTTTCACATTGCAGTGGCGGTTGGGACCCCCTTTGAAAGCACAGTACCTGCACATTACAGTTACTGTTGGGAACCCCTTGGTTAAGAGAGTACTTACACATTGCAGATGCTGTTGGGGCCCTTTTGAAATCAGAGTACTTGCACATTACAAATGCTGTTGGGGGTCACTTTGAATGTAGTGTGGGCTATTTACTTATGAAAAAGCATTATATTAGTGGATAATAAGCTTTTTTGCCAGAATTGAAGAAAATTTACGCAAGAAACACCTCGACTGGGGACCCCTGAAAAGGGGGATCCCGCAGCAAGTGCCTCGCCCGCCTCGCTTAAACACACCACTGGTGGCATCCTTCAGAAGCCTTTGTCACGAACATGTAAGACATACCATAGAACTGTCGTGCAGCTTTGGTATAGACGCTGAAAGGAAGAGTGTACTGAGTAGAGAAACGATTTTACAACTACGCTTCACAGAGGCTGTTCACAGTTGTCCTAGTTGGAACAGGGTTCCCACACGTTTTCAAACAACATTTCCATACTTTTGCAAAACCTTCTCCATACCAAATTCAATACCATCACTTGTCTTCGTTTTTCCAAAGTTTTATTCATTGAACACAATTTCACATATTGCATGCCACTGGAAAAAAATCTGCTGTTTCATCTTCTGTAAAACTGTCACAAGAGGCAAAGGACAAAATTTGAACAAACAAATGGCTGAATACGTACTGCATCAATTTCACTGTAAGTATGCAAGGTTGTAAACCAAGGGTCTCAAACACAAATTGGTCCGACGGCCAAACGAGGATTTATGAAGAAACCCGAGGGCAACATTATGACTACACGAACGCCGCCTTATGACACTGACGCAACCAGGGCTGTGGAGTCGGAAGGATTTTCAACCTGAGGAGTCAGAGTCGCAGAAAATTTTAACGACTCCGACTCCGGGCAGACCTTTTGCTCACCAATTGTGACTGTTTGTGCCACAAACGTGCGTAA
>JGI24022J15233_10008911_pt1 | contig 11264 bp, 5 predicted proteins | sample Ectturendosymbi2_FD_15233 | JGI IMG/M metagenome (IMG submission 15233)
CATGAAAGCCCCCATTTACTGTAGGTGTATTGGCATATTGCCCTGTGCGCTTTCTTAACGATGTATTCCTCGTAAGTGGACCCAAACGCTTTGACAGACGCAAAAGTCTTGCGAACAGCATTACGCAATTTCGAATAAACGGCTACATTCCCCACTCCAGCGAGTCGAGCTCAATGCAGGAAACCGGAAAGCTTGTTCCATACGTTTCGCGGCACATCCAGTCAAGGTCGTGTGGCAGTAGTTACAGACGATTCCTCATGTTCAAGGTCGCAACTGACATGTTCCAGTTGCTGAAACGATACGTTTTTTAAAACATAAGACAAACCACCATTCTGGCCGAAAAACTGCCGGCAGTTCTCAAAACACTTCTCACTTTGAATTCTTTTCCAAACGATGTGCGGCTTCGAATCTTGTCGGCTTTTTCCTTCTGGTGGTACCAACCCGCTTGCGATACTAAGATGACACTGCTTTCATCGAATCATGAAACTCTTGTTTGCGTTTTATAGGTGTCTCTTCTCGTCAACCAGTAAAACATAGAAATCTTAAAACCCCTGTATCCCTGTGAAACGCGCGCAAGCGAAAAACTTGCGAACCCTCAAGTAAATGTTTTTGTCTGTTACAGGCGCACTAATCAATTCTGTATGTTTGCAACCATGCAGAGCTGACTCACAAGATGCCGCCAACGACACAGGGCGCTTCAAGTGCGACACTGACTGGGTGTACAAAACAGGCGGGGGACAAACAATCGTATCTGAGGTAAATAAATATTTCGCTTGACCTTGGTAATTTTGTCGTGAAATTTTTCATAAGAAATTCCATGCAAATTGCTTATAGCATTGTTTTTATTGCAAAATGATGCACCTTGGAGAGATCATTAAAAGCATTGCTTTACACATTCTTCATTAAACGATTTCGAAGTTTCGTATCGACTAAACGTGTAGACAATATTATGATTACAGTGAACAATGATCACACAAATAACTAAAAACAGCTGTTTTTGCCATGTGTTGTAAAAACGTTTTGTCGGCCGTAATTGATTAAAATTTGCTTTATATTTCTCATGCCTTGCTTATATCTTGATTACCACCTCGTTCCGCCTTTCTTAACTTCTCTTCCATAAATTGTAACACTCTGTTTTCATTCCTTCGCAAAGCTCACATACAACATCTCAACGTTTGATTGCTTACACTTTAAGTCTAAAATATACTCAAACCAGTTGTTGTTGCTGCAGTTCGATCTCATTTGCGACGATGCTTGGAAGAGGCCGCTGTTCACGAGCATTTTGCTGCTGGCCATGATTTTTGGCAGCATGATCGGCGGAGTGATGTCTGACAAGTAATACATTTCGCTTTTCATTCTGTAGTGGTTGCTTGCATGCGCGCTGTCTATTTCAAATTTGTTTCAACTATTGACGTACTTGCATTTTTCTTTTTTTTAAATATCCGTTGAAACAATTGCGAAGTTACGTTGGGTAGACAAAACCCTGAAACATTTGCTTGTGCGAATACTCAACGGATATTTAACGTCGAATTTGCACTTAATGCTTGGCCTGGAGAGTTTCAGTTAACCGAACTAAATTTGGGAGCTGAGTCCAAACTAACACTTCGGTTTAAATTTTCGGATCTAGCCACAAATACAACGTCATAGTTTTTCGTTCGCCGTTTTCGGCAACGGTTGATGTCCTTGCATAAAACTCACCTGCTGCAGTAAATTGTTTGATTTGCCCCCCTTCCTTTAATAGTCACGCTTTTGGTTTTGTTTCTGGAATGCAGTTTAATAAACCTTTTTTACAGTAATATCCTGAACTAGCAAACTATTTTGTTGTCGTTGGAGGCAAGATTTAGGAAAGGTTTTTCAGCATGGACCATAGGTGGCTGTTTTAATGAAAATTAAAACATTTGAGCAATCATTACTGATTACCTTACTTGCTGAAGCGACTTTGAGGTGACGCTTACACATTATAAAAACAACTACAGGTGTAACGTCAGTGAAGATGTCAAATCAGCGATTGAATTTTGAGAATTTGCCCAAGTCTCAATTCTACATACATTTTTGAGAGTAATCGTGTGAAAACTCGTGATTTTCGTAAGTTTTATTCATGTCAAGGCAAACTTCCCAAGTAGCTCTGCACCCAGCTTCTCCGGAAAACCGCAAAGCAAAGTTCGAACCAGACCAACTTGGCGTGAAAACCGCAACAATGGCTGCCCCAGGCAGCATTAACAATATGTCTTTTCTCTAGGGCCCGGGCCGCATTTTGTTGAACCGAACTTGTGAGATTGTACTTTTTGAAAAATAAACTATTCCAGGCCGTTAGACACCGCCTTTCTTCTTCTTCACCAAAACCGATTCTTAAAGTTTAGGTTGGTGGTGCAATCTTTGCTCGATGAAAAAATGGCAAATTGTTTATGGTCCACCCGTAGTTTGTGGGAGATCGGCAGATGATGTTTTTCTTCTGGCATGTTCTTTCAAACAGGCAAAGCCTATCTCGAATGTTGTGTAGGAAAACCTTTGGCTCTTTCAGATATGTGTAAGAATTTCTGTTGATATATTCCGATGACTCCGATATCAAAACTCAATAACGTGCTACGGTGTAGTGTTTATTTTCCTATTTGTGACTGAAATTGCCTTGGTCAAAATCTTGTTTTTACAATTATATTTAATTACACGAAATCAGTACCTCAATTTAAGAACAGATTTACTGACCTTATACCCACCCTTTGGTGCAGGGGTCTCAAACTCAAATTGCTCTGAGGGCCAAACGAGGAATCATAAAGTAACCCGAGGAACACATTATAACGCTGACACAACAACAGCGGTACCTGGACCTTACCAGAAATTAGAAACAGCTTTTACATTTCATTTCCTGCGAAGGGTATCATGAGTTATGGGCAAGTCATATCAAGCCGTCGCCACGTTCGTTTCAAAAGAACTTCTTCACTCGATGGCCGAGCGCTTTTAAACACCGGTGAATAAACTAAATTAATCAGGTTGTAACTATTTGAAAATTCCCAAAACGCTTTGTGGGCCGCACAAAATGCCCTCGTGGGGCCGCGTGTGTGAGACCGCTGCAGTAGTATATCTCGCCCTGCATGATACGTTTCACCCTCGCCCGGATCTTGTACCCAACAAAACAATGCACTTTCAGGTTCGGAAGACGACCGGTGGCTCGCATTTCATACGTAGTGTCGTCAGCCTGTGTCTTGTGTGCATCGTTTCTTCCCTTTTACGAGATGCTGTTGATTCTGCAATTTGTCATTGGATTCTTCTTTGTCATTGCTTTCTATACGGGTTATGTCCTGGGTAAGTGTGTTTGCTGTTTGCCTCGTCCTCATCATTGTCGAACGATAAAACCGTTGACTGTAAATCATCTCGAGAACTCGGAAAAGTGAAAAAAATATTTGAGATTTGCTTAATCCGTTGTGCAAAACATGCAATAACTTTTGCGTTAAAAAATTAAGGTGGGTAAGTTTCAATAACATATGTTCGAGACTGCGTTATGAACGTCTTAACGTCACTTGAAACAGACACAACCCGACTTCAGTCGAAGTAAATTGTATACTAACTGACAAGAACATCTCTGTTTTATGCAGTTCAAGAACTTGTTCCGGAAACAAAGCGAGGACTTGCTGCGTTGTTTTTCAACACATTCCACTCATCAGGCTACTTATTGTTGCCACTTGTGGCCTACTTTGTCACTAGCTGGCGCTCGCTCGTGAGGATTGTCGGAGTGACAAGTGTTGCGTACGCCCCCTTATTTGTTTGGTGAGTGCAACACAGGCATGGACAAGTTGCAGCCCGGGAGCCAGATACGGCCCCTTTAAGGTCTGTAATCCAGTCCGCTGAACGTGTTCAAGCTGTATTATTACATCCGGCTTAGTTTTCTGCATTTCGTGTATGTTAGTTTGTGCAAGTAATCCTCCCCAACTTCTTCCGATCCCGCCATAATTTTGCATTCCAGTGGGGACCACGAGTCAAAACATTTGTCGATCCTTGGACCTGGTTGTACTGGCACTTGCTTGTTGTCTCTTGCTCCTAGGATATAAATCAGAAAGCAGCTTGCTATTTCTAACCTCTTTTGAAGAAGATCAGAATGTTATCACTTCAATTAACTGTGAGCCGCGCTTTGACCGGGACATCCGAACTAACAAACGGTTATGAGCGGCAGAGACATTTTAAACATCAAGCAATTACCTTCCAGCTTTGCTGTAGACAGTTACCTAATTCTCCAAACAAGTTTGATGAATTTGTGCGTGTTCTACAACGACTGCGATCAATCACCAGCTGATTGTTGAGCACAGCACAGAATCGATGATAAAATTGTTTGTTGCTTCTAAACCACCAGTACAACTTTTCAGGCTCGTCCCAGAATCTCCCAAGTGGACCAACCAGAGCTTCTCGGACCACAAACGCACGTCTGTTGAGGACAAGCTGATGGGCGATAAAGATGTTGAAGAAGTATGATCGATTTTGTTGCAGTTATGTGATGCGTCATCAGGCAGAAGTGGCGATTAGTGATGCGTGAATTTGGCACAACAAGATTGGGATCACACTGTTCAAATCGCTTTTAAAGTTCATTAAACTTGATACTAATTTCAGATGATGGGCTTAACAAGTTTTTCTCATCAACGGAAAATTAAGCTAAATATACCCTGGTTGTGCGTGTTGGCAAGTTGCAGTAACTTGCAAAAGTCCACAACATGCAAAACTAGAGCTCTTATTTTGTACCAGGGTATCATAAAATCATACCATTAGTTTGTACGGTGAGTGGTTGCACACAAGAAAATTAACCAATGAAAAGTTATTATTTAAATGTTTGTGCGAAATAGCTTTGTTAGAGCTTTCGAGATTTCATTTGGGAACACTGAAATTTCAAACAAACATGATCAAAGTATACTCATTAACCTAACTCGACTGTTTTGAGAAGATTGGCCGTGGCTGAGTAAACTAAGATCCAAAAGCCTTTTCTGGCTCAGAACTGAATTTTTTGGAATTTAGTCAACATTACTAGTGCTAGTGCGCATCAGTGATGCATTAAATCACTTGGCTTGTTTGTGCTGTTTCGTTAAATGAAAGCCAACTGCAATGTTTGAAGCAAAATGCAAGCAAGCCAATCGTAGCTTCCGTTCTTTGTTCCAACCCAGTGCTCAGGAAGCGAATCGTCATTTCTTGCTTTCTTTGGTGAGTTACATCGAATAAATATGGTCGTTTTCTAAGTTTGGTCGATTTGTATGTAGACAAATATCACCGAATGTGTATTCCGAAAAAGAGAGTTAAACAATGGCAAGGTTATCCTTAAACGAGTTCGTGCCCTTGAGAAGGAGAGGGTTTAAAAGTGTCGTGGAGAATGAATTACTCAGTTGTTGTCATGTAAAATACGGCAAAAGAATAGCCATACGGTTTTGAAAGACGCGAGAGGTTGTTCAGGAGCAGCCTTCATAAAGTCGCTAGGTAAGCAGTTACTGTACATGATTGCTTCAAACATCAGCGGCCCAGGTTTTATGCAGAACATGATCTGTCAAACCAACCTGTTCCAATACGATGACATCATTGGCATGCCCGTGCATTTTAGACTGCACGTGGCCACGTACGGCAACCGCTCTTATCGAACCATATCACGACGGTGTTGGCAGTTACACTGATAGAATGTGCTAAGATCAAACGCAAAATGCAATGTGCGTAGCGATCTCCATTAACACTGCAAACCTTTGTGCAGGAACGTAAGCTTCATGTCTCACTACACTCTGTCCTTGAACACAAGCAACCTAGGTGGCAACAAGTACATCAATGCCGTGGTTAGCGCAATGGTGGACATAACATCCTACTTCACTATGCTGATCATGTTGCGGAAATTCGGCAGACGAACATCGAGCGTCATCTGCTTCAGCCTAAGCGGAGTTTTCTGCCTCTTGACACCGCTTCTTAGGGAAGGTTAGCCTGGAAAATGGTTGCCTAGTCACGTATAATTTCATAAAATCGATTTCAATAAGGGCGTTGTTGACAAAAGTTTGTTCAAAAACGTCAGCTGCAAGAAAATTTGCTTGAAGTCGTTGTAACGTGTTTCTTATTTGAATAAGGAAAAAAATAATTTGCCTATGATTGTTGAATGCGGCAAGCCCCGAAACGACCTTTGTTTGACAATATGAAAAAAAGGCGAAGAGTTCAAGCGTGTATCAAGAGCCGCTTGTTACGCAGAGGAGCAACGCAGGGCACACGTACTGCCAGGTTCCCTACACAGAAACTCTGCCAAAATATAAGAAAATGTAACAAGAAACAAATGCTTCTATCAACAGTTCGATGTGCAACTAACAATGAAGCTGTCGCCGCGAAGTGGGAAAAAGCACATTTAAGTTTTATTGAATTCACTGCACAACAGCAGTACAGTCACTGTTGTACAACAGGTTTTAGTCTACCATGAATAGTTCAAAGATATTGCGAATTTAATGAGCAATAGTCAAAATATTCAAAGGTTAAAGATGATACTTTCCCAGGAGTGTATCGTGGTTCCAGTGTATGCGCATGCCTTAGCAGTCTTTTCAATGTGCCTTTTAAGGCTTGGCAAAATTCTATAAGAATGAATGAATAGTGTTATTGTTCCCTTATGAGAAAATAAGAATGGTGAAAAGAGTGCTTCTGGATATTACAAGCCCGTTTCTCTTACAACAGCTATCTCCTAATGATTTGAACACTATAATTTCTCCTGCATATGCTTCAACCACAGATAACCAAGTTGGATACACTGGGGTACAGTACTGGTTTGTATATTTTTACTCAAACAGACTGGGGTGTGTTACGTAAACAAAAGGTGTTTTCAGCGTTTTTAGATGCGTCTAAGAGAGTGGTGTCTAACGTGAACACGCTTACGTGCCAACTAAAACGAAACTGTTCGGTTGTTCTAGTACACGTCACTGCTGGGATCGTCTCGTCCATGACAGGAAAGCTTTTCGTCGCGACCTCGTCTGTGGTTGTGACGCTATTTGTCGGTGAGATGTTCCCGACTTTGTTGCGAAACACCAGCATCGGTATATCGTCGATGTCGTCGCGGCTGGCGAGCGCTATGGCGCCGTTTCTTATATTTGCAGGTATGGTTTTTGGCAAGAGGCGTTATGCTGATACTCAATATCAAATATTGCTAGGTTATACATGGCTGAATAACTTCATATTCGTTCTCTCCCGTTTTGAGGCCTGTGATAACTGTTGTCGGGTTGGTTATCAGTTTTGACAAGCAGGGTATTAGTGTTTCCAATTTGGCTATCAGTGTTGTCAGGCTGGCTATTCGTACTGCCTGGATGATATAAGTCATATCAAGTTCTGAAAATTTTATCATAATTTTTTCCATTATGCGCAAAAATGGTCCTTGCCGCATAAAACGTTCCTGAGCAAATCGTCGCAAAGTCTCTCGGTTATGCGAGTTGGTGACATAACTCTTATGAACAAATTGCATGAACTTTTCTCTTAGTCACGAATGTCCTTTCGGATGCTTGCCAGTTCTTACGCTTGTCGCCTATTTTAAGGAAAAGAAATAAACTCAGTTTTGTTGCAAGCTCATTTTGCAGCAACCAGCAGGAAACATACTGCGTACGCACGATTTGTGTGCGTAAAAAATGACGAATTCCTGATCAAATGTCCCGATGTTCATGTGGCTCAGTTTCCATTTGGTGCAGCAACCTTTAAACCAGCTACGTCCAAACCGCTGGCCGCATGCCACCCAGTCCAAGGTTTTGTGCGGCCCAGTTTACGTTTTCGCTGTAGTAAATGTATCCTCCATACTGACAACCTGTCCTTGTTTTGATAATCTTGAACTTGACAATTTAATACAGGTGGTCCTAAGTGCCAATTTATTACGTCTATCACCATTGCAGCTAGGATTCGAACGCTGTCAGTGCATGAGCTGAAGCTAAATTTAGTTTTCTAGGATCAAAGTAAGCAATTCCATGTGCGGCCCTCAGTCATACGTCATTCAATGTGCGGCCTGACCAAGACAGTGACATAATTTTTGGCTTAGTAGGCCATTTGGGTTGGACATAGCTGCTCTAAGCCAGTGCTCTTCAACCTTTTGTAGTTATGGTGCACCCCTAAAGATGTTTTGACGAACTAATGCACCCTGTATACTTCAAGGGTAAACCGAGGTGAAAAGCGATATGAGAATCATCCTGCAAAGACACTATTACACTGAAATACNACATNAAGCACACCACAAAATCGAGGAAATAATATNTAATGGCTTTTTTGTTGTTGCATGTTATTAACCAACAACTCAAACCGAGAAATAATCTCCTGTTCAGTTGCTCCCCTTATCAATGGATCGATGTGTGTGATTGAATTTCTCTTTCAAGATTTGATTTCATACAAACAAAAAGAACCACTTCCGCATAAAACGTTGGCATTTGAATAAACATGGAAATTGCCTTTTTTTCTACGCTTCTGTATTCTGGAACATTTAACAGGTGCACCCAAAAGTCAATGTATGGTGTCTCTTTAAATAATGTTTTCATGCCAAAGTCTGTTTGGGGATCAATTAAATCTTCGGGTTCTCTAGTAGGCCTGTCAGAGGTGAAAGGCTGTAGTACCTAAGAATCGGCATTAAGTGTGGCATTCTGTTCAGCATTAAAATATTTCTCAAAACTTTCTTGCAACAAATCAAGGTGGGAGCATCAATAAGTGGAAGCAGTTGCTCTTGAAAATTACCCTAATTCAGTAACTCAGCTACATAATTAAATTGATAATGGTTCATTGCCTGTTGCTTATGAATCACAAATAATCAACTAAGTACAACAATTAGCTTGACATGGTTTGATGCTTACGTACCGCGCTTTAGAATGTGCAAAGTCTAGGTTAAATCCTGAAAGTCATTGGTTGGTTAATGATTCATTTTTGCTAACAGAAAGTTTTTGTAAAAATTATCTGCTTAGTGTGACGAGTTTGTGATGCACGAGTGTGGACCCTTTCGTAGTGGTGCACGCCACGCATATTTTGCTGCACCCTAGAGTAGGGTGCAAACGTGCACGCTGGTTGAAGAGCGCTGCTCTAAACTAATCAGAACTAGAACTCAAAAAATCATCCTAGTAAAATGTTACAGCCTGAAAGTAGTGATTCAAGATGGCGATCTAGTTGCAGCGAATTTTCAATGCATTTAAAGTTCGACCTACTACGTGATTTCAGGTGTAACTTTTTCTTGCGTTTCATGTAAACGAATCTATTGGTGACGATGGAAACAGTTGTTTTTCGAAATGTCTCATACGATTTCGTTCAACGTCGTTGGTTGTTGCATCACTGTTTACATTTGTTGCGCCTCTGTTTCTTATTATGCGACTTTGCAAAACGTATAAGTTTCACACCGTTTTAAAAACGTGTTCCACTTTGTCAAAGAAGCACCCCCACCAATCCCGCGCGGCAAAGCTCACAAACATCAAAAACGATGAAGCAACTTCCCCTCTGCCGATCCGTTTAGAATCGGAGCAGAAATTGTCTCCCAATGATATTGTTCGCCGTAAACAAGATAAGATTTCTGGACAGCTTGACACCCCCACCGTGCTGCGTTTTCACGCACGATTGCAATCATCTGTTCTCGTTTTTTTCGGCGATGTGATGAGTGAGTTGAACTGATGAAGAGGCAGATGATTGACGGAGCTGTTGAAGTCTGGACTTGGCCGTTTGGAAGATGTAAAAATATGAGGAGCAACTACATTGCCGTAGTCAGAAACGCGAAAAGGGCCATGGTACCCCAAATTTCTAGCATATCTTGTCGTTTTGCGCCTCGAGAGGCGATATCGCAAATCACATATCATGTTGGCCACTTAAAGTCGAAATAGTTGGCTCCTTCCAAAATTTTGAGCTGGCTACGCCACTGAATAACTGTTACGTCTTTAGCATCGCGTTTCAGTTTCATTTGTTGGAAACTGGGAGCAAGGGGTCGACTTTTCCGTATCTTGAAAAGATGTAATCAGAGCTGCAATGGGAAATCGCAACCCGTCGAACCAACCGTAATGGTCCGATAGACTTGAAAGATAATGTTTTGCCTTGCACAACCAAAAAAAATTGAAAAATTTGAAACCGAGTTGAAACTAAGAAATTCATTGATTTCACCAACTTTTGCTTGCAGGAAAAATGGTAAATCTTTCGATACCTTTCTACGTTCTGGGCGTGTTGGCGATGTTTGGTGCAGCGTTGGTTCTGCTTCTGCCGGAGACTTCCAACACAGAACTCCCGAACACTGTGCAAGAAGCTGTTGATTTGGACAAGGGAAGGTAACTTTCCAGAGCTATCCGTTTATTGCCTGAAGTAAACAATTGTTACGTCAGCAGCGGGCAACAATTGCAGGGCTTAACTAATCGATCGTGTCTGCGAGTCTTTCGACAAGTATTTGGTCTTTGAGAAAAATATGTAAATGTGGTGTGTTGTTTTTCGTGCAGAGCGTGTTCCATACTTAGAACTGAATGCAGAGTATCGTGACTATCGTCGGATCGTTGCGATTGAGATGCAACGCCACTCGTCGTTTAAAGACATTCAAGAGCAGCTTTTCAGCGCCCAACCAGTTGATAGAAAAATGTTTTGTGCTATTTTTTGTACTGTGTTTGCTTGCTTTTCAGCAATTTCTTAAGAAATTTTATTCGTACTACGAACGAACTTTTATTCGTATTAGACATTTTTGTCAAAAACTCTTCGCATATTAAAGACCTGCTTTTTACACCTCGTTGTGCCTTGCACATTCCTTCATTAAAACTAAGTAGTGACTGTTGTCAACCAAAGCCACTGAAAGGTAAACACCTACCGAAGCTTTGCACTGTTGTTGTCTACGAGCAAAGAAACGGAACAGCACCTTTGCGACAACTATTTACAGACTCAATAATGTCATCGTTCCATATAACGATTAATCAGGCCCATAAAACCAGGTTTTAAGATTTGGGGGAGCAAAATATTTCTAGGGGGGAAAGATATTTTGTTTTCGTTGTATGTTTACAACAAATTTTTCTGAGCACAACAACATTTGGAGGCACAGAATAGGGAGGGCACTACCCCCAAACACCCCACGTAACTACAGGCCTGCGTTTGTTCATAGTAATCGCTGGTTTGATAGGCGCTTACGCACAACATTGCGCCACAATGCTTGTGAACCATGGACAGTGGCGATTCTAGAATTGAAACAATGGGAGGTACTGCGGGGCCAAGAAAAAAGTAAGAGGACCAACATATATGTCTATCCTTCATCGTGATTTTCCGTTGTTTTGAAAACTAAATTGCTATGACCCTATCAAACCCAACATAGG
>JGI24022J15233_10008913_pt1 | contig 11263 bp, 7 predicted proteins | sample Ectturendosymbi2_FD_15233 | JGI IMG/M metagenome (IMG submission 15233)
TTAAGGCAACAGATTTCAATTATACCCCTTGATTGAGCTGTTGAATTGACCAAAGTCTGTTGTAGTATAATGCACACGGATGGTACCAGAAGCTCCCATCAGTCGTTTCAACCTGAGCGTTGCGTTCCCGGATGCCTCCGTGGTCGTCACCGTTGTTGGGTCAAGCACAACGACACCCCTCGGGTCATCGTTGGCCATAATAGTAATGACTGCCGTTGCCTGAGCTGATGTTCCGACAACGCCCTTTGAAGCCTGTCATGGACATAGTAGTAAGTTATCACAACTTAGCTGCTGGCCATCAGCGTGTGTGCTGTTGCAGGGTTTAACGAAAGTTGCTTTACAACATGGGGCTTGTTGCAGACGGGACCAGAACATAGTCCGCCCTGACCCTTTAAGAAAAGTGACAGCGCAAAATATAGCCTCACCTTTTCAGGTGTATTAATTCCTGCTTGACTGCGGTTGCAGTCAAGCGCAAGACCTCTCCTGCACAAATGTGTCAATAGCAACGCCTTCCCGTGGTAAACCCTGATATCGCAAGTTGCTGTGAAAATGGCGCGACCGGTTTGTCCAGTGGCATGATCTGGGCAGTTGCAACCATTAAATGCGTAAAAATAATCTATTCCATCGCGCATCGGTCGTCACGCGTGTGACCAAGCGCCACGCTCGGGCTTTTGGCAGAGGGGCCCGTTCGAAAAATTCGCGGCAGTTTCCTTCATTAGGGGTCCACAACTGTAGGCCCCACGTTGCGCCCGGTACGCATCTGGGGGGGGGAATGTGGGCAGCGCAGAGCGCTTCTACTTGGAGACTTGAAAGCCACGCGTCAGTGACAATTTTACCATAAGCTGACGATTGGATACTGCAACATCACTTACACTCAGGGGAAAAGACCGCGAACTGGTCGAGAAAGCCAAATGATACTCTTTGGATGTTGATGGCATCTCTTCGACTAAGCGTCGTGGTTCTAACAGTGTTGATAAGCGGTTTGTGAAAACCGTGAGGTGTTTTAAGGCCCCTAGTCCTGCTACCTGCGCGACCCTCCTCAGATGAAAGATGGGTGTGAAAATGAATGAATGTTTTGCAACGTGCCACAAGTGGCTACAAACGTCCCATTTTTATATCAATGAATTTTTTACGGGTAAAGGCGACGAAAAGTACAGAGTAACAAACTATTAGACTTACTGTAAATGGTGGGAAACACACAGGCCACAGCACGGCAATTAGACGTTATTTACCCTGGTAAAATTTTTCAGAACGTATTTTTTTCAGCAAAACTGCGATAGACGTACATGCGTCAGCACCACTTTGATGTTCTCATCAAATTCAGGAATGTCGTCACCGATAATATCAATATCAATTTCTGTCCACTTTTGTTTGTCAGCAAAGACAGTCTGGCCGTTGTGAGGAAAAACGTCGTTGCCAAAGTCGTTCGTGATATTCCATGAGACGATGCTTTCACCCAAAGTGCCGCCTTCCCGGGCAATCTGTGTGTAGTACAAACGTGCAACTCTGAGATGACGTCGGGAACTTATTTGTCTTTCGTTAGCGCATCGTCACTGATTCCGAGTGCCATACAAACGCAGTCTCTCGCAACAAAACCAAATCATGTATTGCGAGTTTCGAGTTTCAGAACTGGAACTTTACTTTTTCTGCTGCACGTCTCTCTAATGATTCCATATAAGGTTTCAAGTCAATGAATCGTTTTTACCGGTCATGCAGTTGAATGCGGCTTGAGAGTGGCATGTTTCACTGGGCTTTAAAATTAAACCAAAGATTTCGAAGTTACTGTCTACGAAAATAAACTTAAGCACGCCAGCACTGTATAAGTTCAGGAACTGGAATATACTGCACGGCCCCCAAGATCACAGCATCAAAGATTTTCACATGGTCAAGAAAAACAGGGCAGCAAACAAATTTCCTACGAACGTCCTGGTGAATGAATGCAAAGCAAATAAATGCCAGATTATACACTTTTTCAATTGATTAACTGTATTAATCAAGTGTAAAATGTTTTTTACTGCTTTACATTTGCAGCACCACACGCACATCAGTTTAGTACAAAGCGACTGCCAATGACATTTCACGAATTTTAAATCGCAGTTGGCACGGAGGCGATCTAAACACCATATCGTACGATGGACAATTTTCTGCACCTGAAGTGTTGCCACGTTGACACCATTGGCCAATGGTTCAAGCACATGAATATGGCGGGAACTTTGCTTAAATACGAAGAAACCGAAAGCGTCGTCGGAAGGATCAATCACAACTTGAATGCGAGATCCGTTGTTCAAAGTAGCTGCAACAAAAAGTTCTACGCTACCACAAGAAGCGTCACCGATTATATGTTTTGCAATTTCAGTTGACACTGAAATGAAAAGGTGTAGACGACTATAGTCACATCTTCCACCTCTTCAATCCAAAAACGTCGATGTTCAAGCACATTGCAGAGCAAACCAGTTTCCTTTTTCTTCGGCCTATGCCTATATTGCATATAATAATATACAGTAGGTAGGCCTATTCCTGCTTGGCTTTTTCTCTCTTTTGTGGTAAAAAGGCTCTGAATTCCTGCGAGTAGACTGCTTTGGATTTAAGACATGAACGCCGAGTATAACCGCGCGAACAACACTTTACCTCCACCAGTCGGTGCAGAAAGTTCGACAAAAAAATATTTTTCGGGTTCGGGATCATCGTCATCGAACAGTCGTATATCAATCGACGCATAACCTTGACCATCATCAAATGATATTGTTCCAGCAGCCGACTAAACACAGATAGGTAGACAAATTTGTGTTAGCGATCCGGAGTTTGAATTAGATTTAGAACAAAAATCATGTTTGCGATTGCATCAACAAGATGTCAACATCGCGAATTTCATCCTTACAAGTTATGGTAGACGGCTATTGTTAGAACGAAACTATAGGTAGAAGATGTTTCTCATTTTGAAAAAATTTGTGTATAATTTTTGCTTGATGAAACCTTGTTTGTTTGATTCAGGTTTTACGAAGAGTTGATGTCCAAAAAATTAACATTTATATTTTTCAGTATGCTTCGAGGTGTTCTGACGTGCAATCAAGCATGAAATTGACCTGACAACGCGTGCGAACCCAGCAGTGCCTTCTGCAACGCACAAATGGCTGCAAATTTGCTTGATTTTGAAATAGATCGTGACAGTATTTTCAGTCAAATTAACCAAACATGGTATATACAGCTGAATTTCTACAAATCAAAATTTTAATTCATCAAAACCAAGTCGCAATTCGACCAGGAGTGTTTTTGCCTAGAAATCTACAGACCTAGAAATCCTACAAATCTACAGACAGAATAATTGAATAAAGGTTCAAGAAGTTTCATGACTACATAAAATTATTCATCCGAAAGTACGAATCAAAACGTAGAGCAGCACATAGTTTGTCAACTAATCTATTGTTAAACTGAACATCAGTTCGCATTTCACGGTTTTCGTGACGCTCAGCACTCCTTTAAGGTCATACCAAGACAGAATAGGTCACCAAACGCTGACACCCGAACCTCAAAATCTCTGGGTTCTTGTTGCGAAATGGCGCTGCTGTCACGTGTCCTCCATTCCACAGTCACAGGGCCAAACCAGCCAGCTGCCCTGACAACCGTCAGGAAGACTCGTTCACTCTCTTCCCTGACGTAAAGCACAGGTATGTCATTTTCTTCTGGAATCTTTCCTCGGTCCGCAGAGGACGGAGGAGGACGGTCCCAAAACTGAAAATGATGTAATCGTTATTTTTTCTTTCATTTTATTTTCAATCATCCGATGGATTCCACATTACACGATAAANAAATAAACAAGCGATTGGGCATCAGAAAAAAACTAGAAGCTACAAACTGAAACATAAAATCGTTTCAGTCACGCAGAATGGTTTAATCCGCTCATACATTGGACAGGTTATTGAGTCGAACTCCTCAGCAAAACTGATAATAACACTGACAGAAAATTGTGAAAATTTTAGCATTGCTCGACTGGTTCATGGAGATTCTTTTAAATTCGCACAGTAGCAAAACAGTTGCTACAGCCACATTGGTTTATGTCTCAGCTGGAGTTTGCAATATCAAGCAAGTGTAGAGCAAAAACACACAGATCGTTTGAACAAAACTATTTTTGGTTGTCTCTAATGCCAAAAGCGTTCTGTCAACTGAAAAACCCACACACATCCAGAATATGACGGCCACAAAGAGTTTTATAAGATCTCACCTGCAAGACGCCGTTCGGTTTATCGTTTCCACGAATTGTTACGAATGTGAGCGCAGATTCTTCGTCAACTGATGCTCCACTGAAATTAGCACTGCTCAATACGCCATCGTGTGGTGTGGTCTTGGTCAATGTGAGGTTGTGAACTTCATCAATTTCTGGCACGTGGTCTTCAACGGCGGTCAAGATGAAACTCTATAAATAGTGGTAAAAAGCTGGGACGTATAATAAATATGCCGGCTAATGTAACCAGTGGTGATGCTGTTTAAAATATGTTGGAAAAATTAAGATAAATATCTTATATGGCTTGTGACGCAACTCTTTAAAATCGATAAATGAACATGCTTTTTATTTTCTATGCTGTCAGCAATTAAGCTTCCTCTGAATCACCAAACTACAGAACTTCGACATTTTCTTTTCATTTGAAAAAACTGCGTTGTCGAAAAGTAGGAATAAGCAGGCTCGGTTACTGAGCTATCAATTATCATATGCACTTTTTCTGTTTCTCCAGCCAGAAAAGTAACGTCTCCTGNTGACTGAACAAAATCCTCGTCGTTTTCAGATTGCAGATCCCCAGTCCCAGCTNGCCAGNAAACTGTCACTTCACCGTCGATCCCTCGTGCCCGGCTAATGTAACAAGTGGTGCTGCCGTTTTCCTTCACCACTTCGGGTTCACACCGTTGCTTGAACCCAAACAAACCATTTGCGTTGTCGCTCTTGAGCGCTGAAAAAAATGAAAAGTGTAGAAAAACGAATGAGCTCAGTTTTGAACGACAAACATCCAGATTTTTAGCGCAATCGCGCAAGTATTCGAAGCTGTCCAACTTGCTATCATTAATAGCAGTATTTTAGCAGAGTTGCGCCATTACTGTTACAGCTGAAGCACAGCGGCGTGATAGGCAATCGCACCAGTCACTAAGCCACTGCCGTTGGTGTCAATGTGAGCGCCTCCAGTGGCGTCCAAAAACACAAGTCGGAAAGTTTCATTGATCTCTGTTTCGACGTCATCCAATGTCGTCAGTGAAAAATTCTGAGATGCGACGCCGGCTCTGAACAACAGACAACAACGTTTCCAGTCAGCAGTTATTCGGAAAAGTGTAGAAATAACCAGTTCATAAATGTGCTTGTGCCAACGAGGCTGCGACGCTGTGCAGAAAGCGATGTTCCATCAAATTACGGGTAGTTAAGATGCAGAAAAATTTGCACCCATCGAACTGCGGTCACGACGAACAAAAATAAGAAACTCAAATTTTACCCTTAACAACGAATTCGTATTTGAACAGGTNGTGTGTAGTGTGATTTTGCTTGGAAAAACTAATAATATTCACTTTTCGTCGTAATTCTGTGGAAAACTACAAATATTTTGCGCAACTNAAATTGTTCCACATTTTATCGAATACACATAGCTGTAAAAAACGAATTCTGCGCAAATAGCATCGCACATTGCTTGCTAACGTGCTTTGCAGCGCTTAGTCGTACTCTGTTATTCATCCATCAATCGCTCGGTTACAAGAAGCACAAAACAACATGTGTGCACGCAGCACTGTTTGACGCAGTTCCATTTACCTATTTCTTGTAAAACACCGATTAGCGTGCTCAGAAAAATTTTCAATGACTTCTTACCCGAATTCCAAGTACCCGGAAGTAGGTGTGATGTCACGTCTGGCTTTCCCACGAAACAAGTTTCGGATTTGCACTGGTGTCAGAAGGTCTGCGTAGACCCTCATGTCTTGCATTGAACCGGCGTAACCATGACTACCACTGCTTGAATCTTTTCCGACATACGTTACGGCGTGATTACTATTTCTGTCGTTGATATCTCCAAAAGTTGAGCTGGCAACATTATGCGCACGATTGAAACCACAATCGCTTACTTCAAACAGAGCACATAGATTAAAAAAAACATTTTTCCAATTCATGACGTCTGTAGATCGCTGGGTTTTTACTAATCCCATAAGTCATTAGCAACATATACAAACGTTTGACGTGTACAGATCTAAAAGGTTCTATGTTGTTTAGATCTTCACAATTTCTCAAGCCTCCGTTGACAATTTGCTCAAGCATGTATAATGAGATGTACAATGCCCTGATTGGTTAATGGAACATCAGTTAGAAGTGTAGAAAGATACCATGGAAACACGACAGTTGTTATGGTAACGTTTAAATTAATTGCTTGGAGATAAATATATTGCAGGCGGAATCGTTCAAACTCTTGGATTCTTGACAAAATGATAAAGAATGACGGAAAACTATTTTCTTGGCTTTCACTTTCAGAGATCAAAGATTGTTTTGAAAAAAAGAGTAACTGCAATTACTTTGTCAAACTTTGGAAATTGATTCTTGTTCTGATGCGATATCTAGATTGCTGTGACGCATCAAGTAAGTTTACACGCCGTCCCAAATCGTGGCAGGTGTAATTCAAAATCAATTACAGTAAACGTGGCTACGGTTGACGGTACGTTCGATAGATCTCTTTAATCATTCGGACTCCAAACGATAGCAAAGTTGTAAGAATCACAAACGAAACAAACAACCAAAAAGCATTGCTCAACTGAAACCAACAGAAATAGCCTGCCGTTGCAAGCTCGACCTCAAGACCACAATCAACTCCAGTTTGGACCAACGTGCAAGCATTGTTTGTAGTTTAAAGGACCATTTAATTATTTTAACATGATTCGGGAAGTCAAGAAGAACATTACCAAAAAGCTAAAATCGTTAGCCGCTCAATCTACGACCACTGAGTGGTTTGCAGAGACGCTATGCAAAGGGACGAGCGTTAACTTCAACCGCCTCGGCAAGAACCACAGCGAAGGCTTCGACCTGTCTAACTGCGTTTGTTCAGTGCCTGGATAAAATCACGTTTTTCATTTAAACATGTACTGTATGTCCTTGCTTACGTTTGTCCTCTGATTTCTCCGTCCACGTAAACTGTGATATAATGCAAATCCTGCTGCACCACAAGGTGGTGCCACTGATCATCAAGCAAGTCTACATCTTGATCCAATTTCACTTTCAGCGAATCAAGAAAGTTTCCCTCGTGTGATCTGGTAGCAAGACATCAATCAACGAGTTTAAAAAACAGATTCTTTTACAATATTCAATGCTGTTGGAATAAAATGCAAACAAATAACGACAATCGCGGATCAATCAAAACAATCAAACTGATACCTGAAGCGCACTTGAAGGATCACTTGATCTGCTGACCGCAAAAATTGCAAAGCAGTCGAGTATATGACAGTTTCATTTTCACGTTTGAACAATAATGGTAGAAGAACGTCTGAGCTCTCGTCTGAACTTCCTTCGCTAAACTTTTGTATTTCCGGCTGTATCCACATTGATACCGTAAAACCGCTGGTAGGAAAAGCCGGTTGGATCTCTTCGGCATCAATGCTTACGAATGAATCTTGAAAGATAAAGTTTAATGCAACAGTATAAACATAAAAACCCCATAAGCTGCAAGTTTGTTGGTACAAAACTTAATATGCCTGGTTAAATGTATCGCTTCTTCATTTTACGAAAAGTGGATGTGACAAAAATTTTAAAGACTGCAAACATGAAAAAGATTTGCAACTAAACTTATAAAAGCTAGCAACTACAACGCAGAAATATTAGCACATTATTGCTGAAAGGATAAAAACTTGTCAATCATTGCTGCTTAAAAAGCACAAACATCGCTGAAAAAATTGAAATGCAATATATCACAGTAAAGGTAGTATAAGCCTAAGGCAGTTGAATGACGACGTTGCTAATCTTTCCGAATGCTTGTGTCGTACCTCCAAATGTTTAATTTGCATATCAAAAACCTTCCATCAAAATATTGCAAACGTTACAGGACAACACGTGTTTCTTGGAAATTGCTTTTCGTTTTAAGGAAGGCAAAATATAAGCCTAAAGGATTTGACCACAAGTGAAGAACAACTTTAATTATTATTTTTGCATGCGATTGGTTTCGGATTAGTAGTAACCATAATGCAAACGACAAACTGCTGAAGGTTCGAGGAAAACCTGTCGTATATATATTGAACAAAAAACAACATAAGACCAACTGAGATATACTGTGTATACAATACCTGAGAGGAATTTAACAGCAAAGGTATCCACATGAGAACGCCCTTTGACGTAAGCAGCGTCACCAACCAATCGACCGGAAAGAAGCAAGTCTTTGCAACGATCAACTGGGGAGTCCTCGACTGGGTAGAGTTCCCACAAAACCTGTAACCCCATAAACGGTATGTTTGTGGAAATCAACCGATTGACGAATGCGTGTCAAGTAAAAAGAAATTACAGGCGCTATAAAAGCGGCAAAAAGGAGTCACCAAAGGACTGGCATATAAAATTATGAGAACCTTAATTACTCCATCCGTTCCCATTTTTCTGTCTACCATGATTGTTACGTTGTTGGAAACAGCCTGGGACACTACGTCATCATTTCCATCACCAGTCGGAAAGTCCTCCGCGACCGACACCTCTGACGAAAGCGGAGAGACAGCAATGGAGCCGTGGGGATGATCGTTCGTTTCCACCCGCAACTTAATAAAAAGTTCTTCAGTGCTCGATGACAGGCGCGCTCTGCTATCTGCGCAAAAATCAGCGGGGCAATGTTGATCGGTGCGCGGGGTGACGTTTTAGTCAAACATAAAAATGCATTTGGAAGAACGCATTAATTACCTTCAAGGTTATCGCAATGTCAAATTTTCAAGGCCTGTTTCATCATGCAGTGTTTCATTATTGAGCGGAACGCTTAACGAGCCACTAACACATATAAATAAGCTTAGAATTTATAAAATACACCACTTACTTCAAAAACAAATCTTCGCCTATTGAACTTATCTACCATCCTACAAATACATTAGAAACCAAATAGATATTATGTGAAGTACATCACGCACCGAGAAGTTCAGTTATTAAATCAATCAAGCAATCAAATTGAGCAATATCATTCATATTGAGAAAGAAAGCATGTTTTGTAAGATCATAAAAAGACCTTTTGACACAGCTGCACACTTACTGTACGCAAAAACCAAAAGTTTTCATGTTTTCCTGAAACAGCTCCACTGGTCTGTTGTGCTTCACTACCGCTCAGAAATTGTGAACCATGCACACTCAATAATGTATTGTAGAACTATAGATTTCAAGGAAATTCAAGCGCTTCGTTGCTTGAAATTTGCGAAAGCAACAGTCAGCATTTACCTGTGGACCCTGGAAAGTTTTTGTTGCAAAAGAACCAACGTCATTTAAAGGAAAGGCAGAAAATTATCACCAGGTACATACTCGATACATTGAAAAGCACGAGCATGAAGTCTTCGTCGTATTCAGGCACTGAATCCGATATTGCTTCTATCAACAAATTTGCTGATCGCTGTCCAGGCTCGAATGTCACTTGACCCTCGCTCTTCAAAAACTCCTGTTCAGCCACAATCTGAGCAGCAAAACAAAAGTAGGAAGGCTCACTGCCTTCATCACAAAAAAAAAACTTCTGGTTAACCAGATCTTTTCTCGGTGTTATTTGGAAATGAAAATTGCGACAGCGTCCAGCGTAGTTCAGCAGGACCCTCGTGCTTACGTCGTGATGTGCGGTCAGGGCCTCCTCATACGTCCAATCCGATCCAGAGAGGATTTTCCAGTGAACCTTTCCGCTGCCAAACGTTCCGCGAGACCGATTAATGCTGTGGATTAAAGCAGTAGATTGCACGAAACTCATCGATTTTGTCAAACGAGAGACGAAATGGTGCACTCTTACTTTTCGCAAATGCAAGGTTATTTTTTGGCAGTAAAACTTCAAACAGCAAGAAAAAGAAAACCGCAAACCACAAATTCACAGTCGCCTTGTGACACAGTTACCTGATGTTCTGAGCGGCACCTTCCTGCAACACAAGTTGAAAAGGAGGCTGCAGTGAGAAAACTCCATTCGCATTGTCGTTCTGGGAAATGGTTGCGCGGATTCTGGTGTTCCCGTAAGGGACGTAATCTCCACTTGCGTTGAAAAGCTGTCAACATTACTGAGATTAAATCTTGGTCTTGACACGAAGACCACCACGTCATGTCACGCACGCCAATACTTGAGCGCATGCAACAAAAACAAACCTTTTTTTAGCAAAATGTCGTAACTAACCTTGCAAAGCTATTTCGATATTCAGTAAGTAGAGAGATGTGTATTTCTCAGCAGCAATTTTTGTTCTTACGCTCATTAAAAGAATGTTTTCAGCCGAGTGTAACATTTCTATGGGAGTGGTTCTGAACTAGTTGCGCACGTACCCCATAAGACTGAGAGATCGGTTCCCAGGTAGTGCAAAGATGCTGAACCAATAGGATTAGTTTAAAAGAAAATTGTAATCACTTACGTAGTGAAGACATTTTAGTGTTAGGCATTACATTATTTCATTGCCAGTTATGTGAATAAAGATTAAAAAGTTCAGTGGTTTGTCATTCACAGATAAAAATCAACATGCTTTATTACTAATTCTAGAACGGGATGCGAGAACTGGTAGGTAATTTCAACAGGTGCTTACAATAACAAAAGTTAAGAATCACTGTTCTACGGGAATGACGCTGGTGGTGTACGTTAGAGCTTTTCTTTTTACTTCAGTTGTTTTCTTTCGCTCTATGCGCACTGAACATCTCGGTTCGAGTCAGACTTTATGCGCATCAACCAAACGTGCTTTGTGTACTTCTCACAGCTTAGTCTACCGCAGCAAATGTCTAATACAGCAGTTATTCTCTTACGTCCTTGAGTTCTCTCATCAGACCAAGGACAAATCACGATGTTCAGAACTTCTCCATAAAGTAACGTACATGTGGTCTAACTGGTCGCAGCGCATATCAAGACAAACCAGAGGCTGGTATTATTAAGTTTAAAACAATTTTAGCATACCCTTTTCACATGCGTGTGTGCGAATATGAAGTTTTGTTTAGTTATTATTTCGTCAAGATTTTCCACTTTTTAACAAATGCTTACAAGTTCATTATAACCTAGCCCACCAGTTCTCAACCTGTCAAGGTCCATGCCCCCTACCGAGATTCTCAACACCCGCAATCAGTATAATTGCG
>JGI24022J15233_10008915_pt1 | contig 11262 bp, 8 predicted proteins | sample Ectturendosymbi2_FD_15233 | JGI IMG/M metagenome (IMG submission 15233)
ATTGGATACTGAGCTCTCAGATGACAAAGACATTCAGAGACAACTGCGATATCAATATTGTGCAGCAAACAAGCTGCGAGCTTCCTTTTCCCGATGTAAAAGTGCAGTTAAAAAGGTATTTTTTCGTTCCGTTTGTACCCTCATGTATGCATCACAATTATGGTGTAATTTCAGGATGTCATGCATGCAGAGATTGCCTGTGGCATATGATTTTGAATGCAGAGCTCTATACAACCTGCCCTGGAGAGCGAGTGTTAGTACCCACCAGGTTCAATGTAGCATTCCTACCTTTGAGGCTCTGTTACGAAAATACAAGTACCTGTTTCTCGAAAGATGCAGAAAATCTAACAACATATGGTTACATGCTTTGATGCAGTCAGATTGTTTGTACTCGTCACTATTCTTTGAACATTATAATCGCATTTTCCTCTGTGAATGAGTGATCGAACCTTCCTGTATCCGTTTGATTGATGGCGTGTCATGACACATGACACAATGCTTCCACATTTCACCTAGACTCGACCAATTTAGGAATTGACCCTACTCCGCAGTAGTTTTGTAACAAGTGTTACGTGTTAGCTAACTTTAGTGTTAAGAACGTGTCTGTAACCCTATGGCTCTGTCTTCAATGCAGTTGCAAAAAGTGTCTGTAACCCTGTGATTCCGCCGGCTTCAATGCCTTGTAAAACGTGCTGTTTTGCCTGTTTTTATCGACGTGCGTTCTGCAGAGTGTGTGTGTTCATACTATGGACTTTGTGTCTGCTCACAAACAATTAAATTAAATAAAATTAATAACACATCAGCAGTGCTTGTGCAGAGGTTGAAATAATGAAACAAGATTACACTCAAACACCAACCATCTGGACGTTTTAACTTAACTGCAGTCAGATACCTTTTTTACTTAACAGTTTTGCATGCAACATTTTATGGGTACAGAGAGACAGGGTTTATCAGGCAGTAATTACATGCGGAATAGAGTTTTATGGACAGACCTTTGCGGATCGATTATGCTTGACAAAAATGACTTTACACTGTGATTTATTTAACAGTATTGGACATATCCAACAAGAGATTGTGATAATGAACAACTTTTATCCTTACAAAACCACTGCGTACGTGAATCCTCTTCAAATCTCAAAGAGTTGTAATTGACACTGCAAAGTTTTGATACTTTTCTCGATGATTTATTTGCAATTGCTGATACTCGCAAGTGATGCTTGAAAGGGGTTGTACCATAACCTGACCGCGGTAGTTAAAGCAGATTGCTCAGCTACTAGCATCACGCTGTCCTAAAGCATTCGTTCCACGCATGTGAACTTTGAGTCCCACGCATTGCTGTGATAAGCAGTCTAGTCGTTTCACTTTCAAACAAGTTTATCAGCCGCTACTTTGGCCACTGAGCAACCGAACCTTTTCCGATAGTGCGGCAGTCAAGTCAGCGAAATCAGAAAAATGAGGAATTAGTGTTGGTGGCACTACTAACGGGCGGGAAAGAATCAGAAGGCCACGTGTATCCAAAGATTATGCATGAAGTATGAGAGATTGCCATTGCAAAACTACAGCGGGCGTTCTTTCAATTGCTCGAACAAAAGTTGCAACAACCATCCTTCGTAGAGCTCAGATCACGTATAAGGTGTGTTTTGATTTTAGTCGCACCGTGAAATATACAGCGAATGAAAGTAGAGTTATAAAGTCTGCAAATGTGCAATTGCAAGACATCAAACATTCACAGAAAAATACTCACCCTTTTATTAGAAAACAGCTTGGCACCCAAAGCCTCGCAGTTATACTCACTCGAAAACTCAGAGCAGCGAGCGCAAATTGATTAAGACCATTATGTAATACATGGCGATTTTTGAAAATTGACCGTCAATGTTCATAACTGAAGAGTCATTTTTCGAGGTAAAACTGCCATCAAATACCTGTTTGCAATAGGTTGAATTAGGTCTGTACAACAGGTTGCATTAGGTGAAACTACATTTGCATTTACGAGGAAAAATCATGTTGTGTGTATGCGCGCGCATATTTGCATGAATGCACTGTGTTTGCAAATACCTGTGGTGGTTGCGCACATACCCACTCACGCGTGTGTGCTGTTTGATGTGTGACCATGCCACCGTCTGGATGATGTAGGACAGCATGCTCTTTACTCTGGACGTGGAAAAGAACGATAGCATTGTTAATTCATTGAGGTCGTCAAAAGGAAATAGATGAAGCGTAAAGCAACCGAATTAGTCAAGCGTAATTATTTTAAGCAAACGCTATTGAGGTGAGTTTTAGTTCGGAATCTGCAGATGGAATTTCTTGGCAACCGCAATAGGTATGCGCCGTTGCTAGTGATTTCCAGCAAAGCGATATGTCGCTCGATTGTCGTGAAGACAAATACTCAAAAAATGCTTTTCAACAGGCCAGTAGGGGTACAAGCGGCAAATCCAGCACGGAGTCATGTCCTATGGTGTTACACGAGCTGTGGTGTTTTCTGCTCGTTCATGAATAGTTAACGGTTAATTCACCTTTGACATAGCGTTGTAGCAGTATCTAATGTTACAAGATGAACGCATAAGCGTTTGATGGGTGGATGTGTTGACAACCGTTTTTTTTCGTGGGAAGCAAATGGACAATTCGCTGATCCTGGTAACAAGTTTATTTTTCAGAACAGCAATACTACATTTGACAATAATCGTCGCTCTCAGGATCTCATATAACTCGGGAGACAAAGCACACTGAAGTAGAAAAATCAAATGACGGTAAACTGTGCGGCAAAATACCTCTACAAATTGGGACGTTTCTTTGTAGAAGCTCTTAAGACAAACACTTACACAAAAACTAACTTGCAGGAAGGCAATAGAAACGAATGAGTCTTTCAGGAGAAAACACAATCCCCAAATGTAGCATTTGCCAACCTGGACTTTCAGTGTGAAATTACTTCACAGCAGAGGCGCCGACAGCTGCCGTATGTTTGAATGCTGTTACAAGCAAAGATAAGCGGCAACAACGTATTACAAATCATTATTTCCAACGTTTGAAACGGTTTGTGCACTCCTTTGTATAAATATGTACAAGCCTTTTGCAGCATGCACGTTGCCTTGCAGAACCATTGCATCTAATATACCAAGGCTAGAAATTTGAAATAGAATTGATACTGTTTACGATGCTGAACTCGGATCGGGAGATATTACCAAACAAATACTCGAATCAAAGATGCACTGACGTAATACACTGAACGTGGTCGTTTTGGAGAGACGAACAACAACATTTCATTTCTCCATACTTGACGTGAATTTGCGCAGGTACAGTTTGTTTACTTTCGTGAACCAGTGGCGTAGAAGCCTGCATGACCAGGAGTTGTTAATGCGTTCTGTAGAAGGTTGCCTAAATGCAGTGTCTGGCGGTCTTGCGTTGTTGGGAGCTTTTCGTCGGTGGAAGGTTGGACATCAACTAATAAATATACTGTTTGAAAGGTTTGATACTGGGGAACATGCCTGAGCACGAGAGATATTCAGGCTGCCTGTATGCAAGTGGTTACAAGCTATAGAATAGCCAGCACCTAAAAATATTTTGCCTAAAAACACTAACCTAAAAAAATTGGGGGTACAAATGCTTTGACTTGAAACGGGCAGTAATATTTTGTTCAGGACACTGCCTGTCAACGCACGAAATGACAAGATATGCTACAAATTTGGGGGGTATGACCTCTTGCCCCCCTCATATACCGATGGCTACAAGAAACGAATGAAAAATAAAGTACTTTCTTGATGTTCAATCTTCCCACTGAGAAAAAGCTCTCACCAGCGCAAGACCGCCAGAAACTGCAGAACACCACTGAAAAACAATATTGTCAGTATTGGATGCTACGTTTGGTTGTTATCAACTACAGAAAATTGCCCACAAGCATATATTGCTTGTTGAAGCTTTATATGTTACTTAAATCAGCTAGAACAGTTTCTCGTAATTTTACTTGGAAAACATGTCTACATTGCGCTTACTTCATATGGTTAGCTGATGGTGTTGCGACAATATTGTTTTACTGTGCAAAACATGTCCTCATGCTGTTTTCCATCAGCCTATATCGTAGAGGATTAAAACACTATATTTTGTATTGTTTGGAACATGACAGCTTAGAAACGGCATACATAAACCCTGTGTCCACTGAATGGATTGTGCTTGTTTGGTCCATAAAATATGTGGTTATTATAACGAAGGAGTTTACGTGCAGCTAATCAGGTCGACCACTAGACGATATTTTCGATGTTGGCAACACTGTCCCCCATAAAAATGTATGTACCGTATTTACTCGATTGTAAGCCGCCCTTGAACATAGTTGCCTAGGCCTCTGAGAAACTTTCGCATACTAGCACGTTTTGCGTTTAATTGGCAACCCTGGTAATGATGTTTACACCAATACAACTGCCTTGTGTTGATCATATTTCTTCCTGTGACGGATGTGCACGTGATGCACAAGAGGATAGAATGCGAAAAGAGAGTTTGGTCGACAAAACGTAGCCAAGGAAAGATTGAGCATTATCTATACCTTCCCCCCATAAGGTAAAGAAATAAAAATATAAGCCGCCCTTGATTTTAAGCAGCATTTGATTATAAGCCGCATGAAATAATGAAAAAAGACTTCATAGGCTGCGGCTTATAATGGAATAAAAACGGTACCCGAAAACCAAACCTAAAAAAGAAAGCTAGAAATCACCGGAATTTAACGAAGAGAACTTCTGAACTACACGAAAGAGTTATAAATTCCATTGAAAGATCGCATTGCCATTTGTTCTTGAGAAGAATATACTGTAGGAAAAGCTTTAATTTCTGTTGAAGATCTAAGGCAATCGTAGAAGCAAAGTCGGCTCCACAAAAGATATATTTTTAAAGGGGCACTAACACATGAAAGGGGCATACTTTCACGCTATTCAGACAAATGACCAAATAGGGCACGTAAGCCTAGGGTCCCGCGCTCCCAAAATCTGTCCCTGCCTGCAGCCTGATATTTTACAGTTGTGAACCGAGCTCCGAGCTGACGTAGTGCTGAGTGCGTTTACTGCACTCCTCTGCTTTAACGCGCAGTCTGATATTTTTGCAGTTATGGTTACTTCGTCGTAACCTTTGAGTGTGTTTTCCCCCCGTTTCCTAAGTTGGGCGCTGACAGTTTGAAGTCAACACAATGACATATTAGGTTATACAACAACGAATAAGGAGAGTGCGTGAAGAATAATATGTATATTGTATCAACAAACTTCGCCGAAACACTGGCTTGGAAACGTGAATATAACGTTTTGGTGTGACGTCACAAACAGCGCACATACAATAATAGGGTTGCCAGATGCGTTTTGTAAAAATATCGGCCACTTTTGCAACAGTGAAAGATCTAGGCTGCATTCCGAAGCGCATATTTAATAGCACCGGATTCTCGAATAAAATTTTTGCAAAGAACACTTTTCCGACAACGCATTTATTTTCATGTTATTTTCTTTACAATTTCATGAAGCTCCCACAATGTTTGAAATTGTCTCAAATAGTGTATAAACGTGCATTTTATGAGCATAGGCTATAGCCTTATGCTAAGCATTAGCAAACTACCCTACTTTAAATGAAGCACGATAACTGCAGTGTTTAATGTGAACTGAGGCGTTTTATTAAACTATATAAAAATAATGCGCTTAATAATAAAATTCCAATTTTGCATGCTGTAAATCGATTTCTGAAGTGAACATCTTTCCGTACAATTCGATGGGGTACTTGCTTTGCTACGGCAGTATTGCCTGTATGAATATCATAACACAACTAATAATTTCTTGCGTGCTACATCTCTTTTAGTTTGCAACTAGCTCACCTGAAACTCTTGAAAAAATTTCTCACTACATTCTGGACCACTAAGACTGGCTAAGAGATGACCTCCCGATTGATTCGCTGGCCTTTTCTTGAGCCAATTTTAGTCCGCTGACGAAATAATGGGTCTGTTCAATGCAGCGCGCGTGATTATGAAAGGTTCGCTAGTCTCTGGAATGACACTTACGTCCTGCCCATTTCTATTATTTTCATACATTCTGCCGAAGGTTTCATGCGGCCCAAATAACGTTTTCGCTGGAGCAAAAACGTCCTATAATCTGAGAACCTGTCCTTATTTTGATAATCTTGAATGTGACATTTTTTATGCAGGCGGTCTTGAGTGCTGCTTAATCACGTCTGTTACCACTGCAGTTAGGATTCGAACGCTTTCAGTACATTAGCTTTAAACTAAATTTAGTTTGCTAAGATCGATGTAAGCCATTCAATGTGCGGCCATCGTTAATACGTAGTTCAAAGTGGGGCCCTGGTTAAGATCAAGGGCGTACGCAACGGGGTTTTGGGGTTAACCCCCACTTGAGCTTGATATTTTACAAAATCTTTATTACCTGCGCAAAGGAGATTAATTGTTTTCGCATACTTTTTGCTTGATAATTTGTCGACTTAATGCAAACACCATGGAATAAATTTGCATGTAAATTTCAAGGAACATTGTAAATGGGCCAAAAATTAATAATTAAGTGTTAGTGGGAATCTGGGTCATCGTCTGCGTCCAAAAACCATCTCACCACTTTTTGTAGACCTTTTGTCCACTACGCATGTTTAAGATTGTGTTCCGCGATAGTTCACTTTATCCGAAACAATTGCCTTTTTGTCTGCTAAGGCTGATCAGCGCAAGCGCTCATTGCATTGACTACATTACCAATTTCTGTAGCATGATAGAACTGTTGCATGAGCTAAAAACAGCGGTTTTGAACACAGAAGTATTCAGGCATTTGATAATGTCTCATCAGGGAAAAAAGTCAACTGAAAGTTTGTTGGACTTCTATACAAAACAAATAATTAAAAGTTTTCTTGCGTACTTCATGCGCATTCTCAGTTCTTATGTACTTTAGCAAGATTTGATCTTGCAAGTCGGAGTGTGCGCCAGCCAGTCCAGCCGCACAATTTCTATAGTCGACTGCTTGTGTTCGACAAGACAGAGCGCAGCCTCATTTTGCGGTTGTAAATGCTCTGACGCAGTGTTGAATGTGTTTTACTCCCCTGTTTTCACGCGCAGCCTGGTAGTTTTTGCAGTTATGAATTACTGTGTGGTAGCGTTGAATTAAATTTCCTCCGATATCCGAACTTGGAGCGCTGGTTGTTGATATTCAGTGCAATGACACATAAAATAGGGGAGTGCGTGTGGAAGAATATCCTTATTATGTCAACAAACTTCGCGAAAACGTTGGTTTGTGAACATGAATATGACGTCAAGTTGTGACGACACAAACAGTACACACTAAATACAAATGACCAACATACGCCACTAAACGAAAGTTCCCATGAAAATTTTTTGCCTACGCCACTGGTTAAGATAGAGACATAATTTTTGGCTCAGTTAGCCATTTGGATAGCTGGACTAAACAAAGGAAGAGAGAAAACAGAGAGAGCATGAGTGTTGTTAAGGCACAAGTAACAATTTGCCCTTATATGAACTTCCCCAAGGAACTGTCCTTACAACATTCACTGCAAGAGTCATTATAATTTGAGAAGTTCTGCGTCAGCTCTTTTCGCAGTTGCTGCAAATTATTTATTTTCAAAATACCGGCTTCTTACCAGCTTTTGCTAAATTAGCAGTAAAATACCTGCCATCTGGCAATCTTTCCCAGTAACAATGACCACCATACGCCACTGGTACATTTACGAAATTCTACTTAATGTGAAAAATAAACTTTAATACAATTTGTAAATTACCTTTGCAGCGTTTTCATTGATAAATGTTCGTCACTTGGAGAACTGATCACGAGCAAAGAAACTAAATACCTTGCAACCATCCTTTAATACGACTTGTATGTTCAACATACCACTTAATTTGATGAATCAACCTAAAAATAATGCACTTAAGTTACATTTGTGATGTCTTCATTTGTAAATCCACGCCACAGATAGCACTCATCATTTCTAAAAGACCTGTGGAAAGGTCGAAAATGACAGATATTGCATGTTGTCAAAGATAATGATGGCAAATTTGGAAACTAACCTCTAAACCTAACGCAGGCAAAATCTGGAGTTGTTCCATATCCTGAATTGTTAATAATACTTCAGTTAACGTCTACAGAAAGCTTCAGGCTTTTATGAAAATGCGAACAATAGGTTTGCTATGCTGGAGAACTAGAAGCGCAGAAATCCAGCAACCACTGCACTTGAAAAGCAGAGACTATATGATGCGTGATGATGACTTCTTAATCTGGACAGGGCGGAAGGTGTTTTGGTCCCTTCTAAAATATAGGAAGCCCAGCATTTCTTGCAATGTAGGCACACTAGCTGCATAACGCAGTTTGCTAAAGAAACAGATACAGAACATTGCTTTGTAGACCGTTCGAGGTAACTGCACGGGGTGAAGCTAAATTCGCAAATGCTATTGCTGAATTAAGCTCAACCAGTGGCGTAGCAGAGGGGGTCTGGGGCCGCGGGCGGCACCTTTTGGGGGGCGGCACTTTGCTGATTACAAATTAGTTTTTGAAAGGAGTTTGAAAGTTTTAGTCTTTTGTTATTATTTTTAAATAAATTTTTGAAAGTTTTTGAAAGTTCTAAGTCTTTTCAATTTTTGTGTTTATAAGCCCTAGACTGGTAGGCTAGCCTAAAAAACACGATATGTGGCTGTGGAGTGAGCAAATTGATGAAATGTTTACTCAAAAGTCTGGGTCAAATCCAATGTGACAAAGTGCCCCGCTGTTTGTCTTGAAATAAGGGCTTATTTAACACACTTGCTTAGGGGGCAGGTGTGCCCCATTCCCGACACCTTCCTCACCAGAAAAAGAATTTCCGCCATCCCAGTCAAAATTGCTTTGAACAAAGGAAAGAGATGACATTCGACCACAGACTAGCAAAGATTGGGGCTCCGGTTGTTTGTGATTTATATTGCCCCTTCTCTGAATATCTGATGAAAAAGGCCCTGCATGAAATCACGGTAAATAGTCAAGGCTAGCTTAATCCTTTTTTCGTATTGTTGGTTCCTCAGTAGCTCCCCAACGGCACATCATAACATCACCTGACACCTAGGCATTGGAGACGTAGATTTCGCTGGGGCGGCAATAGCTCAGTGGTCGAGTGTCCGCCTCTCAATTAGAAGATTGCGTGTCCGATTCACCGACACTGAGTGTAACGCCCTAGCGCTCCTTGGGCAAGATCGTTCGCCTCAACTGCCCCAGTAAGAAGCATATTTCAGGCATTGGCATGCCGCTAATTGCAGTCGCTGAAATTAAGAAAAGATTATTTCTTGGCACATTTCATCCTATTTTTTATTGTTCAGTGGGATATACTCATTAAGTGCCATAAGCTGTAGCCTAGTCATTAGGTCACTTAGGTGGGCTTATCAACATTAAATTTTGGAGGTTGAAGTGAAGAACTCTGCAAAGGTAACATTGTTCAGTTTCAACACAAGACTGTTTTACTGCATGGCGTAACGGCGTCGTAAAATGACGTTCTTGAAGCGGGGTAGAGCAGTTGGTGTGTGGGTAAATATGAGCTCAGATTATCGGTTTGAACTGCAAGTAGAGTGAATCAGAGCCAGCCGATTGACAGCGTGAGTTTCGTAAAAGTCTACTTTGTTCAAAGGAACAGGCTACTTAACATTTGCTGTCATAGAAAAATGCATTTCAACAAGAAAAGCTTGGAAAAGGTGTTGCTCTCATTTTGATGAATTTGAGGCAAGAACCTTAGTCTGAAAACCTAACGCAAGGGTAAACAATATGTTTAGATATGATTGTAGTGAGGGCTTTTGTTGAAAGGGGCGCTAAGCGAAACAGTTGCACAACTTGGCAATGGCTGTACTGAATAAAGTTATTCAACGCAATCACAGTCGAATGTAACACGTTGTAATCACTGCTGAGCATCCAAAAGGCCTATGTACCACCTGGCATGGTTTGGTAATACACTTTTCAAAATAGACGTCTGTTTGTAACCAGTTCAGTCGCCACGGGGGATTTGGTGGGCTTAGCTCCCCGAAACAATGCTCCAAGCCTCCCCATTGTGAAATGTGAAACATTTTTTTCAAATTTTAGAATGTCAATCCCTCCCTACACAAACTTAAAGTCTTGCACACATTGCACACATTCCGATGATGGTTCTGTTGGTAACGAACAAAGGCAAGGAAAAACACTACGCACGTGAAATTGGAAGAGGTCCAACCTAACAGCTAAACCAAGTGCCCAAGTCACGATGATGACTGCAAACCAGCGCTTCTCAATCATAGACGGTTTTAAACCTGTTTAAGATAGTTTGTCAAAATGGGTCCGCGCACCTGTGGAGGGCTTCGCGCAAGTGCCGACGAGTTAACGTTTGAAGCCTTTTATATATTTTAAGAGCATTGAATCACTACTGAAACGTGAAGTGAACAATGAAACGTTCTTTAAATCACTGAGATCACCTTGTCAGATTTATTATCATAACCTGTTATATGCAATATACTGTATGTACTTTTTTAGTTAAAGACGGGGATACTACACGAAATTTTAACATACCGTACATAAATGTTTACATCTGTAAAATAGGCATGCCGCCATTACATCCCTTAATTTTGTCGTTTGATCCCCTGGAATAAGTAAACTCTTGAAAAGCCATGCGGTGGGCTTAACGGAGACTAAAAAGCAACAGGGAAGAAAATTTGACGGCACGTGTCGCGTCCGTATATGCATACGTAAAGAAAGCAAAAAATATAAAAATTAATGGTGAGAAAGGTGGCGACAAACAGAAAAAGCAAGACTCATAATCGACAATGAAAAAAAAGACCCATTTCAGTTTGTGAGTGGTTGATTGTGATTTTCAAGATGCCTTATTAATCCTTATATCTTGAAATAAGCACGAAACATGATCTCCTTTCATTTCAAATTTTTGTAAAATTTGAGGGTTGGAAAGGGCGGTGCTTTTATGATCGGCCCCGGGCGGTACTTAGCCTCACTACGTCACTGCGCTCAACACTTGGCTGAATAGCTGTACACTTGTTACTTCACCTCATAAATTTGGGAAAACAGATAAATCATCCTAATCCAGTGTTAGTGTTGACAGCCAACAAATTCTCCGGACACTGAGTTTTTGAACAAACAGACGAATATGCCCTTCTGGTGATTATATTTTATTATCAGCCAACGTTTCGCCCACCTATTCAAGTGGTCTTCTTCAGGGCAATGTTTTCAACCACAAAACATGTAGCATACCAATAACAAGAAACAATGAGTAGTATGACGTACAAAGACAAAAAACGCAAAGCTGGCC
>JGI24022J15233_10008918_pt1 | contig 11260 bp, 5 predicted proteins | sample Ectturendosymbi2_FD_15233 | JGI IMG/M metagenome (IMG submission 15233)
GCAATAGAAAAAGTAAACATTCTGACCAAATCAAGTTTGTTTAAGGGTTTCCAAAGATTTTTTGAAACAACTTAAAGTGAAAACGGGTACTGATTAATTACAAAACAAATTACTATCAGATACGAACAATACTTTTGAAGTTAATTTGTTTCTAGCCATAAAAAATTGTTTACTTTCAGAAGAACCGATGTTTTCTCAGAATGACTTAAAATGTACGAAAATGATGTTCGTGAAGCGAGATAGTGCAGTTGGGGTGTTTGCATTAGTGATTTAGAGTTCAGATTGTAGGATTGAACTGTATGCAAAGTCTAGTCAGAGCCGTGCGGTAGGCCAGATGGGTTTCGTAGAAAGTTTGACATCTTTGTTCATCGCTCCAGATAATATTAACCTCGTGTTACCGCAGATAAAAAATGCTTTCACCAGTTCGATTTATGCACCGAGTGAAACGGTTTAAAACGTATTTTAACTTTTTTTAACTTTTACAGTGCATTCTTCGTTCGTTTTTGAAATGCATTTTGTAGACACTTGTCAATAAAAAACACCGCTAAACTTGCTTTGGAAATAAAAAGACGAGTAGTATTTCTGCATATTTTTGTAAAAGATGGTCGAAGTTGACAGGCAATTTTGATTTCAGTTCGTCACGTTCTTTGACATAAATTTCGTTTCCTACTTTTTTAAGAGGTATTGATATATTTGCTTTTGCTATTTTGCTCAATGTATATCGTTTTCAAAATTGCAAGAATTTTTGAAAAGATTTTTGCTCACCTTTGAATCTCGCTGAGACAATGAAGATGGACACGAAAAAAGTTGTTGAATGAGACACCATCTTGTGCTGTTGAAACCCAAACACCGTTGTGATAAATAATTGTGACCTTCAAGCCATAAGATAATCTTGCTTTAGTTAAAACAAAGAACCGTTGTGTTTTGTATTTACATCTTGTGGTAAAATTTATCGAAACAAGAACTTCCGCAAGACATGCTACGATATGCCTGCCTCATTTTCGCTATTTCATNCAGGATTAAAAACTATAATCGGCTTAAACCTTTCCAGAGCTCAAGNCCACCATGGTGACCAGGACTTNACCCAGCAGTAACTTGCCGACCAATAGAGCTAGNGAGCTGTTTGAAGCCTTTAAAGAAGCAGAAGGTTTCATAGAGTCGATTAAGAAATCCGGAACTTTTAGGTTTGAATTTTTCGATGTGACGTAACGACTGGAGGAATTTAGGGCATTTTTTGGAGGAATTCATCAAGGCGTGAACAAAATATCAAAGTAACAATTTGCACGTTTCTTCTTTTGAAACAAACTAAACAACATTAGCATCTTGAGAGACCTTGATTGGCCACTTAACATTAGTGGTTGTCAAGTTATGGCCAAAAATAAGAATTTCTTAGATACGCCACTAGGGATTTTAAACGATCGAAGGAAGATAGCTTAATGTTATGGAAAAGGGTCTTTGATAGGTACTTCTGCGCAGAAGCTGGGAAGTGTACAAAGTACCCCTAGACAGCTCAATAAATATTTTCTAGTTTTTTGAAATATTGATTTTTGTGATTTTGCATTTTCGAGTCTCCAAACTGTAGTCGAAATTGCAATAACGGATCTGCAGAGAAAAAAAAGGCATTCGATTTTGTGAAACTTAAACTCTATGTGATCACGGCATCCTTGCCATAAACAAGTGATTGGGNAATGGAACGTAGCTTTCCACACATGAAAACAGCACCAACTCGTTGAGTTTAAGGGGGGTTTCTCCATGTTCGGCACTGATACATTATCTTTTGGAAATATCGTTTTTTTCAAAATTTTTCAAGTCTGGGAAAAACAGTTTGATCTCGTTTCCGCATAACATTTTTTGCTCATGTAATATTGTTTTTATCAGCCGCGCCAAGCCGACATAAACCGCATTTCACTAAAAGCTTACGTGATTTTAGGGCATTTTTCCAATTCAATGTAGGTTTTTCTCGTTTTTTTAACTTTTGTTTATTTTTCATAATTTCCTCAGTTGAATTGTTTTTATTAATGACTGCAAAAAATACAAGGGAATTCATTTCTTGTTTTTTTCAATCTGCAAAAATTAACCGGTTAGATATACTTGGTTGTGAAATAGGGTAAAACCATATTGTTGCACTACAAGAATTAGTTGTAAAACGTTTCTTGCCTTATATTATATCCATCTTAACGAGTTTTTGAGTTGATCTGTTGAAGAGGACATACCTTCAATACAGTTTGCCTCAGGAAGGAGAAGAATAAGTTAGCGGTCTGCGAAATGCAAGTCGTCGTTTCTTTTCAAAACCAGCGCCCACTCTGCTTTAGTGCCCAGCTTTTAAAACATAAAAATGCGTTTTTTGTTGGCTCGATACAGCTGCCGAAAACAAAATTGCCTGAAATTGTCCTGCAGAAACTTGAATAAATGTTTTCCCTAAAACCTTGAGAAATTTTGAGAAAAAATCCAAAGTAGGTTAATCGGTCTGGGTCCACTCGGGGAAACTCCAACTGATTTACTTGTTCAACGCGCCTGTTCACAATTGCTTCACAGAAATGGCAAGTGAAATCTCAGCCTATTATTGTCCTCCTCTCCCAATTGGTGCTGTTTTCCCGTGTGCAAAGTATTGTTGCAGTTTCCAAACTATAGCTTATGGCATGATCGCCGTTCCGTGGCTTTCATGTCTCTCGAAGTAGAAGCACTCTGAACTTGTACATTCGCCTCCCCAGATTCGTTATTGTAAAGCCGAAAAGGTTTTGCAGACGCAAAAATTCACAATCATAATTCAAAACAAAAAATGAATAAAAGCAAAATCTACATCTCGGAAACACCCAACATCAAATTTTCGCTGTAAATAGGTAGATGAATAGTTCAATGAAACCTTTCCAGAAACTATGAAGTTGCAGATAATCTGAAAATCATCGCTTTTAACATTACATANAATTCTTCTCAGTCTAAATCACACATTTTGATAGTACATTAAACATATTATTTGTTCTAGCGACACTATAGGCCTGGTGTAGTAAAGTTGCCAATGATGAATTAGGAATGATCTGAACCCTCACGCTGTCACAAGCCTTTTGCCAAAAGGGACGAATAAGTAAAGTCAGAAAAGAAACTCCTTATATATGAGGTATTTCATCAGTCTTTGCATTTAGAGTCTTTAATTATTAATTCTACGTACAATAATTTTTGATGGCCAAAACCAGGCTTGCTTGTTCACAGACGATCGTGCTGAGAATTTCACTGGAGTATCTGCGGGGTAATAAGTTGGTAATGCCGGATATTGTGTTTAATTTGCTGCGCAGATCTGAGAAAACATTGCGTATGTACGATTGGTTGATGAATAATGTATTATTCTAGATTTTTCCCATGCAAAATTTAAACCTTGGTGAAAATCAAGAAGCTACATTCACAGAGATTCAGCAGCATCAGAGAAGTCTGGGGTAGTATAGCTGACGCTTAAGCTGGATGAATGATCTTAAAATTTTGATAATTTGAGAAAACGAGCCAACGCCCAACTAGAAAACTACACAGTGCCTCCAAGTATTTTTAACCTGTAGCGCAACTTCACATATCAGACGTGACATGGTTATGAGGTCACAATCTCGTAGAGCCATGTGACCAGTATCTGCATAACTTTCATCACAGCTTTGTTTGCTTTAACTCTCTTTGTGCCCTGCTCAGTGGCACAACTGACGGGAGGGCACGGGTGCCAAGCTTATTGTAAAAAATGGGACCCCTGTTAGATTGTATTTCCCTATTTAATAGACGTTTTTAATAGTTTTTGTTTTTAGTGTTTTTCAAAAATTTTTAAGTGTGTTTTCCGGTGATTTCGGATGTTAGTACTGTCGAATCCGGTCAACCGCACAACCAATTTGTCAATATTTTTTGAGTGAGTTTAACCAGAATACATGATTATCCGCATCAGAAAAATACCCGCAAGTGTACTGCCTGAAGACACAGGGGATCCGAAACTCATTCCCGTCCTCACAGGGGTCTTCTGTGAGCTTAGTCCGCCAAACAAAGTTTCAAATCCCAAATTGAAATGTGAAACACTAGAAATCAGTGCAGTTTTTCTCAATCAGTATTCTGTTCTGTCCTGTAATTTATAGACACAGCAGTACAGGCCACTGTTACCAGGAATAACGTCGTCTACTCATTTTTGGTACGTTTGTTGGGGTAACAAAGGCAGTTGAGGCTTGGGCGAAAAGCGTCACCATTCATTACTTGGAGTGTTGAACGTGAAGCAATCCTATATGCCTAGTTCCATACGTCTAGAAGTCAGACTTACACCTTATAAACGTATTTTGTGTAGTGAATGTTGTGAAAAATGTATTATGGCTAGCTCAGAAGTCTTCTCTTATTTTGCACTGCGAAGAAGCAAGATATGATGCTTACGACCAAAGTTACAGATTTGCACAGCCAGGTGTTCAGACAGCAAGATACTGTAGAGCTAATGGTAAAGTTAGAAGAGTTTATTTAGCAATCACTGCTAAACTTGTCCCAACCGAGTAGTGCAGTTGGTAGATGCTAACCATGTTGCGTCCATGTAGGCCCCCTAGGTCTATATTGTCAGCATTTACAGCATATTTGAGACGCAAAATGTTATCAATCTAAACATGTTCCATGCACCAGGTGGTTAACAAGTCCAGAAATCAGAAAGGTTATGCGTGTGTACTTCGGCCAGTTAAAAGCACGATGCAAGATTTATTAAGCGCTAGTGAAACACAACGTTAACCGCGGTGCACTGCTTTGATCGGCCTCAGATTTGTTCATTCGGTACCACTGTTTTCATAACTGAACGATAGACTTGCTTTTGATATCCTGCAATATTTGTTAGCTTTGCATTTCATTACAACATCTCTAAATAGTCGTCGTTAGTTAAATGACAATGGCTAATGGTGTAAATTTTCAGTGTGCTGTTTTAATATATTAATTGCTTATTACAACATACACAGTTTAGTGTCGTGGGTTGAAAATCCCGCATATATTTCGCTATCCACAGCTCACCGGTGGGAATCATCAAAAATTTGAATTAATGTTTGTAGTTACTTTACTGTAAGACAGCAAAACCCATTGTCTTGATCTTGACCTATGTCAAATCAAAACGTTTTTTCTCCAACCGCATTACATAGCAATTTGCTTTTATTTTAAATGCGTGATCTTCATTATTTACTTGCCATNTGTGCAGTCAAGTCTATTCCATCAAGTGTGTGACTCGTGATCGTATTTCAAACTGTTGAAAAAAGAATTAAGTGATGGTATATCTGAAAAAATGTTATTGATCCACAATTGCCAGCTTCCAAGTCTAAAGTGTTCCAGTCACCCTTCACTTTATGTTTGTGGTTTTCTTTTTTCCATTCAGCCGGATTTCTTTTCCACATTTTTAACAACACATTCGTCCGTTTTTGTTTCCAGGTTGCAGCAAAACGTACTGTATATGGTTTTGGTGACTTTTGTTGCAGTCAGTGCCCAAACTTGCCCATAAGTACGAATGGACGAGTCTTCAATATTGTTAGTACTAAAGGTAAGTTTGAGTATTACAAGGGACTTGTGATGAAGTATTAGTGGAGCATAAAGAAAAGACTATGAGCTTAGAAAAGTTGCAGATATTTTTTAACTACCATCATTCTTGCCAAGAACAACAAAAATTAGCAAAGGTTGCTTCTTTGTGAGTTTCCATCCGTGGCGTTTTCCCCTCTGCATCCACAATGAAAGAGATATATTAATGAGTTTGCAAGGAAACCTAAGGAGTCAAAGTAGAAAATATTTATAGGTAAAGAAGCAGTCAATTGCATTTAGCACAATAAAACAATGGCGTCGGAGCAGAAAACCTCTGAAAAAACTTTTCATGGACAAAATCATATTTGCTTGTGCTCATAACATCACGCTGGAGAGCTTCACAAGAGTATCTGCCACAATGAGCTGGAAATGTTCGATTTTTTTTGTTTTTCTAACCAGGCCAGAGACAAACAACACGCGTGGTCAATTATTAGTTGATGAAAAGTATATTCCTTTAGACGTTACTCACGCAACATTTAAACTTTGTTTAAAAACAAGGAGCTATTGCGTATCCACGCAAATTAGGAAAAGTCAGAAAAATTGTAAAAGATAATGCGGAGAGATCATGGGTATAGCGGCAAGAGTATGTGCCGCATGAAAGGAGGTCGTTTCTGTTGATCTAAGAACACAAATCAAACTGCAAACGCCCAACTATCAAACGATATGACACCATGTATTCTTAACCAGTAGCGCAACTTCACGTATCAGACGTGACATTAAACCTGTAACATCGCGTGACCAATATCACTTAGGCATGCGTGTCAAAGCCATTCGAGGTATTGCGTTTCATCTCTCGTTTTGCTGTTGTATTCTTCTTCCTGTTTGCAAAATCGTGGTGCAGATTTTACGAAATTGATGTACATCACTTGTGGGGTCATAATGAAACGTTTGCACCAAAATGCCATTGTCATCTATATCCTTGGACAAAGTATTCGGTGTAGCTGATTTTGTAAGCATAAAATTATCTGGGTCAGTATGGCACAACTGCAGGCCCGCGGGCTACATGTGACCGGAGGATAGGATTTATAACGCTTGCGAGTTTTTCAGTACTGATTTAATGTTGTGTGTATGCTGCAGTACATAATTTTGACTAGAAAAAGCATAACATCTTTTTATAAAATTGCACAATAATAACGGCGTTAGACTAGGGGCTTCGCGACCGTCTCAAACATTTGACCCAATTGATGAACAATCAGGGGTCTTTAAACCGACTGTACAACATTTCCAATGTGACAACTGTTGCACAAGAATTGAGCATAAATGCAAACAAACAAAAACAAATCTTTAATAACCATCGTGCGATACATTTAACGCGAAGGCTTTGCCTGTTTGTTCATAGTACGCATGGATACCGAGGTTCAGTACATGTTAATGCACACTATGCCTGCTTCTATATTTTATTTTCCTGGCAACAACAGTCCCTGCCTACCTAAAAATAGTTTGAGTAACTGCACATTGTGCAAAACGTGGTGTTCCACGTGGCGATTTCCTTGTCGAAATATTTTCCAGCACATGGGCTAATGATAAAAGAGAGTGTATTGTGACGTATAAGGGCCTAGGGAGCGTATTGGTGTCGAGGGCCTGATGATGTTAGCCAAACAAATTCTAAATCAAACCCAAAATGACATCACCTACAAAAAAACTCAAATCAAAAGCTTCCCAATATTTTTCAGTCGAAATTAAGACTGCGTGTCATTTGAGAGTTTGAACAGATGTCTAGATCAATCGGCTCGAGAGTTATGGCATTTGGCCGAAATGTCCAAGTATACCTTTTGTGAGACTATCTTTCACCAAAAAGTTTGTTTTTAAGTCATAGTTTTGGCACCCGCAACGCTAGAAAGCCGATAAAGAACTCTAGAACGCGGATTATAGCTGTTATGAGCAAACTTTGTTCACAGCATGATTTGACCTAAATTCCAATAAGAAGCGACACAGAACAAAAAGCCTATGATATATATGCAGCAAATGACATGAAGGAGAACGTAGTGAGCGATTCTCATGAGACAATATGTAAGTTAAGCAGAAAGGCAATGACCTTATGATAAACCCGTGATGCAACGAACAGCAGAATGCACAAATGCTGCAAGACGAACTGAAATGCAACCAAGTCTACGCAAGGACCTGAAAAACAGGATATGAAGCAAGATTAACTGGGAAGCTCAATTAACGAGCTGAAGGAAACTGACCGGAGAGCATCAAGAGTAAAAGCACGAAGTGCAACGTACCGGGAGGTACAAGGCTGTCAGGAGATTACGAAACGGAGACCTCAAAGCAACACTAAATAAGGAAGTGGGTGGTTCGAGACTGCCATTCACGCAGCGAATGACAAAGTATTATTAGGAGGTGCACCGGCTATTGCGAAACGCTCCAGAACAATCTGGAACTAAAGCTCTCATAAGTAAACTAAGAAATTAAACTCCCCGTTAAGAACACCTTGGAATCACAGACATAAACAATAAACTAAGAAATGATGCACTTTCCTGGTGGGAGCGATACAAGAGAGAACCTTTTACCCTATAAATATACCAAGAAAAAGCCTACTNAACTCAGACTACCTCGTAGACTCGAAGAAGGACCTCATCGATGGAATCGAAGAAATGTACGCTTGGTCACCGGTATGATGTTCGGTACTATTGCTCTACAAACTCTTCGATGCTCTGTTCGTTCGTTCTACAAACTACGATGCTCTGTTCGCTTGGTCTACAAAAAGGAACGTTTGGCTCTGTACGCTTGATCTTCACGTGAACGTTGTTCTGTTCGTTATGATTTACAAAAGTACGGTTGTTCTACGCAATAATGCTTCAGGCACCCGTGTTGCTTGAAGGGACGTTGACTACTAAAAAAGTACCTTATTTGGTCAAATATTTGGTGTTCACTCTACAGCTTTAATCTTGTCATAATAAGTGCTAGTGAAATGCTTAAAATTCTGTATTAAAAGTCCTATTTTCAAAAGAATACGCTCTTGTGTTGACCACCGGGTAAAATGTAGGTAGGTGAAACAAACAATGAAGCTTTTGCGATAACTTACCTTGGTGCTCGTAACGAACTCACGTATTAATTACGGCATCAAAGTATGTATTTTGACGTGTCTTTTACATTCCTGACCCAACAGTGATTGGCACAAGACACCATACAGCGTAGTTTCAAAACAAATGAAGCGTTGGCGCCAGGTAACGATAACGTCGGCCAAAAATGTGCAAACCTGCCCCAACTGTGACGTCAGCCACAACAAAAAAAATCCAAAACTTTCATAAGTTTTATTTTTCATCGGAATTACAAGAGATTTTGGCCTTTATCTTAGAGGATTTGATGAACTCTCTAGCTCAATCGGTCGGCAAGTTATGGCTGGACAAAGTCGCTGGCACTATTGTGGCTTTGCGGTCCTTAAAGGGGCTTTAACAAACATGTTACTGTTTTTTGATCACCAACTCTTTTATGCTAACAAGTCTAAAGCAATTGATTGTTGGAACAGCGAGTTGTTTTCCAACTGGATGTTTGGGGTTTGCTTTTACCTGTATCAGAAATACAAGAATTGTTGATCTCTAAATTGTCAACTTGGTAATTTGATGGCGTGCAAGAGAAATGTAGCTAACAACTTATGATTTCAAACAGGAAAGGATAAACATACTTCTCGTAGAAATGCGTCGTGTTCAGTCGGTGTTTGAATGGCCTGGGGCATGAAGACATCCTCTCCCTTGGAAAATTGAGAACGTTTGGTGAATGGGCAACTAAATATTTGCAACGACACCAAATTGACAGTCATGGTGAAAAACATCTCTGTATTGCCAATGAACGTTTCGTGTCCAAGTGTTCTCTTTGAATGTGTCGAAAGTACCATTTCAAAATTGTTTTTTTCAACAGCCTTATGAACGCAAATTGCAATGTCGGTTCATGCGTGAAAGACGATAGTGCTTTTGGGAATTACCAAAATTATGCTATTAAGAGGCATAGAAAGCTGTCTGCAGAAAAACGTTACTTTGCCAGCAACAACGAAGGCAACAGATCATGACGAAAAAGTGCAGACATTTCACTACAACAAACTGTCATCAAATAAGGCGAAATGAGAGCGCCTGTGTCACGAATTTGTAAACAGTAAGGAGAACAGCAAGGCCAGTGGCGTCACTAGAAGTTTGAGCCAGGGGGCAATCGTAGCTGAAGGGGGCCCAATGGCCACCGTTTGGGTATGCGATAAGTAGTTCCCCAAAACTCATGTACGTCATTCCACAAAAACAGAAAACTTTTTTCGGGTGACGTAATGAGTTCTAATTGGGTAAATTATTTCAAAGTAGAATTTCGCGTTGTCATGTAACATATCCTATCTAACGTTAAGCCCATCAGTGACTTGTGACAGCGTAAGGTAGACTTGTGATTTACTGTAAGACCCACGACAGACATGAATCTTGGTAATTAACTCCTAAATTAGTTCCACTTTTCTTCTAAGCACCAAATGCTTGAGTCAATGTTGGGGTAGTAGGGGTGGATTCTTGGCACTGCCTGAATAAACAACAAAAGAAGATGTAGCTTAGTAAGTTCAAACCGGATTTTTTTGACAGTTCATCGATCACTCCACACAAGTGATAAAACCACAGGCATTTAGTGACTACCAAGTAAATATTGCTAAACAATTTTATCTAAATATGGCGCTATACACCAAGAGTTGCAAATATGTATGAACAGTGCCGTAGCAGCCAAACTCTGTCCCCTCCTAAAATGCAAGCTTACTCACCTGGTGGGCCGTAGTCATACAGCAAAAAAAAAGAAATCGCTGTATAGTGCCACAGTTGCACACATGAAAAATATTACATTAAAATAACCACGAACATTATAAACAATGTTACATTATTGTAGTATGAAACGCCTTGGAGAGAGTCTTTTGGCATGCATAAGACTTAATGACATCATCCAAATCTACAGAGGGCACACATGAATCTTCGATTGACATGGCTAATGAGAATAGTCTGCTGTCTGTCATATGAGACATGTTGAAGGTTTTGATCAGATTTAGTTTGATGAAACTCCATTCAGCTCTAGCAACAGTACCGGGCAGTTTCGCATAATCCGAAGTGCAATAAATACGTTGGGATAAACTTCGTCAAGGCGTGTCTTGAAAATAGAGCTTTTAACAATAGGAATTAGGTCTTAATTGTTTCATTTGAATCAAAATATTCTTGCTTCATCAAATGATTCGTTCCAAGCGTACCTTATACTTTCAAGAAATACAGTATATCATAGCGCCATTGGTGTTGCTCATTCAAAGATTTACATTTTTTACAATGTTTTAGTTTTAAAATGAGCTTTTTGTATCATGTAAAAGCTCTAGGCTTGTTGTTACGCTTTCGAGTGATGTATGTAGTGTGAAATACAATAAAGACGGTAACGAAAAAACTCATTTGCTTTCCGAAAGGAGTTCATAAGCAAACATTAGGGCGATTTCGCAATCACTTTGAAGTTCTACGTGGATGGACTAAATGTCTCCATTTGATTGAATTTTTCGCGCCGTCGCGCCGTGGCAGCAAGCAGCAATAGAGTTCACATGCCATGATCACTCTATTATTCCTTGTTCGCGCCACATATATGTATGGTGTTGTTCTTTGGTTTTGCTTTTGACGTCTTTTGCGTCACAGTGTTATTTCTTGCGTCACAGAGTCTTTTGGTTTTGAATTGCTAGCATTGCCAAGTCTTGCTTTATTTTTTGACTGAAGATGGATTAAGA
>JGI24022J15233_10008919_pt1 | contig 11259 bp, 6 predicted proteins | sample Ectturendosymbi2_FD_15233 | JGI IMG/M metagenome (IMG submission 15233)
TTTTTCGTAGCGTGCTGTGTTCAGTGCACATTAACTGTCTAAACTGGAGAAGATTTTGGTTTTCATAATGTGACTTTAGAAGCTGTAAAGGTTTAAGTAAGTATTAGTATTTTAAGTACAACACATTGCAGTGAAGATTGCCTAGTGTGAAAGGCTAAGCTATATGTTGGTATTAAACTGCCGCCTTTTCCTCTCCTTACTTGAGACTTGACAATGTAATACTGTAGATCGTAACATATCCTCTTATATCTTACTGCTTTCCCAGATTGATTGCGATTGTAGCTAACACAAATGCACACATCTATGCTAGAGAGGAACCGATCTCAGCTATCAGGGTTATCGTGTTAAAACAGAGTTTCTTAACCTGGGGTGCTGAAATTAATTTCAGGGGGTGCTGGAGAAGGTCGCATATGTAGTGGTCAAAGGTAAAAGGAAGATATACTGCACTTGTCTTTACTTTATCCTTATAGTAACCAGGTGTTAGCCAATGGTAGGGGGTGCTGGACTCCTTAGGCGTATCTAAAAGGGGTGCTGAGATAGAAAAAGGTTAAGAAATGCTGTGTTAAAAGAACAAAGAATAAGCGTAGAAGGTATATAAAAACTTTAAAATGAAGATGATAAACAACAGCTACCACATGTGGCTGCATGAACAGCAATTTTGGGGAGGATTTTATTGCAATTAGTTAACCTTTTTCAACCAATAAATATTACCATTGTTAACATGTTGCTATGCTTAATATTGATTACTAGTTGACGGCGTACGGCTTTGAACCCCGGTAATTGGTAATTAGGCATGCAGCCACCTTGATTTGTTCACAATGGTATGTTTTAGTCTTAAGATTAAGACTTGCTGTTTAAACGTTATTTGGGAAAAACAAGATCAAATTTGGGCAAAAAATTTTTGCATCCCAAAAATATGCACTCCCGTACACATATGTGTATTACTTTCTGTTTTTAACGGAAATTGAAGACCTTCTGTTGTCTTTGTGACATTCACTCAAAAACCTACGGTTTCGGTTCGATTGTTGGGGTTGCATCTTGTCAAAGTGATCCTTAGTTGCGATGAAGAATGACAAATCAAAACCCTATTGTGGTTGTTTTTCAACAAAAGCTTCAAGAAGGAGTTCGCTTGTTTTTCTAAGTTATGGAAGACACGCCCAGCATATGTAAGTGTATCATTGCATCCCTTATAGTTGCCTGCAGCACGTCAATAATCAAAAATTGAGTGCAACTTGCCCCGACGAAAGCTGGAGATATGCCAGGCTTTTTTGTAAATGCTTTCGTTCCAACAAGTGTTTACGTACTGGGTAAAAACATAGTTTTCTTTTGCAACACCTTGGACGAAACGTTTCATTTCATGAAATACGTGGTGATACACGTACAACGATAATGAAATACCGGGTTTGATTGCTTCGAAGTAAAATCGCATTTTCTGAAGGTGCCGTGAATATTCGAAGCCCTGCGGTTGCCCGCCAAGACTGCTCATAGCTTACAATAGCAAAAGAACAACACCTCTTTGAAATCTCCTTGTGCGAAAATTCTGTTGAAAAGTTTAAGCCAGTGGTGGGCGAATCGAGGCCCGCCAAGCCAAAAGCACTGACCTGGTAAGGCTTCCTTAAATTGCCCGTGTAGACCAAAAAAGGTCGGCGAAGCCAAGAGCACTGGCCATTCTGCGCCAAACAAAACACCTCATGTGGTAAAAAGCAAGTTGTATAAAATTAACAATGGCCGGCTGAAGTGACCGCAGGACATAAGAATGGCCCGCAAGGACAGTACGCTTGCATGTCACTGGTTTAAACAAAGATAAACTTTACCTTCCGCGTCTTCAGTTTCATGTCACAAAGTTCGACTTTTATGTGACATCCAATCTAAGTGTAAAAGAAGAGACGGAACCAAATATTGGTATCAAGCTGTACTTGAAGCAACTGAGTTTACCTTCCGCGTATTCAGTTTCATGTCACAAAGTTCGACTTTTATGTGACATCCAATCTAAGTGTAAAAGAAGAGACGGAACCAAATATTGGTATCAAGCTGTACTTGAAGCAACTGAGCCCGACGCAACGTGACAGTTTGACCCAACCTAAAACTCTGCTTTCGCATAGCAAACACTACGAATGGTGACGCAGCGATTTGCATTGTGACGAAAGGGAAAAGAATCTTGTTAATTATTATTCACGCTGAGGCGCTTAATCAGTCGGTGAAGCTAGTTGACGAACTGAAGAACTGAGTATGTTGAGGGCTCTTACCAAAAAAGTTGTGACGAGCGGGAAACGGCTACATGCAAGTTTCGTAAGTGTCTTGAAAGCTACTGCTAGTAAATTGCCAGCAAGTTGATCCGTAAGCTGAAAGTTTATCTGTCGATTTGCTTTTTTAATTGCCGAAAGATTTTTGAGATCGTCAGATCGTCTGCTTTCCGTGAGATCTGTCTTGCTGCTTGTTGGCCAACCTCGTTGCAAAGTTGCTTTGACATTACAAAAGTAGACAACTTAGTAAGACGTTCATGAAACGAATGTGATCATTTCCAAGCAATCATCCGGCAGTTCACGGTTAGTTTTAATTCTTTAATTTGTTTACGTACGCGTAACATTTTTTCCTATGAAACGACGTGACAAACTATGTGACACCCACAGCGTCGATGTAATGCTCGTATGCCAAGCAGCTCTTGAGGAAATTACAAGTTTAAGTGCCATGGTATTTCAACCATGAAGCTTGTAAGCGTCTACTTGGTTTTGATGGGAGCTACGACCCAAGGTTGTTCAACTTTGGAGGTGATGAGAGATGACCAATGCATTTTTGGTAAACATCTTTTAATCCAGATGGCATGTTCTTAAAATCTTTAAACCCAGATGGTATTTTCTTACACAACAAGGCTTGTGTTGCTAGGTAAAAGTTTTCAGGAAGGGAAAAGACTTTAAAGATCCTTGAATTTATGCCCGTCTAGCAACGAGGTAACTTATCCTCAGGAAAGAAAACATAGCAAAGTTAAGAGTATATTTTCTGCATTTTACTACAAGAAAGGATGCTTTCATAACAGATTTTTGTAGTTACCAGAAAATGCTCAAAATTCTGGGCTTAGGTGAAAGAGGTAAAGTTTTTCCTAAAAACGTGGACGACTAATAAAGTTTGGCCACGTCCTGTCTTTTTACGAAATTTTTATAAATGTTCAGAATCATATAATGCCTTTTCATAAATGTTCAGATTTTAAATACCTTGAAAGATACAAACAAACCTCAGTTGTTCATACTCTTGCAAATGTATAAGATGTATTCTTATGGTTTTAGTTAGGTACTGGGTCGGATAACTAGACTTATGACTCAAAAGAAGTTTTGCAGATAGTTGAAAGGCAAAAGAAACCAACGTTGAGATTATAGAGCACGGGTGGGCTTGTGCAAACTTGTTCAATAGAAGAGTCATTGTATTAAAACCAAAACACCAGCGAGCCGCAAAATCAGTTTGTAGTGTCAAATACAGTTCGATAAAGAATGCAACTTTTGCATAAAATGACCTACATCAAATCGCGTAGACTCTTTGGCAATTTACCTTACGAATTCGTGTAAATGTGTTGATAAATGAAACAAACATTAAATATGAGGCGACAAATCGCTATCAATCTGTGATATTGCTTGTCAGCTAAAAGAGCCACACAAAACATGTCGGCGAGTCGCAGTTTACCCATTATTGTTATATAGACGTTCGCGAAACAACCATAAACTAAAGATAAATATCAGCATAAGCAAAAATGCTTTTGTTCAGTGATACTGCAAATATGAAATGCAGTAAGCTATGTTTCATAAAACCAATGGATCATAAATGTGAAGAAAATATCAGTGGAGCATAGGGGCAAAGCGACTGCCTTCGGTTCCAAGTATTTTATTGGTAGTCCAATAACTCTAGCACAAAAATGGAGTTAAAAATTAAAATACGTTGATAAAAGAATGATGGATAAGTCACCTAACTGGTTTGGTATCTTTTTAAGTTAAATGAAGGTGTTGCAAAACTAGGCGGTTTAGCTGTCACGGTAGTCTTTCGCCGAGAAGTCTTGCCTTTAGAGCCTAACCCAGGCGTTTTAACCTTTCTTCTCACGTTTGTACCATGACAAACTTCAAAAAGATTATTTACCCCAGTAAGCTCTTTTTGCTTTTCTCACTTACAGAAATGCACACAATGAGTCAAAGCACAATGAGTCAAACAAAAAAGATTTCTTGGAATAAGGAAATCCATAAGATCTAAAAGTAATTGCTTGTAGTTCAAATAGCTATAGAAGCACACAACAATGTTGTTAAAAATGCAGCACACGGGCACTTATAAAGTACAACTGGTGTCTTACGTGTGCAGACAGGAGTGACCAAAAGCATTGAAACTTACGCGTAAAGTTGAATCATAATCTAATTGCAAGGCTTACTGATATTACTAATTAAAAAATGTCAATTTTCTATCACGATGCAGTAAACTTACCACCCAGTAAAAGGCAAGGTCTAATCCCTTTCTGTGTGTAGCAGCTTAAAGCACCCCCAACAATTACTATGTTCATTATTTAACAAGATCTCTTCGGAAGATCGGAATCTATTCGTGCACAACTGCACAGGAACCGTCAAGAGCTCAAGCAACTTCTGAACCAAGCACCTTTTCAAACTACTAAGTTGCAACTAAGTCCGTCGACAGCAGAGCTACCAAACTTGCGTGGGTGTGATGGTAAGTGCTTATCATTTTTTCAATTTTAGTTTCAGAAATTAACTGCAGAGCGAATTGTTGGTGACGCTCTTTGGTGCGAAAGCATAGAATACTACTTTAGCTTTCACGTGGATTGCTGATCGATTTGTCGAAGTTTTAGACATCCTGTGACAACTTTTTAAAGCGAGGGTAAGCAACAGTTGAAAACAGAGAACTTTTTCTTTCTGTTACAATGGCTTATGACTGTCATTTGCCTTGGTCTTCAATGTACCTCACATCATCCAAGAGAATGAAGCTAAGTGTAACTCAAAAGTTTATCGTTTATCGACAAGTGAAATCAAAATGCTTGAAAATGTGAAATCAAAATGCTTGAAAATTTTATCAGCAAAATTTGAGTGAAAGTGTGTTCAAAGTTTCTGAAACTCATTTACTTTAAGCTTGAGAAAAAGAATCTTTGTCAAGTCAAAATACGTTTTAGGCCAGACAATATGTTTCGAGCGTTAGGTAGGCTGGTCACGTCTGAACCGAGCCACTTTTGGAATGGAACTCATGCGAACGCCAAATAGTGTGCACTGCACGTGTTTACTGCGTCAATGGATACGCTTTGCCGTCAAGTCACGGCAAACTGCCGTCAGCCATAGGCGTAGCCCAGGGGGGGCAAAGGGGCCATGCTCTCCACAAATTTTTAGAAAATATAGTCATTTTGTGCTTTGAGAGGCGTTTTTCTAAACAAAATAGTGTTATTGACCTAAAATCAAACATTTTGGCACCCTCAAATTCCCCCCCAAAATTTTTGGGTTGGCTATGCCACTGCCGTCAGTGCAAGCTGAGTTTTCGAAAAACACCAAAGAAAGACGTGAAACTCCGGCGTTGGGTCCATTGTGGCCCTTGCGATGGTGCTTCGTTGACTGAATTGCAGCTGTATAAGTAGAATGAAGGAAGACAAGTGTTTTGAAGTTGTACAGCAGATTACGATCGAACTTGTTCCACCTCATGCTGCTTCTTTACTCAGAGACTTACGAAATCGAAAGGCGTCTTTCTGCCGAAACTGAACAAGAAAAATTGAGTGGCAAAACTTCACATTCCGATATTTCTGGTTCGAGCGAACGCGCCTTTGCACCTTGTTGACAACCAAACAACTAGCACGAGCTTGTTGCCTTGTGACATGACGGAATGCGAGCTTAAACTGGGCACATTCGTGTAACTGACCTTGGGCGGGTCAGTAAAGGTTCTTGCGCACGTCTCAGTGACGCAACAGGTAAAAAGTGGTTTCCAAATCTGCGCAAAAGTTCCCTCGCCCATCCGGCTAATTATTGATCAACCGCGAACGACCTTTAACGGCAAGCGCGTGTATGTTGGCGAGCGCCCCGCATAACCACACCACCAATCTGCTGAAGAAGTTCGAGTGAGAAAAATCAACGTCATAGCCGTCAAAATTCTTTCAGATGCAACTCCACATTGCACTCGAACCAAATCAGCAATTTTGCGATATAAATTTGCAATTCCCTGCCTGAATAACTTACTTTTTGCACTGTGGCGAAACGTTGAATAAATTTACTGTGGAAAACTTCAAACAAATTTTGGTCTTTATTGTTTCTCACATCAACGAAAACAATGAAACCTGCGTCAATCAACAAGACCGATTTGTGAAGATAACAATTCATGAAAGATTCTATCAACAAAATTTGAGTGAAAGTTTGTTAAAAGTTTCTGAAACTTATTTACTTGAATTTGAAAAACGACTTTAAACTGAACAAATTGAAAAATGTTACTCGAATAACAACGCGTGAACTGAAATTTTCGTGAAATCTACGAAAGAGTTGTACCGTTGTCATGAAAAGCAATCCTTTTTCAAATCTTTGCTTCAACCGCCTGCACACTGGGGACCACTCGGAGACAACCGTACAAGCGCTTTTCTCGATGCTACCCGCGACGATCCCTATATGAATTGTTTTCGCGTAACAAGAACGTGCAGATCTTGAGTAGGTTACCATGACAACGCAAAGAAAGCACTTCAGCCGCTCGAGTTTTCCCACACGACTGTGTCGGGAGCAGTCAGTGGAAGGTGGATTGCAAAATGATGTGTCACTTAGAATTAGAAAACCAACTTGCTTCAAGATCTGATTACCCTGTTTTACCTCGTATTTTGAAGACTTGAAAGCCACGTGATTTTGTCTTGAAGTGCATTGGAAATAAACGAAAGTAACGTCGTAGGAAAAACAACGAATCAGTATACTGCGCATATTTCATCCGGTTTAGTTTCGTTTCATTCACTGAGCGTTTTTCAAACAAATGTGGTTTAGGTAAAAACTTTCACGCTTACTTATTTCTGACAATATTTTTTTGTAGCTTTCATTGCTTTGACTACAGACAATTAGTTAAAAAATTTTGCTGATGCCCAGCGACTAATTCTGTGCATAGATATCTTAAAATCTCTCGCAACATTTTGGCCAGACATTTACACCTGGGAAAGCATGCTTGTGTGGCATTTGCATTTTTGTGATACATTATATTGGGACAACAACCTGAACAAGAATTTACTCCGTTTCTTGCAATGTGTTTGCTAACTTTACAAGATGATCGGGTTAAACTTGATTTGTGTGTTTACACGAAGATTTGTTACAAAAAACTAAATTATGATTTAGGAAACAAACAAGCATAAGTCAATAATAAAGACTTCATGTCTGAATTTGCTTAACTAATACAATAAACTTTCGTTTATTAACTTTTCCAATATTTAGTTGGTTTCCACTTTCTGTTAATTGCTGCAAATGCGCAGTAACACGACAAAACTGCATCTGATTATTTTGCAGCGATAACTACCCTTTGTGAAACGCTCAACCATAGCACTGCGTTATATACTGCATCAATCGTTGAAATAAAACTATTCTTTTAACGGGAAACTTGGTGATTAGATGTAGCACCTACTCTGTTTTCATTTTACTCTTTACAGTTTAGGCCATCTTATCTTTTCAAGCTTAAGAGATATTTTGGCACAGTGTTGTTTTCCCACAGTGATTTAAAGCACGGCTTTGTTATAGTTTTTTTCAAGAAGCCTTAACTACTTTACAAGACGATACTTTCATAAGTTAAGCTTATTCCGGATGAAGAGTTATTGGTAGGTATTTTTTATTTAGCCCAAGCCAAGTAGCACCTCACCATTGATCTTCCTCAAATCATCCAGGCTTAACCCGATCAGATCATCAATTAAAATCATTACCTGCAACGACGCACCGTAATAAGCTACGCAACACATAGGACAACATCTTAACAAGCTGTGATAACATTAATGAGCGGTAGGCAACCAGTTTCAGATAAAAATTTCAACTTATACCTGCAGCAGTCATAGCCATGAGTCCATTTGAAAACAAACTGTCTCTACCATGCAGTAAGAGCCATCTGCAGCAGTGCTTTCCAAGGCTTTATGGTTTTGTTTCTTCGTGAAATTCTCTGTCACTATGAGTTCGCATTAGCTTGTCATCCTAAGATTGCTGTTAAGATATCATCTATGACAAAATAGTATGAAATAGCGTGAAAGGGGTAGGCCTCCTCCTTCAACTTTTTGTGTTCTTTTGCGTAGGTTTTTGTTTGTGCTGTGTGTTTTCTTGCTGTTTTTTGTGCCACTGACGGTATCCAGTCTTGTGAACAGTGCTCAGGGCGGAGCGTTGCTGCTCTGTTCCGCTCTTGCACTGAATTTCCCGAATCCGAGGGCAAAACATTTAAGACCATTACGTGACAGCAACAGTGTTAACGACAGTGTACTTCACTGAGCGAAAAGGCGGCTCCTCGTAAAATGTGATCAAAACGATTTTGCGATGGCCCCGACTTGATCAAAAGTTGAATGGCTCAAACAACCCGTCAGGGCATTGTTCGCAACATATGAATAAGAACAAAAAGAGCAATGCTACAAATCACTCGGGTATTTGAATTTCTGTAATTGCTGCGCTCCCCGGTGGTTTTCAAGCGGAGCTTGCATGTGTGTTCAAGTAGCAAGCGATTTTCTTTTACGGTTGTTTGTTTGCAAAACTGTCCTTCTTCCTTGCGCGGTCTAAACGTACATTCACTGTATTGGACTACAGAGCGAACAAAACCTGTGACAAAGGTGGAAGCGATGAAAAAATCTCTACGTTCATGGGCGTCGGAAGGATTTTTTCCAAGGGGGGGGCAATAGTAGATTTTTCCAAAGGTAGCTAAAAATATTTTTCCAAGGGGGGGCAAAAAGCGGTGAAATTTCGTTTTTCCCTCTCGAAGCTAAGAAAACAACCATTTTTGCTAAAATGTAATAGGATAATGTCAAATTTCAAAATCTAGGGGGGTAAGGTTTTCCTGCACCCACTTCCGATCCCCATGTCTGTGTTCTTGGTACTTGGTTCGGATTTTGTGTGACAAAGTTACCGTTCGAGTTTTTTTCAAAGAATCGGGAATGTTTCTAGATTTGATAAACAGATCCTCTTTCAAAATTATGTGAGCGCACTGACACGACTGTACGTTCCTGAAAAGAAAAATTGTCTGTAGTGTCTTTTTCGTTCTGAGATTCTGATAAAGTTCAAATTTTCTGTAAAGTAGTTTTCAAAATGTTTATACTTTTTTTTAAGTTTTACGGTGAGGTTGGTATTGCTTAGTCAGGAATACGATAACTGGCACCAAAGCTGAGTGCCACGAATTCCACTGAAGCCAAGATCACCGGCGTTTTTTGATCTGCGGTCGGAAACCAGATAGCGCGTGAAATAAAGTTCTAGGCCACTGACTCCCAAACTGTAGGCCACGTGGACACTTTCAGCAGGCGACAGAGCTATTTAAAAATATTTTTCTGTTTGATAATATTATCTTGTGCGGATTCTTTTGATGAAATCATTGTCAGTGTGTCTGAATTTCTTGAGACCGTGAAAGAGTCTTTATACATCAGTAGTACTTAACCTTTTCTGCACCACGCCTCTCCTAAGTAATTGTCCTTTGTTTCAAGCCCCCTTGCTGACTTTAAATAAGTAACTTGGACGGAACATATTCTCATTCAAAAACTTTCCATGTTGTAGAGCACGTAAAAGCTCGCGCCCCCCTGGAAATTTACTTACGCCTCCCTGGGGAGGCGCGCTACCCCGTTAAGAACCACTGGTTTAAATGCTTTTGTCCTAAATTGACCCTGTGTGGTATTACAAAGGTGATTGTCTCGAAACAATTGGGTTTAACAGACACAGTGCTGCTGCACGTGTGAGAGGCCGCAGTACAGTCGTTTAAATTTGTTTCGTACAGAAATGTAGCTGGTCAACTGTAACGTTTATTGTCACATATGCAGAAATAGATAGCGAAAACTTTATTGGGAGGCAAGTTCGTAAAGACGGAAGGTTACCTTATTACTAAGAATAGTGCAAATTGTTTAATGGCGAAAAAAGTAAATGACAGTTCACATTTGGATTTACTTCATTCAAGAAGTTGAAAAGGCGAGTTGTCCGGGATTTGAAAAGGCGCGATGCGTCGTAGCAAGAGGTGCGCGGTTCGCACAAAGCGGGCACTTGAAGAAGGGGCCAGTTTGGGCAAATTTCATCGCCGCTTATTTTCACGGTAATCATTTTGTAAACAGCTGTTCAACTTCTTTTGCTGTCTACTGCTTTTTTTAGAGCAGTTGCTCTCATAAGGGCGGCATTTAGTTGCTTCCGCACAGAGCAGCCAGAACCCACGCTACGCCATCACTGCCTGGCGAGCTACGAACCGTTTTTAAATAAATACATGGGTCACGGAACCTCATATTTTGTGAACCACTATTCAAGGCCGATAGCGTTTCTGCCAACAGCTGAAGTGCGACACCACAAAATTGCCTGCGAAACAATCAGCCAACTCATCACGTTGTGCCTGAAAAACATTACTCTTGTGCGAACATAGGTGGGGCAGTAAAATGATTTCACTATCTGCAGCGACTAACATCATGAAGATGCTTGGCTTATATCAGCTATTTGGTAAAAAGAAGACAGCAAGATTTTTCAGACCCAGCGCTAGACATAAAACCAAATGAGGATATCGTGGGCAAAACTTATATCAAGCAACTATTTTCAGACTGTATCGAACACACATCTACATCACAATGTCCGGATACGTGATCAATATTATTTGTTCCAAAGACACACCTGGTAACAGCTATTTTTTTCTGACTGAAATTTTTATGCAGTCAGGCGTTGTCAGAGGCCAAAAATGCTTGCAGGGATGAAATGGTTTCACCATGTGTAAGTTCTACATTAAATAACCTGAATATATAAAGCTGCATTGTTTGAAAAATGGTCCGTCATTGACATCACTCACTGCATTTTGTTCGCCTTACTAAAGCCTAGAGAACACTCTTGCAAGGCAAGACTAGGTTTTGGGTGTTTGTGTAATAACCTTTAGAGGACACTAGAGCATAAATTTAAAAAAATGTCTTTGTTAAAATTGTCCTACTGAAAAGTTTATCGCTCAGTTCAGTTTCATTTATACTTGCTTTTTGTGCTGCTTTCGGGAGTGTCACGAGTGGTCTGCGGCACCCATATGCTTGCTTGCGCCTGGGGGCACGCGGCTACTTTCGTAGTGAATGTTGCATTGATGGCGAGTCAGTGGCAGCAC
>JGI24022J15233_10008920_pt1 | contig 11258 bp, 6 predicted proteins | sample Ectturendosymbi2_FD_15233 | JGI IMG/M metagenome (IMG submission 15233)
GGCCGAATCGAAGTTGGCGGCTCTGTGTTTTTGACTGGTTCGCCTGTGTGTTGCAGATTCGCTGTGCACCCGAGGAGCTACAATTGTCCTTTTACGGTTTTCGTGATTCTCCTGAGTCTGTGCGTTGTGAATATAATCTTGACCACCACTGGCAGTTGTGGCGAGCGTATTTGTCAACGAGACGGGAGATCGCGCGAGCAGTTTATCCCCCTCCTGTAACGGCTGTTTGGTGCCCATCCGTTACATCAATCTTATGTCACACAGTGACACTCTTTGTTTACATTGATCAGTTATTTTGCCATTGTGCTTTCATTTATTTTAATTTCCACTGACAATTTGTTTCCTTGCTGCGCGATGGCTCTGGATCAGTATTGTTCCTGTTTATTAGCTGAGTCATACTAAATAATAAATAAATAAATAAATGTAGCCTAATGGACTGTTATTTTGTTTGTTACCCCACTGCACACTTGGTAGTTTGTTTTGCTTAGTTGTTCCTACTGTGGCCTTCTCCTTTCTTATGGACAGTAAAGTGGGCAGCTGGAGGTGCAATTTTTCATTTAGATAATCTTATTTTGTAGCTTTACTCTTCGTGGGTTTTATTTAGTTCTATTTTATATTTCATGCACTTCGCAGAGCTGATGATGCCTACACGTAGCAGACGAAATATTTACTCTGTAAGCTAAGATCTCTGATTCTTAACTGTGAAAGGATTCCTTTCGATAAACAGTGATCTCATTCAACATAGTTTATTTTTGGGCAGATTTGTTTTTTCGATGTTTTTCATGAAATTATTTTAAAAACATTAAATTTATTGTGAAAAGAATATATTAAAATAAAGTTGCATGTTTTTCTCACGCCAATTTCGATATCTACGTTCCAAATTTTTTTGAAATACCCGCTTGCGAACCAAATTACTCGCATACTGTAGATGTCAAAAGAGCACGAGTTGAGGTGAGCTTGACTCAGCTGCACCACTCTACAACGTAACAATTTCAAGATCTTCCCTTTTAGTCTTGATAAACCTTTAGGCATTAGAAAAATGTACTGCGCAAAACATGCAAACATTTAAAAAGCACCACTCACGACTTCTTTTCTGTCGGCAAATATCAATGAGAAGCGAACCATGTTCAATTAAATCCGAACAGAAGCTGGCCTGACAACCCGTTAAAGGGCTTGGCTTGAAAGTCGAGATTTGCTGTAGTTACAAGTAGCATCACTGGCAAACTGAGCGCAAGTGTATGTTAGCACTTCAGCAAAGCATTAGATTTGGCATCGATACGGGTCAACGCCGAGGATCAGCTCGGCAGTGAAACGAGCATCAAGTTACAGAGCTTTACGTAATAATCAAGTTAACGAAAACCAGTTTTTAGAAGAGGACGACTCTCTGGCCAAAAGCAGCAAAGTAAAGCCCAACACTCAACCACAAACAGAAAGACTGCTCAGACACACTGTTCGCTGCCTCCGAACCGTTGCAAGGTTGAGAGGCCGATACTGAGCAGAGGAAAGAATACTACATTTTTTAGGTCTGCTTCGAATGTGTTAAAAAGCCGGTTTGAGCAGAATTCGTGCAAAGTTTTTCATTTCGAAATGTTGACTGGTAACTTTGCTAATTCGCACAATTGACACCTCGTAACAGCGATATACGATAAATGCAAAAACATTAATGGGGCAGACGTCCTTATACTTTTGAAAAAAACTTTTGAGATCACGCTGTGTTGTTTAGCAAGATCTGAACTGGAAATTTTGATTTATAGGTTGATATGTTTCATAACAACTTATGGATAAATCCAAAAGTTCTTAGCGTTTGCCCTTTTCATTAAATGAGTGTTCTTGCTTGAAACCTTTTCCGGTTTCCCAGCATCTTGCTGCGCGACAAGATCGAAGTGGTACTTCACAGGTATTATCCATGCAAAAGTTATGTAAAGAAGTATCAACCAAAATATCAACGCTATCGTTAACGAGACAAATTTATAAAATAGTTGTAAACCAGCTTATTTGTGGAAAACGTTAGGCACCCGGTATAGACCGGAATCGGGTCCCTAACACACCTTAAAAAATCCCTGATAAAATGTTTTGTGCTGCACATCGCTGAGTGATTTTTATAATTCTGAAATAGAGCAATAAATTTTTTAGCAGTAGATGAAGACACATCTCATGCCCTGAAACGAGAAAGGCAGACAACTTGCAAATGTTTGTCCGAAGTAAAACCGTCCTGTAAAAGACGAAACGGCCTTTCTATACAATGATATGGTTGTGCTATAAGGGGACACAAGCTTCGTGGAAAGTTTATCAATGTGACAGACACATGGCCGATTTCATCGATGGGGTCAAAGGAGTCACGGCAGAGGTGTAGCAAGAATTTAGAGCAACGTTATTCTATAACATGTTCTCAAAATCTATAACCTTTCAAAAAAACTGTTGATTCCTGGAAAATCCACCATTGAAGTTTTTTTCTGTTTGGTGAATAAGAATCCACGTAGCTGTAATGACGTGTATTTCGTGTTTTGCGGTAGTGACTTTTTATGATAGTAAGCTTGCAGTGAAAAACATCAGTCGTGTGCGAGTGTTCTAAGTTTGCATTTATATAAATCACGTGTTTTTTATTGTTATTAATTGATGCGTTGGAAGTTCTTACTTCTGTTTTAACTTCGGTCCATGGTTATAAAATCGATTTAACCTTTTAAAGGTTTTTATTTGAACTGACAGGGTCATAACAGTTACGTTTCGAATACGAAGAAAACTCTGAAGACAGCCAAAATCACCTTCGACAATGTTGGCAACGATACGCGACTGCCAACCCGCCTTGTCTGAGTAGTATCTGTGATGCAAGAATGATGCTAAAGTTACTCATTACCGTCGAAAAGCTTTCTGCAAAACTTATCTGAAGCATCTAAGTTTAATCGGTATTTTTATTTTTACAAATCGATTTGCTTGAATTGTTGTAAATATGAGAGTTCCGGCGTCCTTCATGCCTTGGTTTCAAGTATATTTTGAAAGCTAGTTTCCGTTTCGCAAGAGTAAAAGTCAACAGACACTCGAGACGTCAAGGAGCAACACACCTAAGGCACTCAAAAAAGGGAACTCAGGTGTTTCCACCATTTACAGGGTTATGCAAACTGCAGTTCATGCCATTTTTGGAAGTGAGCCCAGGTCAGGTCCACAGCACAAACGAATATTGACGTGGCAGTAAGCTTCAAATGCCATATAAGAATCTCGACCATGTCGAAACGACGCACCCGGATTTTCGCCGATTTTTCTGCTGAGACGAAGCAAACAACTTTTTTTTCAACTTTAAAAACGCTTGTGCTTCACAACAGCAATGCATTACGGTCGTTATTCGAATGAGAACACTCAATTTGTCTGCAAAGTGTGTAATCGCACGTCCGCACACTTCTCCAGTGAAAACACTGCCTGAACCTATCCAAAGTGTGGTCCCGATATCACTATCTGCACCTTGTCCACTGTATTTTAATATTCGGCATAATCTTTGCTTTAACCCCCCCACAAAAAATTTTTGAAAAAGTATTTCATAAACCGCTTCCCTGCTGGATTTCTACAAAATATATCGATAGGAATACTTTGTATTAGAATTTTGCATCTGGCCATCTTCAAAAACATTCATGTGAGAAAATCCCAGCATTTGTTTGAAGAAAAAGGAGCTGAAAGCGCTGATAAATTCTTTTTGAAGATAAACATGGCACGCCTCCACTGCAGTGGTCAGCGACTGTCCACAGCTTTCACTCCAACATTAAAATGGCTGCAAATAAGCTGGAAAGATGGTGGAACGAACCTTATCACCAAAAAATTTGTTTGTTAAAGCTAATTTTATTGAGAGCAAGACCGCCATCGCTTAGTGCAGTTGCGTAATGTCCCAATAAAAGCGTACTCGTGCATTTTGCTATCGCGTTTCAGTGGGTCAGGTCAACGATAATGGCCATGATCTACTACAGCAACAAGCTATTAAATGAAAATCGATCATCGGTTGTGTGACAATTCCAGGTTATAAATTGCAAGGCGGTTCTACTGGTATACACAAACACACCAATCACTATTCATTTAAGTGCACGGTTAGCTAAATTTTATTTCATTTTGAATTGTTCTTGTTTTTGGTGCTGGCATAACAAAAAACGTTGTCATCACAAGAAACAGTGGAATTCTAAAGCACACATTTTAAGAATCGGAAAAAACCGTAGGAGAGCAGATGGTTAGCTTGGCAAATCTACTGATGCTTGAACTTTTGACTACGGATATATCACATTTCAAAGCAAACTCCGATCCAAATTACGTAAATGCTTTTTGGAGTTATTTTACACAACGGGAAGCACCTCTGAAATTTTCTTGCGACACAAATTGCCTAGACATCTTCCTTCACCCATAAATCATAAAATGTAACTTCATATGCGATATGCGACATTATATATTTTTTTTGACACAGAACTACATTTAGTACAGATTATAACCAATCGAGTTGTTGGTGCTCTAAAAAGTAACAACGTCGTCAGAACTGCGTCAGCTTTCACAATTGGCCACTTACTGCAGACAAAACGGAAAAAACACTAAAAGTACACTCGTCAACGACCAAGTACCGCTAGTTTTTATTTTAATTTGTGGTTAGCTGAATCAGTTTTCATCAGCAGAAAGGAACAGGAACAGGAAGACAAGATCTGTGGCATGTAGTCACATGCGTTATATTTCTGGGTAACAAAGAAGGAATAGCATTTTCTGTTACAGATGACCACCCAATAATTTAAAATTATGTTTCCAGCACAACATTCTATATTTTCAAATGGATTTATAAGAAATAATTACAGTAGACATGATTAACGGTTCCGGATAAGCGTTAAATCTCCTCAGCGAAACCGAGAGTTTCATCAAGCCCCGACGAGGCGGGAAAAACCTTGTCAAAATTTTATGCTTATAGGATTAAACTTTCAGACGCTGTAATGCCAAACACCGTTTACACTGGTCCAAAGATAAAAGTTTGCGAAAAAGTTTCAAAGAGACTTCCATCGCTTTTTCAACGAAGCGAAGTCTTTCCAACTGGGATAAACCAAGTTTTCATTAGCTTTTTTAGTCACAACCCTGAAAGAAAAATCTATTATATTCTTTGTTCGCACAGTCTAACTGAACTCTGGGTTATCAAAGCTTAAAGCCAGACTGATTGCTGATTCTCTAAAGTGGCGTTATGCCCATAACAGCAGTTGTCAAGCGATGAGAAAAATTTTCGCAAACCATAGGTTAGTTGAATCTGTATAGAACTGAACCGGACACAAAGCTGGAAACACTTTGCATAATCAGTAAGTGCATCGTGACGATGGTGAAAAGAGTAAGTATCACAGTTTGCAAAGTCTAAACAACTTGATTTTGCTACAAGTGCTATACTTTTGCTACTTGCTTTAACCATTCCAATCAATGTGCAGAAGGCTGCATAATCGGTGGAAAGAACAAAGGCAGAATCAGAAACGTTCAGTTTACCTTTTTCTCGTATTTGGGGTTCACGGCGCATCAATTCCATCTAATTTTTACCCTACTTTGCCAGAGAAATTTTTCCTTTGATAGCGTGATTCACCTATACTTGTGTCCCACCCGTACGCCGTTCATACAAACGTATAACGAAAAATCAAGGGAAAGCCGTGTACGTGCGATAACCGCTTTCGGTGGAAGCTGACGCGATACTTGTTCCGGCCAAGGACGAACATCACTTCAGAGAGAGATCCACGCAGCGTTGTATGATTGCGAGAGTGATGGCTTGCAGTGAAAGTGCTGCTTGTAGATGGGTCGAAGAAGCTTCGTGTCGAAACTATTACCGCGTGTGCGCAAAAGCGATTGCGGCCGGACCTGTGGCCGCCAGGCATTTTGTATCAAGCATGTCAGGTCACGATCCGCGCATTATGCTGCGCTGTTTTTTGATGCTATCACTGGCGAGTTATCCCGTTTACACAACAGCCGCTCTTGTCTTTGAACTTTTTATATGGAAATATGACGCTGTTGAAGTTGCGGCCTATTGCGTTTTTTCAGATAAAAACAAAACAATGTCGTTTTCATGATTGCGTAAAATTACGATAAGAGTCAACGGAAATAACACGTTTATAGTACATCTAAACGAAATTTAGGTGAGGCATGTTGGAAATGCTGCGGACGGTTGTGTTTTGCTGAAACTGCTTCTTAATTCACTTACTTGCGATGCGTGTGCAGTGCTCAATATGACGTACATTAAGAAGTGGCGGTAATTGAAACGTGACGTTTATCTTTATAAAGTTGATACATTTACTGGAAGTTGAAAGCATACCTTCAAGTGCCTTAACACATTACCGAAATTTTATGCTTTTTTGAAGAAAAATTTCTCTCTTTTTGTGTTTCCAAAAAGCATGAATTGCACTTTCTCAATATCTCAAAATCAACTCAACAATTGATCGAACCTGATTGTCAGAATAATCTCTTCAGTTCAATGAGAGAGACGTTGAACTGAAATTCAGTGCAAAACAAACAGTCGGGCACTTACTGTACATGCCTTACATTCGAGCTGTGCTCTGCTGCTAGTGCTGAGCAAGAGCATAAAAAACATTGATAACGTCACCGCGCAGTTTTGAACCAAAACAAGTCTGTTGTCAATTTGCGTTTTTGTAAAAGTGAAATAAAAGTAAAGCACACTTATTATAATAAATTTTACAAACACTGATTTATGGAATAGGCAAACTCACGATGCAGAGTTGCTAAATGTGTATAGCTTAAGTTACATTTGCAACGCATAAGTGAACTACTGCCACCAAAGCTCACATAAAAGATCCTTTTTCAAATGTTTTTCTTTTTGAGACTTCAAGTCGCGAATAACAACAAAAAAAACAATGTCGTTTTCATGACTAAAAATTCAGCCGAAAAACGTTCATTGTTAAATGAATTTGATCATTTGAAAGTCAGATTTCTTGTCTTATATTCAACATATTGGCTTAAGTTGACTAATAACGAAAACGAAAGCGTGTGTACAAAAGCAGTTTGATATCGGTTGGCGAAAGCACCGAGAAAAAATCCTTGATAAGTGCATCATCACCCAAAACCTTATTTTCACCTCCTGTGATCACCCCTAAAGTTACACTATTATTCGCGATTTTTGCTTCAACAACACCTGAATGTTGACGACACAACACTTTTTTGAAGTTTGTGTTTGCTTTCACAAATATGCTCTTTGGCGACACCTGTTTTTGTCTGTGATATGTTACTTCATAAGAACTCTAGTAAAAAAGAAAAGTTTGTACGCGTGTTAGAATCTGAAAGAATTTTGATTTTTGTAAAACAAATTTTAGATATGAAATGTGTCACGTATTTTGGCTGACCACATTCTCGCTTGGTCAGCTTGATCGTGCTAAACAATACGTAATAACACAAAGAAAAATGCACATAGCCTACATAAGCAGAAACTGAATCACGTGCGAATAGACATTGATCTGCAGCAACGTAAGCACATTTTACAACAACCTAAGTCTTAAAAAATCCTGAGCATTGGAGTGATTTACCTATAACAGAAAACAGACACAAAAGGTTGGCTATAAAGCCTTAATACGTGAAACCCAAGCCGGTACTGTTCTTAACAGCATGAACTGGTACTAGAGGTTTTACGGAAAATTCTACCACATTTTTAGAACCAAACAAGTCCAAATAGGGAAATGACGTTTTCAAGTACAATCTTGGCCATACATCGGTGTAATGATTTAATTAATTTTTAACTAAATGAAAGCTAGATCAGAAGTTTTCCCGAAGTTATTGCCTTGTTTTAGGACAAACAAAAATTCAAGGAAAATTGTTTTAAAAAATAATGGCATGCATTACCAATAATTTATAAAATAGGAAAGTTGTTTTAAAACAAATACACTTCATTAGCAACATTTTTTAATTGACCTTCGAGAAATGTTGAAAGAACTGAAAAACATAGCAAGTATTGCAGAGTAATTTGTTGCTTGAAGGTCGTAAATAATAATTGACGAAAGAAAGCTTTGTCTCATAAGCAATAAAGGAGTCCGAATCAAGAAAAAGTCATAATACATGATTAACTTAGTAATATGACCCTAAGTCCAGTTTAAGTTGGGAAAGTCCCGTCCGGGATCCCGGGTTGTTGCTTGACTGTCTTGGAAATAACGATTAGCTGTAGACAAAAAGATTAAATTGAGGGTGACGAAAGGGAATGATGGAGATGATCCGTGAAAACTTCTATTGCCCCTTCGAGAAAGAAAGACGGGTTCTATTGTTTTTGCTCTTCAAATTATTTTCAGATAAATTTTCACAGGAAACCAAAGGAATCTTCATAGTTTGTGCTGATGCGAGACTCACTTAAAATGCCATGACCGTTATTTGAAAGCCTCCTCAAACCAGTGGCGATTCTAGAATGAAAAAACTGGGGGGGCACTGCGGGGTCAAGGAAAAAAGCTGGGCCCTCTTCTGCATGGTGATTTTCCGTTATAATGAATATTGATTTGCTATGATTAACCTATCAAACCCAAAAATAGGCTTGTGAAAATCGTCAAAATCGTTGCGAAAGTCTTCAAATCGTTTAAAATTTTGGTGACTGAAAGTTATCTACTGCATATGACAATCAAACAAACTTGAACGTGAAATTAAGCACAAAACTGGGGCGGCCAAGCAGGGAGCCAGCTGGCCGACCCAGATCCCCCCTTAGAACCGCCACTGTCCTCAACTGAATTGCGTCCGCCTCAGATCGGAAAAATAATTTGTGTTCATCCTATTATTACGTGGAAAACTTATTTAGAAGAAATATAATCAATTCACTGTTTCAACTTACCAGTTACAATCCTAGTGTTCCCTGAAGTGTACAGACGCCCTGGGATAAACGTGTTTAAAAATCTGCAAAATCATGTTGCTGTTGTGTGGCCAACATACTGTAATTTTTACCAGCTCTTATCAATTTTTTTTGGTTTTCAGTGTTTGAATATCCGAGGACCGATTTTTTCCACAGTAAATCGTTTATGATATCCATTTCACGGTTTTTGTCCTATGCTTATTTCTTGAACTGTTTTTTTGTTTCACAAAACAAAACATTCTCCTTATCAAAGAACAAAATTCCAGCCAGCCAGCCATAGAGTGTACGGGTCGAAATATAAGTCTTGTTATAAAAGAAGATAACCCTGGCGTTACCGCAACTCCACTGACATTCATCAAGGTTTATAAATGACAAAAAACATAAATTGTTAATATCAATCAAAGCTGCAGCAAATTGCATGAGCTCCACACAAACTTCATATGTTCTTACTTTTGTTTTAAAGCCACATAAACCAAAACAAATTACCTCAACCAAGTTGCAAAACACATTACCTTTACCAAGATCTAATACTTGCATTATTACAGATTAAGCAAAGAGGAGGTAAAACGAGTTTTTAAGAAGTTACTTTGTCATTCACATTCAACGTGCACGGGGAGAATGTGGGGAAATGTCTTGCCCCTGCTCTTTTCGGAGGTCTTCCATGATTTCTTAGTGGGACCACTCATGGCCCTTGTAGTGTATTTTTGCGGAGATTTTCAACAGAAAAAATTCTCAGCTATCTTCTCTACCATGGTATGTCTGTTTCTTGCGGAATTTTTCCTCACGTCCGTTTTTGGCAATGCGTTGCTGTGCGCGTCCACGTACAATTCAGCCGATTCTTAACGTTATAATATAACGTTTACTGCAAGTTTGGAGACAAACGGGTCAATAATTATTTGCCCGATCTCTTGCGTGAAATTAGTAGTTGAAAGTTTAAATTTGTTTCGTAAACACTTATTAATTTAATCACTAGCCCGATCTGTTTGGAATTTAACTAACAAGAATTTATTCGAAATAAGTCTTTAACTTGGTGTCAAATTTTATAAATTAACATTTTTAAGTTTGAAAATTTCCAATTCAAATTATTCACCTTAAACCGATGAACACGTGAAACACAAATCAGTGGAGTTGAGCGCACCGCTAATCCTAATATTAATGCACTGACTGTTTTCTTTTTACAAAACTTGCCAGCCTTTCGCAGTGCTTTTACGTTTTAATTACCACGAGATATTTGCTCGTGAAGCTATGTGCTCTCGCAAGTATGCCAGGACAGAAAATAAAGTTCTGTTGTTTTGATATCCGTTGCCTCTTGGAAGGAGCGGAAGCGTTTGTGAACGATCCAAATAAAGACACAGGCGTCAACCAAACCTACAATTACACATCAAAGCCCGCACTCAAACCAAGTAATCAATTTCGCAACTTTCTGTATGCCGCTAAACGGTATTTGAGATGTTTGACTTAATAGTTGTTCGAAGCTTGACAGCTGTCCATCACTCTTGGTGGGAATTGTACGATTTTTCCTACACAATAATGACGTCTTTTTACCAAATGTTTAACTGCAAACAACTGATTTGCTCGGCCAGTTGTTGAGATCTTAATCCATTGTTTGCGCTGCGCGCCCTTCCTTTCACTTTTAAAATTTCGTAACCGACTGATGAACCTTTACTTGACTGTCAGGATCGATCTTTTATTTTTACCTGCCACCTTCAAAATAACATTTCGAAGAGGTAGCAAAGGGAGGTGTGTCGTAGTTGGAAGTTTTTGGTTTCAAGATAAATACCGCCAAAAATTTAACCAAACTCTTTGGTATAGAGCAAAAGAAACAGGTCATTTTGCTCCAGATATAGTCAACATCCAATTTAAAGAACATTATTGATGTGTTAATTGCCAAAATCATGAATTGCCAAATTAGATATTGCAAAGAATAAACAGCTTCAGATGATCACAATTGTGAAACTACTCTCATGATTTAGTAGACATCAGTTTACACAAGTGAAGAATTGCAACCTGGTTGCATATACAAATGTCGTCACCGTGTGCCGGGAAATCAAACAGGCTGGCACTAAAGAAGATCTTCAGTGTCGTAGATTCTCTGGTGGTGACAATTGTTGGGTATCACAAAAAGTGGTTGCCTTTTCTAGGTCAGAAAAGCGGCTGTGTTTGTTGGTCAGACAATGTGATCTTTTAGGGCAGTGGTTCCCAAACTGGGGGTAAATTCACGGGTGTATTGGGGTGGGAACGCGTTCCCACATCTTTTTGCACGAGAAACGTTACTTGAAGATTTAGATTTTTCATTTCAATTTCTGCACGTAGCGCCTGGAGCAGCATAAATGAATAAATGACAAGTTATCTCGTGTATAGCACCATAGCAGTAGCATGATTATGCAATTACTGTTTGTGACATCAACAATGGTATTTGGGTACTCGACGATTCGTCTGATTGTTTGCA
>JGI24022J15233_10008921_pt1 | contig 11258 bp, 7 predicted proteins | sample Ectturendosymbi2_FD_15233 | JGI IMG/M metagenome (IMG submission 15233)
CTGATCCTCAAGAATTCAAAATATGTCTGAAAAAGGCACAACTTTCCCCGCGGAGTTCTGTTTTGAACTTTGCCATTGGATTTAAAAATGAATCCACTCGAAAGAAAATCTTGGATTTGTTCAAAGAAAATGAAAACACAAATTCTTCTTTAAAGAAATTTAAGTATCTGAATAAGATGGTGAAGGACTGTTTGGTACAACGCGAATATATCCGAACTTTTTGTTGGGCTTTGGAAGCAAACGAAACATTCACCACTGAAATTGTGAGTAAAGGTATACCTATGCCGTATGAACTCGAAGATATGGGTGCAAAAGCCACCATCGCACTTTCTTATGTTTTGAGAAACAGTTCTGATAAAAAGACTATAAAAATGTCAAGGTCAACAAAGTTTCCGGAAGGTAAATTGGCGGTCTTGATAAACGCAGTATACGACAGCAATCATGAGGTAAGCGTCAGTTTTTGATGTTTGATTGCTGATTTATAGAGATTGTAGGATTGAAAACTTTGAGAAATCTTGTTCATCTGAGAATTCTTACACAGGGGCTTTGGTACTGATTGGCACAGTAAACTGAAAGTTGTCATCAAAGCGCATGTTTGGCAACTTTGTACAATCAGCAGACATCTGCTGCACTAATTTGACGGTGATTTTAGTGTCTTAGTGTCTTTTTCATAGTTCATTAAAAAAGCATCTTTACACTCATTTCAAATTTATTTAAACAAACGTCCTGCTAATTTATTTAAACAAAAGTCAATTTTATTTAAACAAAAGTCCTGTCCGTGTCAGAGGAGGTAAATCACCACCATTCATTGAGGGTGTTGGACTACGACAAAGCCGTGTGCTGTCATACTCCTTTTCATAGTCTGCTTTTCTCATCGTTTACGCAAGTTCCCATCGGCTGCTATAGATCGCATTAGATCTCGTGTCGGGTGTTGAGCAACAGTTGATCGTCTCAATTGATTGTAGTTTCGTTTTGGCTTCTTTTTGCCGTCCACCTTTCAGTCTGATTCGAATTTCTGAACGGATATAACTTTACCTTTTAGTTAGGGCTTTAGTAAATCAAGGGGATTTCGGCACTAATGGCTGCAAACACTGTAGTTAAACTAAAAAAGTTGCCGCATTAATGGTTGTATATTTGATACTAATTGTGTCCACGCTTAAATAGAAAGAAAAACGCTTGGAGCTCGTTTCTGATTTGCATGTTTCTTTCGTCTCTTTTACTTTTCTAATACAGTGAAGAACACACAGCTGAGTAAGAGGTTGAGCAAAGGTACTTTTTAGACAAAAATTTAAATGGCAATGATTAATACATTTTCCTATTTTTGTGTCATTTTAATTACGATCTTACTTGAACATAAGAACAACATTAGAGCTGAAAAATGCGTATGTTTTTTAACTCAAATGGCCCTAACAACTTAGGAAAGAAGTATCTCTTTTTTTCAGATGGATGGTGTGTTGATTCACAGCACCAATGTATGTGAAGAAGAAGCTGCTTGCATTGCAAAGAATATCAAAAAAATTACCAGACTTTGCTTTGACGATTGCACTTTTGCTCCAGGATCAATATCTATTATTTGCAATGCAATTGAACAGCGGAAGGGAAAGGTATAAAGAACTTCCAATTTCATTTAACCAATTATTGAGAGTAAACAATTGTTTTTTTCGCGCATCCAGCGTTATTGTAATCGATACCACTGAGTGAGATACCAAGGTGAGAAACAATAACAAACATCAACCACTGGCTAACAACAACGGAAAAAAGCAATGAATTTAATGAAACCAAGCCGGACATTTCAAAAACAATTTTTCTCATTGTGTCAAAAAGGGCTCCTTTACTTCACGGACATAACCATTTTTAACACATGACTCGTGCAAGTTTTAGAAAACATTGTAGCTCCACACAAAAAAGTTAGCTTTAACCTTGAATGCTTCATGAAGGGTTCAGACAAACAATACTGAATTTTATAAAATGTTTTAATCAATGAGAGTTTCAGAAACAAAAATCGAGTGTTTTCAACTGACTTCACAGCGAAAGATCAAATTACGGAATGTGGGTTACGTTGTGTCTGAATCGTTGTCTCAAACTTATTGTTTGAACCTTTTGTAGTTTCTTCTCGTGAGTGTATCTCGCACTGAGGCTGAAGATGCTTCAGTCTAATGAATAACTTTCTGGCCTGTAGTTTATTCAAAGGCAGAAATAACTGATACAGGGAAGCGTCATGGCTGCAACGCAGTTAGGTTCAAGAACATTTCGCAAGTTTTATTTCTACAAACCTAAAAGCAGGTTACGTGACATTGGATGAAAATAACCAACAGCTTCGTACATTCCTACACAAATTTTATGTCTCCACTTCAAAAAATAATGCAAACCTGCTAATCACTTTTCACATGTTTATAATACAATTGCCAGTGTAGACAACAAAAAGGTCGCAAATGTCCATTTCATAAAGCGTTTCTAGTACTTTCTAGTATCTATTGGTTACATTTTAAACGCTCAGTTGCACAAGAAAGATGCGAGTAAATTAATATTTAACACAAGCTCTTTTTTCTATACTCAGTTAAAATCCATCGTTTTCTACAAACATCAGTTCTCCAATGACGAAGTTTCATCACTGTTTTCATGTTTGAGGAAAATCAAAATAGTGTGGCTTTCGAAATGCAAGGTAAAAAATTATACAACGTTTTGATGTGAATTGCTTCTTTCCTCTCCTTATACGTTTTCCTGTCGCTACTTGCTAAAAAAACTATGATCTTGCAGTAGTTTGTTGTGTTGATTTCCTCGATTAGACGAAAAACGATAGTTGTTAAAGCCAGTCTGTTTTCATTTAAGAAAATATTTCAGGCTTGTTGGCAACTAACAAATGAAAAAATGTAGATGCTTTTTGATATGTCAGTTGTGTCTAATTGTTCTTAATTTTACTTCATGTTTCGTTTTAACTTTCTGCCAGCGAACTGCTTTATGCTGTCATCGCGCAGGTACAAAAATGTTAAATCTGCATCTAAATTTGCTTCCTCCAATTCACTGAATTAAACTGACATATTTAGTTCCAAAGTTAAAATTTTGAAGGAAGAGTAATGCAGTCAAACATAACTTCAGAAACGTTTCAGTGTTCAGTTTCAAAAGTGTTTTGACTCAATGACAAGTAAATTATTTTTCCTAATTTTGTGGATAGAACTGAACATATGTTGTTTACGAACATGAATTCCTCTTTCCAAATTAAAACTTTTGCATTTTCCATTTGCAGTATATTGCATTAAAAACGTCTAAAACTGAAACTTGTTTGTCAAGGCCCGTGCTAATTTTCCAGTGGTTTGTGATGTCGGTTATTTTTCTTACAAAAATTACGTTTTCCAAAATTTCGCATAGTCTCAAAACTATCTACTTACAGTATGTGTTGCTGGTAATTTTGGAAAGTTTTTCTTTTTGAAATTGCGGAGTATCCAAATGTCTGTATTGTTGCCACGAGTGCTTGCATGACGTTGTCTGCTTTGCAATTTATTTCAGGATAGATGGCATTTCGATGACAAAAGTAGCCTTAAACGTTTTGATCCAAACGTTTCCAGTGCTGTACCTTCAGAAAAAGAGTTTAGCAACAAATGTTTGCGAAAACGTGTTGCCAACGCTGAAACAATTTACGCAAAAGTGTGTATTTAAGTGTCACAATACAAAACAGATGTGAAGTAAACTCGAAGTGATGAAAAAGCTGCATGCAAAAATGAACATGCACGTTGTGCAAAGCCAAGTTTTATGGATTATTCATTCCAATTGCAATAGAGCAAATACAGTTAAAATGAACTGAAAACAAAATTATGGTTGTGAAAAATTCATGCATTTTTGTGACTCAAATTCCGAGATAACACAAATGCAACAGGAAGTAAAAGAATGACATCAAAGAGCAGAAATTAACTGCATGCAAAGAACATTGCATTGAAGTGAATGACTGGAAATCATGTCTAGTTTATCACATTTCATTGTTTAGATGTCTTTCAATTTAGATGTCTTGTGTATTTGTGCAAATTGCTTATCCAGGCAGAAAAATTTTGCATTTACAGAAAAATGATCTTGATTGGTCGGACATCCCTGTCTGTGATGACAAAGATACAGACGAAGAAAGCTTAAGCCACACCCAAGAAATAGAATTTGTTGCAGGTGAAACGGACATACTGCTTGGTTTCAATAAGATTTGTTTGTCACAACGTTATTTGGTGAGAGTTTCCAGATGCTTCGAGAACACTATTCAGACCAAGATCGCATATCAAAATCAGCAGAACAAATGCAGCTCTTCATCTACAAAATGCAACAATTAAAGTATATTAAGTGTTCAATAAATCTACAAAGGCATGTCGTGGCAACTACAGTCACAAAAAAATCCATGTCGGTGGCAAGTGAACTTTCTCGCCCAAAAATGTTTGTTAGCTTCCTGATGAGTTTCGTCATACTCGCTTTTTTGTTCCCTTCTGAGTGTCACAAGTGGTCTGCGGCGCCGTTTGCATGTGTCGTTTGCATGTGTCGTTTGCATGTGTCGTTTGCATGTGTCGTTTGCATGTGTCGTTTGCATGTGTCGTTTGCATGTGTCGTTTGCATGTGTCGTGGTAACGCGGTTACTTTCTTCAAGAATGCTGCGCTGGTGGCGAGTCAGTGGCAGCGTCGTGAAGCTTTTTCTTGCATAGTGGGTACATTAACGCTTTAATGTCTTGTTCATCCTTACTGCGTAATTACCAGTAATATTTCATTCGTGGTTCAACGCAATGTACTTGTTTACGAACAGTAACAGTTGACACGACAGCCTGTAAACTTACATCACTGCAGTTAGACGTTGTTTCCGGTTGCGCATGCGAACGCCCAACGCTTTTGTTCACCGTTATTCTACATCGAACCGTTTTATTTTACGTTATTCTGACTTCACATTCAAGTGTACTGGGTATTTTGTTGCAAAGCTGAAAATAATCGAAAAGAAGTAGTCAACGTAGAGTGCTACTGGAGAGTTATTAATGGACAAAGTGGTAAGAGCCTTTTATTCGCCCTGCTTTGGCTTGGTAACTTCAAGACATCAGGTCGCGTAGTTGGGGGACTGACCTGTGCTCCTGCAACAACTAGGTTGACCACTCAATTAGTAGAGATCTCTGTGGAATCGTAATCGACTGACAACCGACTACATACGGACACGGTTCCGCAACACACTCAGAACACTACACTTGCACCCACCAATCAACGCTAAGCAAATATCTTTTTCACGTTTTGGGTTTGACCCGATTGGGAACCTTCGGTGTGACTCGACATCATCTACATTGCTTGGTAGTTGCAGTTTTTTCGCATCAAACATTTGAAACTATTTCATTTAGTGTAGGGCGTTGTTTTGTTTTTGTGCATATCCCCATTTGTTTTGTTATTTTTACTCAGATCATTGTCGACCCGAAATGAGAACCCGCGGGATAACAAACCTTCTTGATGAATATCATAGTTGCATAGAAAGGAAAGACTATGTAGAAGCTAATGAAAAATGCAAAAAAATTAGTGGGTTGTTCTTGGAAAATGCTGAAGCACAGCCAAATGAAGTGATGTCTTATGTTGAGAAAAATTGGGTGGGAAACAATTTTACAAAAATGATGCCTCTTTTGCTTGTGGCGGCGGTTTTGTACAAAAGATCATCAAATGTGAGAGGAATGCGTTCATGCATCAAAAGTGTTCTTCGGACGATGGACCTAATGGATGGAAAAGAAGAAAATATGAAGCAACTGTGGCTAAAACATCAAGTCCATTTCATGCACAAAATCAAAGATGATATCGGAAGATCTTTGAGCGTTGCATTCATTGATAAATGCGAGGCAATGATTACTGCTCTTAATTATATCAAAGATGGCGAGAAGTGTGCTGATGCGCGATGGGCTGCGAGAAAAACTGCGCTTAGTGCAAAATATTGGAGGTGGAATTTAATTCGTAGAAAGAAGTATCCCAATTGTTTACTCATTTCCTGTACGTTCCTTTTTTCTATTTTTGTCACGGGTGTGATACTTCTTTTTGTTGTGTTCGCCACCAGATAGATCACGCGACTCTAGTATTCTAAGTTCATATTACCCCCAAGACCATCAATCAAGACAAAAGAAATAGGAACGATACATCAATATGTGTTAATCCAGGGATGAAACTTTTTTGTGAATGTTAGCACCGCGCATAAATTATTAGTCGCGCACCTATATAAGCTTTGGCATAATATTGCACTTAAAATTATAAACTAGGCACTCCTAAGTAGCTGCAAATCCTGTTCGCGTACTCCAAGTTTTTGGTCGCGCAGGCGCAAGTAAACATCGGCATTTTGGCACCCTTGTGTTAATCAGAACTTTAGACCACGGAACGTGCAACTACGAATTCAATTTATACCAACAAGGAACATCGAACTTAAAACAATACTTTTGATCTTCGACACGTAAGGATAACTTCTTACATCTAAGGTAAAAGCAAAACATCACCAGCCACTGCAAACAGCACACGTGTTGTTAGGAAAACATTCCTATTTTTTAAACATGTATCACTATTTGCACTGGACAACTTCAACACCGCAGCTCGCCGAGACTGTGACTCACAAATCAAAAACACTTCCATTCTTCCTTCGATCGAATTCGCTCGTCATGGACGGTGGCCACAAAAGCAATCCGTTTGTTTTGTTGCCTTAAACAAATATTGGACACGTGTTCTATTACTAAGCTAACGCGAGCGCTCGTATAGCAAGCATATCTGCCTGCGACGTTTTCACATAAAACAAGCTTCACGCAGTTGTTTGTTTGAAACAATTTTTCGTCTTGCGTTTCATTTTCGGGCAATTTTTTCCTGAATAATGTTGTGTTTCTCTTGGCGATGCAACGTGTTGCTAAAGTGGTTGCAGTGTTGCAGGCTCTCGATTAGCGTTGCGTTGAATGTGCCATTCACCACGAACGGGATGTTCGCGAAGAGTAACACTCATATAACAGGGATGTGGCGCGAACAAGCAATAAGAGAGTGATCGTGACGCGTGATATCTATTATTGCTTGCTGCCACAGTGTGAAGCTTTGCGCACTTGTCGCTCGGGCTTTCCGATCGCAACAATAGCTTTAACTTATAGCCACGTAGTCGTTTCAATCGTCGCGTTTGTTTGTAATGCAACTCTAGACTGTGTTAGCTGAATCTCATGTCGTTTTAAGGAAAATCACACTTTCAAAATTTCAAAAGATCAGCACTTTGCATTATTGCGTCACGTGATCAGTTCTATGCAAAAAATGCATTTTTGAGAGAGTGTCACTGTCTAGCCCTGTGACCTTGAGCCAGTTTATTCAAATGTATGCTGATTGTTTTGCTTTGCCTCCACAATGCATGTACTATGATTTCGTTTCATTCGCTCCTGATTCCAAAACACTTTATAAGACAACACTTGTGGGTAGCTTGTGCCGTGGTTCGCTGAACTAGTTTCAAATTCTCGATAGGTCTCTGATAGCATCCACTGACAGCAAATCTTAACTACCTATATGAAAAAATCCTCAGGAATGTTTATGAAGTTGTAACGAAAATGTTCGCAATCACCAATCGGCGACCACACCAGAAATGCCTGGGTTCAGCTCGACTGCCTGAGGGCTGGTGTTGGCCGATTTACTACCAACATGAACTTAATAGACCTCAGGTTTGTGTGAATGTGGCAAGATGCAGACTTCACCCCACATTCTGCATGATTGCACCAAATTAAACCTCTCTGCCACATTTAATTCTGCTAATTTAGAATATTTTGTTAAACCAAAGTTCTAAGCAACGTGTACTCACGTCTAGCGTGTACGAAAGAAGAAGCCGTTTCTTGATAGTACGTGGAAAAGCATACAGAGACGAGAGTAGTCGTGAGAGTAACAAAAGAAACAGAGTTGATTTACCATACATACGCAAAAAGCCTCATTTGAACTAACACAAGCTTTTCATTGCACTAATCGCAACATCTTGTCCAGCAGGTTGCGAATTTAAACTGGTATTGTTTCGAGTGGAGCTGGCAAGCTGGAGCAGCATCTAATATTTTAGCAGACAATATTGCGTTGCTGAAAATACTGTGCACAGTAAAGATTTTACTTTTGAGCTGATCAGCTGATAAACGACAATGGAATAAACGAAGTTTTAATTTTTGTTATGTTTAAACGTTCCAAAAACAACTGTTTATGTTGTCGGTAAAACTCAACGAAAGAAAGTGAGCAGCGCCCTCGATAGACTGCGAAAGTCACTGTAGTGGCTCGAGTTGTTTTGACCATAACTCGCCAGGCGATATTGCTAAAAAGCTAATCGAGGCATCAGAAGATGCAGAAAGTCTTGGATACTAGATTAAAAAATTTGGTCACTTTTGGATTTGGAAATTTGTGAGGTTGTGTGAGGTCAAGAGGTGTTCCCAACAAAAATTTTGTGGTCGTGTAAAAAAACTTCAAGAGCAATTTCACTTGGTTTTTCTCAAAGGTGAACTAGAATCCCTTTCTTTTGAGCTCTTACGTGACTCTCTAGCCCAGGGATCGCCAACCTTTTTGAAACTGCGAGCTACTTCTTGTGTATCGATCAAGGAGAAGGGCTACGAGCTTGATACACACTTATGAAATAAAAATTATTTTGCTCTATTTACCTTCATATATTTTAGTATTGATGTTCGTTAATGTGAAGACATTGATCATGTTAATGTTATTTTTAGAACAGGCCCGCGGGCGACCTACTTGGTCCTTGCCGGCGACCTGGTGCCTTCGGGCACCACGTTGGTGAATCCTGCTCTAGCACATTCGCCCGCCGACTTATGGCCGAAATTTCGCCCAAAAGTCACTCAAGTGCTTGTGGGTGCTAAAGGGAGGTATAGGCCTGCTGTGACTGTGCGAGCGGTTTCGGCAGATCAGGGATATCAAACTCAAGTTTTCAGTGGGTCAAAATAAAAAAATTGGTTCAAGTCGAGGGTTGCACTGGTTCATTGTTTATTTATAATTTGAAGTATGGCACATATTGAACCCGAACCTAACACAGACATATTGCACTATCATTAATCATTGACTCAACAAAGTAAAACATAAATAAAGTTAGGTGCAATATTTTCTTTTGCTCAGTCAGTAATTTGATGTGAAAACTGTTTTTCAACAGGCAAACAGAAGAAAATTGCATTTTCGTCAACAATCAGTAATGCGCTGGGTTAATAGCAAGATAAATTCAAAAAATAAATTGCATGCGTTGCAAACTGACAGTGCATTATGTTGCATTTTTAAGTTCTTAAGGCTCCATCTGAATATATCTGCCAACTTTACCAGTCTAATCCATTCACCTAAAAAATTCCACAGGAAACACCCAAAATAATGTCCTTCAAGAAAAAACAAATGTCCGTTGAAGCTCAGTCTTCAGCTCGCCGATGCGCACTTGTCCGACCCAGACCAGAAGCCATGGCCTATGAAGCTTTTTTCAGCATTTCGTGCGGCTTACGATCAAGTGCGGCTTTTATTTTTTATTTCTTTACCTTATCGAAAGATATAGATGACGCTCCAGCTTTCCTTGGTTACGTTATTTTCGAACAAAATCTCTTTTCGCAGTCTATTCTTTTCAGCATCATGTGCTCACTCCGTTGCAGGAGGAATTACGATAAACAGCAGTCAGTTGTAGTGGTGTAAACATCATTACCACAGTTTCTAATTAAATGTGAAACGTGCTGGTAATGCGAATGTATTTGGAGAGCTTAGGTAACCTATGTTCAAGCGCGGCTTAGAAACAAGGGTGGCTTATAATCTAATAAAAACGGCCTCATCCTGTGCATAAGCTCATCGATGTTTGGGGTCAGGGTCTGAGCCGAGGAAACCCTCAGGTTTGAGTGAAAGTGCTCATCAGTGAAACGATTCTTGTGTGATCTTTTGTTTAGCTGCATCAAAGAGAACAGGTGTTTACACAGGTATGTGCTGCCAAACACTGAGAGCGTCTGAGCAGCTGTAGCAAAGATCGGGATTGAAGTCTGCAACCTCAGCTGCGCCTGCAAAAACGTATTTTGCCTTCGGTGTGTCATTACACTGGAGCTCAATCAGTTCCATTTGTATGTGTGAAGGTGTGCTTTATACAACAACTGCGGATGGGTCACTGCGCAGCTTGTTTGCTGAGATTGCATCAGTCCACAAATATCAAACACGACTTGCTTCTCTGCAAAAATATTATTTAACCAGAATGAAAACATCTCTAGGTCAGCTTTCTTTGAAGTAAATTGGTCTGAAAATTTGGTCAAACATTCGGTAAAATTTTAAATCGTCTTCGCCTCGTTCATTTAGCAAAAAATATAAAAATGTTCTGCTATCTTGCCATAATTCCTTTTGATCTTCGTTTTATATGTTTGTCGCATTCTGTAATATTGTGCTGATGCCACTATTTTCCCTGCTGTCTACCTCTATAGTTGCTCATCCCACCCAGCAGCAGCAGCAGCAGCAGCAGCAGCAGCAGCAGCAGCAAAAAAAAATGAATCGTTATCTAATATGGACGTCACAATATGAGCGAAATTCATTGATTTCAAGTCCACATTTCTTGCTGGAGACTTGAAACCATATCAAGAAATGTTCACAAAACACCGGTGGAATGTTTTGAATATGCAGTGGAACTCCGTCGACGACCATGCCGCTATCACGACCACTTTAACGCCGTCTTCCCCATACGCTAATGCGTTACCTTTTGTTTAATGCGACCACCCCGGTATCCAGACCGCGGCCACAGTCCAGCTGTTACAAACCGCTAATCGAACATTGCGTAACACGACCACACATTCCATCGGTATCCCTAACGCTGGAAGACTGGTAACCTGTCAGCAGCAATTTGCTCAGCTGCATCACGTTGTCCTGAAGCATCGTGGATACAGGTACAGGTGTGTAGGCATGCGCGCAAGCACAGTTAAGTGCTAATGTGACGTAACAAACTCATACTGCAAACTCTTCTGCAATTTGTACTGCCAACATCGACTTTTTCCGTTGTGTGATTTTATAGTACAGTAACGATAGGCAATGGCAGCGAGTTAGACAAAGCTAAATAACTTTAAAACAAGGAAAGAATTTTAGACATGAAGTGACCGCGATAACACATGAAACCAGGGTTTCTCAAACGGGGTCCTCGCCCTCCTTTGAGGGTCATGGAGCGGTTCTCTGGGGCCACGAACAGAGCCCTTCACTAGGTAGCTTTGCTTTGATATTGCATAACCCAAGCGACACGATATATTAAGTATTCGCCGGTTAAACTTAGAAGGGGCCACGGCTCATGAAAGTTTGAG
>JGI24022J15233_10008922_pt1 | contig 11258 bp, 4 predicted proteins | sample Ectturendosymbi2_FD_15233 | JGI IMG/M metagenome (IMG submission 15233)
CCAGCAGAACTATCTGAAATTGCTGTTGACCGTGAGGTATTCCAAGTCCGCCTACCCTCCCTAGAGGAAAAGCGGGCATGAAAATGAATGAAATTAATGACTTTCACGTTATGTAGTTTATTCACCGGTGTTAAAGTGCTCAGCTAGAGAGCGAACAAGTTGCCCAGATGGCTACAATTGATTAATACGAACGTAGAGACGGCCAGAATTGATTTTCCTGTAATTCATTAATCCTTCCGCAGGAAATAAGATGTAAAAGCTGTTTCAAGTAAGTTTAGGTACCGCCATTGTTGCGTCAGCGTCATAATGCGGCCCGCAGTTACCTCATAAGCCCACATGTGGCCCACGGAGCAATTCGAGTTTGAGACCCCTGGTCTAGCCCCTGACTAGACCTAGCATACCTTCGTGTCGCAATGAATTGAATAAGATAAATATTGGTCAGTACGTTAAAATAATCCTGACGTAACAAGGCATAGCTTGTGTATGGTGGATTATTATCATTTGATACACATCCTCATAAACATCCGACAGCATGAACCACGGTATTGCCCCTAAAAATGGAGTAGAAATAGATTCGCTGCAGGCCTATTTTTAGTCTTCTTGAAAATATTTCAAAAACCTTTATATCTGATTTGACAAGCAAATTTGTTTGCGGCCCCATTTGGGGTCTTTCCCCGCATTTTTTAAATCTTGCGGCTAGCAACAAATGGAATTAAACAGCCATGTGAACTTACCAAAATATGCCGGTCGGCCTATAAAACCTTGTTTTTTGCTTTGGATGCAAGATCTGGAGGAACGAAATGGTAGTTTGGATTTAATATTGACTAGACTTATGGGCGCAATTACGGAAAACCACCTTCATTAACAGATAAACCGGCAGGTACATTCTAGAAGAAACTTCCTCAATTTTGGGACCTTCATTTTAAGAGACTGCACTCTAAACCTGGGCAATTGAACAAGATTGTGGAACGGGGTACGAGTGTATTGCATCCCAGGAAATATGTCAAAAAGGAAAAAAATGGTGTAAATGAAAGCACTTTAGGTGTTTTAGGCTTGTTCTGGATAAACGTATTGTTGATTCCTACCGTAAATGTACAAGTCTGTGGAGTTTTGGTAGAAAACCAAAACGTGTCGAATTTGTGCGACTGGGCTTGAAAACCACGAACAACAGTTACAAAGGAATAACTAGTCTCCACCATGGGGACTGGGTTGAATCCATTCGCAAATTTTGTAAATGGCATTATGTAGCAGACACATTATGGTCTGTACATGTTAACTGTCACCCCATCAAAAGAAAGCAACGAACCGACGCCTAACGACAAGAATAAAGCCTGCCGAACGGCAACACAGAGGCTGCGATCAGTCAAGCACGAAAAACGTGACTAACAAACCATCACGCTTTCACAGTGTTGCTAAGCAACACAAAACTTCAACAAAGTTAGTCTTGAATCCGAAAACAAAACAATGTTTGGACTGAATCAAGTAAAGTTTGATTTGGAAAAATGAAAAGCGAAGAACAAAGCAAAGAAACAAACAGAGCTAACAAAGGCTTAAGAAGATGATGTCATGGAAAAGTACAGAAAACTTTCCACTAATGATGTAATTAAGAATCATGACTAAAAACCCCATAAAAACGCCTTATAAGGCAATGTCCAGATACTAATCAAATAATGATTGATTAGGGGATTTTCAATGAATCTCGATGAACGCCTTATAAGGCAATGTTCAGTCGAAGAATGCCTTATAAGGCAATATCTCGTTGCTAGTCAAATAATGATTAATTAGGGAGTTTCCAGCTAATTTGGGTATATAAGCTGCGATTTCAGCTACCTGTTTCAGTTCCCTTAAGTCCGCTTTTGTGAATTCCTTCCTTGGTCTGCCCTGCCTTTTAGTAGTTCAGCCATTGAAGTAAAATGGAGGCTCTGCCTCATGGATGCCCTAGCTCGACGGGTTGAAGTGAGCGCTGTCTTAGAAAGCCGCCCGCGTATACAGCGAAATATTACTGCTGTGAGGGCATAGGGTCTTTGACGGCTTGAGTTCTCAGACTAGATCTTCAGGTCCCTTGATTCTGATCTTCTAGTTCAAACTTGTGTCTTGTCCGGGAGATGTACTGACACCCGACTCTGCAAATTTGGCTTGTCCAAATTGGCCGCCTGCCACGTGGACTGGTATTGTCAAAAGGCCGTTGCCTTGTTCATTCCTAGTGGCACTCTCCCGACAGTCTGGTGGGTCGATATTGTCAAAAGGCAATTTATTGCCTTGCTTGACCCCTAGACGCGCGTGTCTAAGCCACACGGGATCGTCAAAAAGGCAACTCATATCCTTTCCCAGTCCCAAGGCGGATCCCTGTCACTCTGTCCCGTAAAATCAGAGTAAGGCAAGCCCTGTTACTCTGTCCCGTAAAATCAGAGTAAGGCAAAGCCCTGTCACTCTGTCCTGTAAAATCAGAGAATGTCTGTGACTTTGTTTGACGATTTAAGACGTCAAAACAAAGTTAACCTTTGACCTACAGTTGAATGATAAATCAAATTCAACTAGGCATGTTACCCGAAAATAACCGTTTGCAAATTCGTGTTACGAAATTGCGGAAACAAGTTAGGAACCTTTTTCCCAGGAAACTCGCTAGCATTCTGGTCACGATTCAACTGAATCTAAAAATCATTTGTTGGACGTCTCTCCTTTAGTAGGACAGAAAATGCTAGAGTAGAGATGATTAAAGCTGAGGATTCTTGATTGATGTAAGATTGGCAATATTTATTAAAACCTGTCTGTGCCGCGGTGTTCGAGAGTATTTCGAGAGCGAAAGTCTTATGAAATTTACTGGTGAGTTTCAGTGTTCGTGCGTATTTAAAAGAATAAAAGCAATAAAAACACTTGAAAATCTATGCCTCCTTCTTGTTTCAAACATCATAGTTATCAGGAATCTTAGGGGGATCAAACGAACATAGCTTTCGTGAATATTGTCCTTGTTACATCTATGAACGAACTCACGTGAAAATTACGGATGTAACTAAATGCGGGTATCCTGGTTGCACATTGTCTAAAGAACTTGTTCTGAATAATGGGAGACCAGGAACACCGTTATAATTACAAAGGAGTTGAGCAAGAACTCAGTAAGTTTTTCACTGACAGTAAGAAGTTTCGAGACTCCACAAAATAAGAGAGGAACATGCTGTCGGTGAAAGATGAACAATTTTCTTCAGAGTTGCGAGCAAATTTTCCAATCGCATGACTTACTGCGTTTCCCAGTATAGCCAGAAGTCCCATAATCCAAACCAAAGTTCTGAGAAAAGGGTTTCCAATCAGTTCACGGAGAGAGGCCAAAATGTTTTCCTGCTTAGGACATTCATCACTCCAGTCACTGCAATCACCCTTTCCGTCAAAAACCTGTAACCGGTTATCTTTGGTAAAACAAAAGTGTTTGGAAAAAACAAATGCGTAGTTTCTTTCACAAACGTTCACAGCGTTACAGACACGAGTGGTTTTTCGTCACTAATCTATTAACATACACTTTCGGAATAACTTCTAGGTTTTCAAGCAACGACTGAAATGTTAAGTCTGCTTGTCGACAAAACGTTGACCGATTTTTGAAAAGTTCAACAGTTCTATTTTGCCTTAGCTCAAAAAATCATTTTCTTTGAACAATCAAAATTTGAGTGAAATGAAACTACTAGAGTTTTTTAGAAACGAAGCTTTCACAAAATTTAGACGGTTGCTCCCAATAAGTTTTATAACTTACAAACAGTTGTGTTGTGGTTGTATAGCCTCTTACAAGATCACATATATTTTGGACTTCGCTGCCTGAATCGCATCACCGCGAGAGTTTCCGCCTGAATCGCATCACCAGTTCACTAATTTGGAAAGTGAGTGGAACCACTCGACAATTTAAAGTAGTCGTGTTTCATTTACCCCGCGACTACATATTGTTTGCAAAATAGATTACTAAATTCAGCAAACACTTTGGTAAAAATGTACGCCTTGCAAACGTTTGTATTTTTCGTAACAACCGAAAGCTCCGGATATTAAAGAAGTTTAGAAAATACCAAACTGTCTAAATTACCGAAACGCTACATTTCCAACGAAGCCCGTAACCAGCTTGGGACACCAGGTTGGGCGAAGAGTATTCTGAGAGGGGCCCAAATTTTAAACTATATCCAATATTTTTAAACTACTGAATGTCCAACACATTTCTCCAAGGGGGGCGAAAACATTTTCAGGAGGGATTCGCCCCCCTGATTACGGGCCTGTTTCCACTTGATATATCACAATGCTGCAGCCGGTTTGTGGCAAGAACTTTTTAGCTCCCGAAAAACTGTAGTCATCATAAAAATTTCCAAAACAGACTAGGCACCAAACTGCACAAAATTTTGTCATTCAATTTTGCGTTGTACCAGGTGTTCCCAACTTGGGGTACATGGACCCCTAGCGGTACATTTGCCTATCTGAAGGGGTACATTTAATGTTAGCACTAGAAGGGAAAATATATTTATATTATTTACTTTTATTAATAATTTATAATAACAATAACATTTCATTTATTACAGACGGGTGGTCCATGTTACAGACACAATCAAACAACGCAAGAGCACAAAAAATGGTTAGCCATAACGGTTTGCAGAGCAGGTGTGTGCACGCGGCCAACACTGATAGGAGGAAAGCACTTTAACAGCATCCCAACTGCAGCGTCATTCACCCAACATAAAACAAGGATCCAGTAGTGTGAGAGAAATGAAGACATTCTAACATCAAAACTTTGAGGTAAACAGCTAACCGATGAAAAGAAAAAAGTCAAAGATAATTCAGATAGGAGTGCACATTGGCTCGCCGAGACATGCAAACTGTGAAATGAACGAGTTTTTTAGCTGTCTTGAATTTTCTTCTGGTCTTCTGAAGGGAAATATATGAAGAAGGTTTTCTGGGTTATTTACTGGTCCGTGTTGAACTTTGAAAAGCGGAAATGTGTTTTGTACTCTTCTTGTTTATGTCACAACGCAATAGTTCGTTGCCAATGTTTTCACTTTGTTGTAAAGTTTCGTTAGTTTGGTTGTTATTGAGAACATTTTGTTGCACTCAGACGTAATCGATACTATCAGGTTCGCTTTGCTATAAAAGGCAAGTCGTTATGTCTTCATAAATAAGAATTCATGAATAATATAACACACGTGCTTCAGTCAACCAACACATTGCGTTGTTTTTAGCAATGAACAACGGACTTCCACTTTCACAATAAAATCTTGTTGCAGTGGAGCAATTTGATTCATCTTCGCCGTTGTCACAATTGATGTTGTAGTCGCAAACCAACGACTTCGATATGGACATCTGTCGTAACCAAAACAAAATTGGGAAAACTACACTGATTTGGTGCAGATTGTGCAAAACTTTGTTTTAGTACAGGCCCTTAGCGAAAATAAAAAATAGCAAGCACTGACGATCATTTGCTTAACTTACCGAGGCACAATGATCGAGAGTCATTTGCAGAAAAAATGTTTTATATGTTTTCTCAAGATGTCGTTATCGTAATAGTAAAACTCTAGACTAGAGTCACAAGCAGTTATCACGAAAATGTTTTATTTTCTTACGTGCGCTAGGCAAAAAATTCATTTGAGCCAAATTCATTCATGATGCAAAACCCAACTAGATTTTGCAAACAGGCAATTCTGTATGTTGACACGACTACGGACAAACTTACTAAAATTAGAACACCACGCAGGTTTTGCAAAACTGACCAGATGAATTGTGAAAACTTGCCACAGCAAATATAGCTTTGCACTCAGTATTCACTCAGATATCAGAACTAAACCTTAAGACGTATTTCCACAAGCCTGCATAGACGTATTCTAACAAGCCACGTAATTTTATACTGCATGAAAAGAAACCTGCATAAGTGTAGTTTAACACTCAGGCACATTGGTCACACTCGCACTAATAATGGATTTTTCAAACGCCTGAACGCAAGCATTTTTTGAAAAGCAACACATTTGACACCTGACTAATTTTTAATAGGAGAATCCTGCAAAGAAAAAATGTGGTAATACAGTAGGTTTTTGTCACATTGGGCATTTCGGAACATTGACTTACTGAGACTATAATTGCTACAATTTCTGGCAATTTCTAAACCAGCTATGTCCAACACAAATGGCTTACTGAGCCAAAAATTATGTCACTATCTTAACCAGGGCCGCACATTGAATGACATATTAATGAGGGCCTCACATTGAATGGGTTACTTTGATCTTAGCAAACTAAATTTTGCTTTATCTAATGTACTGAAAGCATTGGAATCCTAACTGCAGTGGTAACAGTCGTGATAAAGTGGCACTGAAGACCACTTGCAAGAAAAATGTCAAATTCAAGATTATCAAACTAAGTACAGGTTGTTAGAATATAGGATACTTTAACTACAACGAAAACACCTAAACTGGGCCGCACAAAACCTTCGAGTGGGCCGCATGCGGCTCGCGGGTTGGACATAGCTAGTCTAAACAAAGCAGCCCTAGTAGCTATGCTACGTCGTTCATAAAACCAAACAAGTTGCTAAAGAGGTGAGGAATTTAAATCTAATTGATCCAATAAAGGTTTTTAAAATTTGTTGAGGTGCTGATTATGCAGTAAAAAGGTTGGTTATTTAAGAAATCATTTGGTTCAGTTCCTTTCCTTTAAGAAATCATCAAAAAGGTTATTATATTTGATGATTTCTTAAAGGAAAGGGATTTGGTTCAGTTCCAAATATTACTTGTGCTGATGACGTTTGCTGTTCTGCGCACTGTCTTTTGTTAATCAAAAGAAAAGACTGTCAAGCGAATACCATGCACTCAAGATAGAAGCGTGATGTTTGGCAGAACCCATTTAGTGAAGCGTTTACTTTCAGATTACTGACCAACACAGGAAAGGGCGTGAGCACGAACTCCAGTTTGAACAGTGCATCAGCATTTTGCTCGATCGGTCACGTTTCTTGTGGCAAAAACAGCTCTCTTTGTTTGAATCGGTACCAAATATGTGACGGACATTCAAGTTGTCCTCTGAACGCCGATGAACGGTATGAAGCTCTAGCAGTTTCAATGTGTGTTGCACCAGTTTGTTTCTACATCTACTGCTATTATGTTAACTGCTTCCCTGGAACTTTACGCTGCGCGAAGAACGATTGGTCCCAAAAGTTACATTGTGAACAAAACCATAATAGGCTATAGGCCTATTAGAACTGTGCAAAAACACGTTAAGCCTGTGTCTTCAGCTGGAGCCATAGGGTGATGGTTAGTGCATCAGCGAAGAGCTTGTCGTTGGATTGCCACTCTTGTCAAACTTGACACCTTAGGCCTATTGTTTAAGACTAAGGGGTCATGCGTGAGCAAGCACGTTGTGGTGATAAATGACCATAGCTGTGAATCACTCACATTGCAGCAGAATCAAGGCGAAGATTTAAAATATCACACTTTCAAAGTTTTCCACAGTGATGGATTATAAATAGCGCCCTCTTTCAAATTGCATGATGTAGATTTTTTGAAACACCAATTGCTACATGCCATTGACGTTGAGGGTATGGTCGACTGCGTGAAATGAATCACCGTTCTACCGCATTTTTGTTGTAATTTTACAGCAACTTTGCTCAACCAGAAAACAATGTTGTGCGGACATATCAAAATTAGGCAAGCTAAGTTGTTCCCTAATAATACTATACATCGAGTAAGCTGTGTTAGAGAATACGGAAAAAATGGTATGAATTTTTCCCGATTTTCGTATATACGGTATATAGATGCTGTTTAATTTTGCAAAAAAAATTCTCAAAAAATTACAATAAACTTTCCTGTTATACCGAGCTATAACCGAAAACACTTAACTAAGTTCAGGTTTCGCATTCTCAAAATAGTTCACTTTGTTGCTGTAACAACCGTAAATTATCTGACAGCAAATAGTGCTTTCGTTGTTTGCTTTTGTTATGATAAATCAAACTCTTTGGTGTAATCACAGCCGTATCAGCCGCCCTCCATATCCCCTAATTGGGGGGAACGCTGTCACAGGGGGCCCAAAATACAGCAACGTCGCCACCGTTTTTGTGTGTTTATCTCCTCAAACAAAGCTTCAACTTCCCAAATTGAAATATGAAACGCTAGAAATCTGTGAAGTTTTATCAATTCATATTCTATTTTATCCTGTAATTTGTAGACAGAGCAGCTGCTGGCGTTTTACGTTCAACACTCAAACACGTTTATTACTTCAAAAACGTATCAAAAATGATCAGGCCATGTTATTCCATAGGTGACAGCGGCAGGTGATGTTCAGACTTGCCAAGTTTTCCTCATCAAAAAAGCCAGACCTTGATCCAAAAAAGCTAGATACCACTGATAAGACATACAGTATACACATAAAACATGCATAACCAAGCACAAAATAGATATTAAAACTCGTCAGCAACATCTATATAACACCATTTCAAATAAGAGGCATTTTTTTTCCCCATAATTATACTATCGTACATTTGTTTTTTATTGAATACATCGAACATTTTTAGGGCACCAGTGAAATCTTTGCAATATTCTTTGCACCCTGCATGGACAATAGACTCTCGTCAGAAGATTTGTAATGAATATGCAGCCGAGACAATGTTTTGCCAGAGCCAAGACTTTCCGCCTGAAAAAAGCCACATGTTATCTACCTTTTTTTGATTTTCGAAAAAAGCCAAGTGCATCAAAAGCCATAATTTCAAAATCTTGCTTCAAAAAAGACAAATTGGTAACCCTCAGTCTTGCCAACCTTGCGGTTTTCCCGCAAATTTGGGCTTGTTGTTTGTGGAGTTGTGGTTTGTTTGAAGACGTGCGAGTTGTTTGTTTTGGAATTGTTTTGTTTCAAAGTTGCTTGTTTTCTGAGCTTGTTTATTGCCGATTAATGTTTTGCGGATTGCTTTTCTTCTAAGTTTATAGCAATTTGTCTGTTTGAATTTACCGCAAAACGAAATTTGGGCGTGTTTTTGTGTAAATTTGGTCATTTTCAGCTTTTTTCGGATTTGTTTCCATACTTTTGTTTTTAATTCACCCGCTGGTTTTTTATTTTGTTCAATTTTCCTTTGGGCTTGTTTTTCAGTTAAATTACGTTTTTGGGCTTGTTTTTCAGTTAAATTACGTTTTTGGGCTTGTTTTTCAGATTTACTTGCTTGTTTTTGCAGAATAACTTGGTATCACTGGTCAGCATTCATTCCTTTGGAATGTTGAACTTGAAGTTTACCTACATGCCTAGTTGTATAGGTCCAGAAGTCAGATTTCCATTTGATCAACGTATTTTGTGTTGTGATTGTGGTGAAAAAATGTATTATTATGGCAAGCCTAGATAGTCTTCTCTTATGTTGTAGTGCATAGAAGCAAGATACCTATGGGGCTTTCGACCAAAGTTACGCGTTTGCACAGCTTGCTTTTCAGACAGCAAGATGGAGTTGATAACAGTGCTGCCACTGGGTTCAGTCTCGTCAACATCAGACTGTTGCCTTTTTCAACATAAGCTTTCACGTTACACTTCCAATATAAGTTATATGTTTCTATTACCAGTACCAATAAAGCGTCCTTATTTCTAAGAAATATCCCCCCATGTGACTTGCGTCCTTATTTTTTCTAATTTTCTGTAGCGTAACAATTTTAAATTGGCAATATCTGATTGGCATGCAGACCATTCCCATCTCACCTTCAATATTTTGTAATCAAGGTTTTGAGGTCAGAAAAGTAGTGTATTATGTGTATTATGGGGATTTGCGGGGAACCATTTAATAACTTTATAATAATTCGCACAATTTGCGAATGCTGTGTTGTGAATTAAATATACGTTTTTAGAATATTTGGCCACCGTGCACAAACATGAAGCCACCCAACTGAAGACTTTCTGGGGACGGTTCTGTCGAAATTTTGTCTGCAAGTAGAACTAAAGAATAGTGAAATAAGAAAAAATAAAAATTAGGTTATTTTGTTGGGAAGGCCATTCGGCCTCGTGGTATGCCACAACGTCGAAATAGTTTTTAGAAATCACCATTGGAGCCCCTGCAAGCATTTTGTAGGGGCGTCACATTTGGGCTGCCACGGCATTGGGTGTAATCCTTATAAAATCGTGGTGTCTTTATCATAAGTGAAAACGTTGAAATCGGTGTATAGCAGCACGTGATCATGGGTTATTTAAAGAAAAGCCTGAGCACCAGAGTTTTAAAACCAAGCAGAAGCTCCTTTATTACAGTAAGTCAGCGTCACAACCAGCGAGTTCTAAAATCGTACATAAGACCTAAGAGGAAATGTAAAAAGCCATCTGCCTATTTTCATATTGGTACATATTCACTTAGACGTGCAAGTGAAAGGCTTATTTTAGCTGGTATTTTTCTGAACCTTGAACACGTCCCTGTGTGCAGTTTTGATAATACCAGCTGTTGTAATATACCTAAAACATTAATGCAAGGTGCACAAAAGTGATGCAATTCGATGAAAGCAAACAATGAGTCTAAAGTTTCAAGCCATTTTTAGGGGTTGTGTAAGAATTTGCCAAATAGAAATTGATCGCTTGCGAAGTGTCATTTAGTTTGTTCTCTTTGTAATTGCAGGTACAGCTTCTGTGGTGGAACATCACCTTGTAAATCCAGTTCGCCTGCAGATGCCGGTTACTCATGCAGGTTCTTTTGTTGAAATGTTTCCTGAAAGTTGCAACAAACAAAATTATTGCTTTAAAGTCCATTGCCCATAAACGACTGTGAGAATTTGCTGTTTTTGCAGCCGAGGGTGAAGTATCATAAAATTTCGATTCATTAAGTTTAAAATACGGTATCCGAATGCACGTGCAATTGAACACGTACAGCTCAGTGACGACTCCGGCACTCGGGCTCCTCCGTCTTAGCCTAAGCCCGAGTCTTTGATTACGATTTACATTGTATAATGCGAGTTTGCTTAGTATATTTGTGCCATTACCCTCTTCATTAATTAATGTTCTTAAATCGGGTTCTTTCCATTGGTTCATATATTATCGTTCCACGTCTGGCCTTTAGCATTCATGCTGCAGATTACCTGAATCAAAAAATATTGTTCGTAGTAGGCGTTCTTTCGAATTCGTTCGCTCGCACTTTTATATATATGCAAATATGTATATATACATAATTTTTAAAAATTCTGAATATATATGCAGCATTCGGGGGGGATATTAGGGGAGGCGAACGAGGCAGGCACCTCGGGTCCCCCTTTTTCAGAGGTCCCGTGAGGGTCCCCCTTTTGAGAGTTTCGCCGCACTTAGTTTTTGCACTATTT
>JGI24022J15233_10008930_pt1 | contig 11255 bp, 9 predicted proteins | sample Ectturendosymbi2_FD_15233 | JGI IMG/M metagenome (IMG submission 15233)
TAATTCTACGATCTGTAGTGGTACTGCAGTGCATTTTGCTTGTCTGCGATGTTGAGAAAAGTGCTGTTGATAATATTTCGTGACAAATATTAGCCAACTGAGACACCAGAATTTCTGGAAGTGGTATGAAGTAATGCTACTATATAACATAAGAGTGATTTTAAAAACAATATCTCGGGATACTAAGCATGTTACAAACTTCCATAAACAATGTCAAAATTTTGCTGGTGAAGTTCCACACTACATCGCATCGTACTTTAACATGTTAACAAAATCACGGTAACGGGAGAAAACGGGCAAAGGAAAACAAACGTCGCGGCTGGACCTGGTCAAGAAAAGTGTTGATGTGTTGAAATTGAAATGGCATCTATGACATAAATGTTATAGTAAATAAGGTAGCCTGTACTTTAGTGAGAGCAAAATATTTTTCTCAAAATTTCAGCCCGCCCCTTATAAAATTCCTGCGTGCGCCCCTGGTCATAGCACTAGCACGCTAGACGTTTCGGCCAAAGAGTGCTCTCACTTCTATATGCATTGAAGTCGCCCATAAGTGTCACTTTCGTGGTCTTTCCCTTTCTCCTTTCTTTGGCCATTCTTGCTTGCATGTAGTGGTCGCGCTTGTGTGACCACTACAGCCCCAGGCGCCATCTAACTTCGTTACGTCCCTGCACATCACGATTGTTTAGCCCAGTGGTTCTCAAAGTTTTTTTTCATTCCCCCCCTTATACTCCGAAACACTGTCAATTCCTCCCCAATAAAAACCACAAACAAAATAATTCCAAAAATTTCAAACTACTGATGTGAAGAAACAATAGATGATAACGAATCAAACAGATTGTTTTATAACGTCAGTCACTGCAGTCAAACTGCAGTCAAAGCAGCTTGCACTTGCATGCTGTAGAGATTCCAACGTAAACCAACCTCGCTGTGCAGTTTTTATGCGTTGAAAAAACAAATAATAAAAGCTTAAGGTTTTAACATCCACAGATTTTCCTCCCCATTTCCTCCGTGGAACATGTTTCCTCATGGGAATTAAAAACTCCTCCCTTAGTGAGCCAAGTGGCATCTGTTTGAGAACCACTGGTCTAGCCAAAATGACCAAATTTGCTTACAAAAATACCTGCCCATCAGTATCAAACTATCAATCAGAAAGTATAACAAAATGCTGTTGATTATCGAACTCATTTGACCATACAAAATAACTTGAAGGTCAAAGAAAAGGCATATTATCCCTCTCACCAGGAAAAACGCTTGGGGTACGCGTAGAGACAAAAATGCCGAAAAACTCGAAAGCAATAATTATGCTGACACTTTGCCCTGGAAGGTGTTTATTGCATCACAAGGGCATTGAAAATGATCAGAAAATATTTTTCCAGCACATCACAGCGGGAAACGTAAAGTTTACAGTGAGTCAGTGACCAAATTCTCATCCATTCAATCTCTTGTACGAAACGCGACCATATCGCAATACCGCAAGTTTAGAAATACTGTGCAATAGATCTACAAAAAATTATCAGAGAAAGTAGAATATTGGTCGATAAAAAAGCATCTGATTTCGTGCTAAGCTGAGCTTTTGTCCAAAAATTATTGTTGGCAGGCAGAGGTTTATTCCTTAAAAAAGAGCTGTGGGAACGGAGTTCGCAAACCAACCACAGAGGACTGATTCACCTACAAGAATTTCCACACTGGGTCTTCCTGTTTCACTTTAGTGCTAGGGTGCTATACACGAGATAATGTGTCATTTTTTCATTTATGCTGCTCCAGGCCCTACACGCAAAAATTGAAATGAAAAATATAAACCTCCAAGTGAAGTTACTAGTGCAAAGAGGTGTGGGAACGCCATTTCCACGCGTTCCCACCCCACAACACCATTTCTGGCAGTTCTGACGATAATCAGTAGTCATCCTTAGCATAGCCTACACTTACAGCTATAATCTAGCCCGGTTCATTTTAAAGCCTACCAGACATGTAGGTTACGTTTTGCGGTTAGATTACCTGTTTTGGAATTTACGCTGTCACTGACCGATCTACCTAGCCTGTAGTTAACTGCACTGTAAGTGCGTTGTAGCGTCATTTTAATGCCTTCGCTTAACTACAGTAATAACATGAGCTGCACTTATTCAATAAAGCTTGTAGGAAAAAATACTATGATCTGCAGCTTATTCAACGTTTGTCGGCAGTCTGCTCAGTCCCGTCGCCACGGGGGGGCTTTGGCCCCAAACAAAGCTCCAAACCCACAAATTGAAATATGAAACACTATAATTCAGTGGAGTTTTCACAATTTTTAGAATGTCAAGCGCTCTCGCGCAAACGCAAAGCCCCCTTATTGAAAACTTTCTAGCGACGGTTCTGAGTCTGCTGCTTGTTCATCTTTTGTCCACAAGAAGCCCAATTTTACCCAAATGAAAAAAGAGTTTAAATACTTACGTGCGCAGTGACATGGCCAGCCCAAAATTTTGGGTGGGTCAAAATGTTTGATTTTAGGCAAGCAACAGTATTTTGTTTGAGATATTGCCTTTTGAAGCACAAAATGACTAGATATTTTAAACATTTGGAGTGGCCATGGTCCCCTGGCTCCCCTGAAAACGCCTATGTACGTGCGATTTATAAAACGTATAATGTCAATACTTCATATAAACTCTTACGTATTTATATAACATTGGGAGTATATATTTTTATATAATATCTTGTTCATTAGAAGTTTCATTTACAGTGAAATAAACACGTTCTGACTGCCCAAATTCAGCAAAATAAGCTTCGCATTTAATATTTTCGTCCCTATCCCTGTGCAAGAAATGCTTCATTTAAAGGCTATACAAAAAAACACCCCAATGGACATTTCTGTGCCGGGAATCACCGATTAAAAAAGCGCATCTAGAACAAATTAGGGGGGCTTCATCCCCCTTACCCCCCTGGATCCGCCTGTGACCCTGGAATCCCAACAGAGTAGTGCACTTTATGGATTATGGATGTAAACCATGTTACGTCCAAGTAGTAGGCCTTAGTCTATATTTGCTAACATTTATAGCCTGTTTGAGAAACAGAATGTTATTAATCTAAACATGTGCCTTGCACAAGGAGATTAAAATTCTAGATATTAGAGAAGTTTATGCACGCGTATTTCGGCCAGTTAAAAGCATGGTGCGCATGCTCTTCAAGCATAATTTACTTAACCTCGTGGTAAAGTTTATCAATTTGCGTTAATGAAAGAAAACGTTCATCGCAGCGCACTGCTCTGACCCGCCTCAGGTTTGTTCCTTCGGTAACAAAGTTTTGTCAACACTTGCATTTCATTGCAACATCACCAAATAATGGTCGTTAATTAATTGCCCATGATTAACATTCTTTTTGTTAAGCTCGCTCAAAAATTGGTATTTGCAAGCTATACCAGCCTATTATGGGTATTTGCGGAAAAATATTTGATAATTCTACAGCTAAATCGCAAAATTTGCAAATGCTATGCTGTGAATTAAATATAAATTTTAAGAATCCCTACATCCCAACACAAACACGAATCCTCGAATTGGAGATTTACTTTGTGTCCGCAAGTGGAACTAAAAAATAATGAAATAAGAAAACATAAAAAAACAGGATATTTTGTTGTGAAGGCATTCGGCCTCGGAATGTGCCATAACGTCGAAATCTTTTTTAGAAATCACCATAAGGGGTCCCCTGTAAGCATGTTAGGGGGTGCAGAGTTGGGTTGCTACGGCACTGCGATCAAGTATGACAAAGTTTGAACTTTATTTGCTGTTGGTTGCTAAATACCTGAAAAAGTATGCATTTCCAGGATAGCATTTCCTAGCATTGCTGCCTTGTTTTGATTTTGCTCTATTATTTATGCTGTTGTTATACCTGTACCTTTTCCTCCTTTTCAGTTTTTCAGCGGATATGACGTTACCATACACGTTTTGGTCAATGATAGCGGGTTATGCATTTATGGCGTGCGGTTCAACCTGCGTAAACCAATCCATCTCTCAACGATATTTGTCTTGCAAGTCGGTTAAAGACGCAAGAATGTGAGTTATTGCTTGAAAGCAATCTTTCGATTTTATATGTACAAGAAATGGCAATGAAATACGGCAAACATCGTAACATCCGGTTTTCTGATTTGGAAGCAGGGAAAGCAAGCGTGACTGCCTAAAATGCACCTGTCGTCAGCACGCGTATTTACGTCAATAATTTTCTTTTTGCACAGTGCTGCCTTGGTCTCACTGATACCCGCCTTCGTGTTTTTCTTCTTGGCAAGCGGGAGCGGTTGCGCAATGTACGCTTATTTTGAAGGGTGTGATCCTTTAAAAGCAGGAGTGATAAGTAAACCAGATCAGTTGATGCCATTGTTCATACTCCAAATCTTTGCCGATTATCCTGGAATGGCAGGTCTGTTTGTTTCTGCTGCTTTCAGTGGAACTCTCAGGTAAAGACTGACTCGACGACAGACTTCAGACTTCAACAAAAAATTTTGTTTATATTAATTCACAGCGCAATCTTTACTAAACTTTTCAAGCTTTGCATGTGTGTGCTTTTGCAAATATCCATTTTGTCGCTTATTTTACAAATGTCTCGACTGCAGTGAAGCTTTGCCTTTCCTAAATTGAAAATCCGTTTTTTTTGAAAAAACATGACTATTCACTAAAACAAAATCTAACAAAGATTAGTTACGTCGGTTTACTCGATCAGTAAAACGTAGGTTTTCTGCCCAATTGTTCATCGAAGGCCAAATAATACACAAAATCAGTGGAAAAAAGCTTTGTGCCTTGCTCTATAAAAAAAAACATATCGTTATTTAGACAGATTTGTATTTCTCTTCATGTGGAGTTTTTCGTAGCTGGTAAATAAGCACAACTGCTTAAGCGCCACTATTTTTAGCACCGTATCATCGGGGATCAATGCAGCTGGAGCTTTGATTCTTGAAGACTTCATTTTGCCTGCGTGGCCAAAATTAAGTACCACCTGGCAAATCATCATCAGTAAAATCATTGGTAAGTTTCTCTGCTTACTTCTGGTCACGCAATGCTCCTGACTATAAAGCGTTAACCGAGAAAATGCTAACGAATACGTGTTCTTAACAAGTTATTTGTAATTTCATTAGAGACAGTAGTATGTAGGATGAGTAAACAACTATTTTTTGACGTTGTTCAGTTACAATCTGCGGACTTCTATCTATGTGCTATGCTTTTTGCATTGAGCACATCGGTGCAACTATCATGCAAATCGGATATATTGTAGTTGGAACTCTCGTTGGACCAGTCCTCGGGGTGTTTACCTTGGGCATTTTTCTTCCGTGGTGTAATACAAAGGTAAGCATTGTAAAAAGTCCCCAGGATGCGACGAGAAAAAGACGAGGGCGGCGAAAAACTCACGCGGGGAAACTTTCCTTATTGGTTTTTGTCTCATATATCAAGCACTGGACGAGAATACAGCAAGAACTACTTTTAAAGATCATGCTGGAAACATGTTGCAATTTTAAGTTCCCGCTTGTACCAGGTTGAGGCTTGATGCATCCGCTTAAAAAGGTTTGAACACTATGCAATAGAACCGAATCAAACGAACACCACTTCTGGTGTACCTGCCTGTCATGAGGAAATGCAGGTCGAGAAACGAACAGTTCTATGATTCCGCCAGCTTGCCGTTTTCCTTATTATTTGCGAATTGGTTAGGTATTGGCACTACAATGTTCTAAGACTTTAGGTTTATCGTGCAGCGTTTCGAAAACATTTATACATTTTAGTACAATTTTATTTTTAACGTAACGCATTGCGAGGTCAAGGGGTTCGCCACTGCTTAAATTTAAGGGTTTTCAAGAAATTTCTACCCATAAGTTGACCAAGAAGCAGATGGTGTGATTGCATCTCCTACCTGGCCTGGTTCTGCTTTGGCGTGAAGCCACAGAGAGTTTAATATAAACGTGATTTCGAGACTACCTAGGGCTGTTGTGCCCGGCATCCTCCCGAGGAGAAAATCGGGTGTTAAAATAGAGTGATGCATTCCTTCCTTGTGGAAATATGTCATTGAAAATTTAATGGCATACTCTTCAGGGGTGAGCCTGATAACGATGAAAAACAGACCTTGACTCATGCAATGCTTGGTGCGTTGGTATGAAGCACAGGGTTTTTGCTACAAGATTTGGAAGTTGAAACAAGACACTTGTATGGTGGAGGACATTACTGTCGCATACCTAAATGTGATCAACACCTAATAACAACAACAACAACACCCTGTGGTGCACCACTAAGAAAGGGTTCAGGAAGGTGCATCACAAACTTGTCACACTAAACATATAATTTTTACAAAACTTTCTGTTAGCAAAGATGAACCATTAACCAAGCAATGACTTTCAGGATTTAAACGAGACTGCACATTCTAAAGTGTGGTGCGTAAGCATCAGACCGTGTCAAGCTAATTGTTGTAATTAGTTGATTATTTGTGATTCATAAGCAACGGACAATGAGCCACTATCAACTGAATTATGGAGCTGAGTTACAGAAGTTGGGGACTTGCTTATTTAGACCCGGGTGCTTACAGACATGGGCGCAATTAAGTGGGGGACACGTGGGAAGTGTCAGTAAATAGGATGCATGAGTTTAAGTGTTTTAAGTAAATAGGGTGCGTGAGTGCGTCAAAATATCTTTAAGGGTGCACCGTAACAAAAAAGGTAAAGAGTGCGGTTCCACTTACGGTTTTCTTGCAATGAAACGCGCAAACCTCTTGCGGCTTTTGGGTCAATGGTCGACAACCACCGAACCGGTACCGGGCCGTGGATTATCAATTGCTACAGGGGCGCGAAAGCACCAACTGTTTACTGGTGGTAACACCACTCACTTTCTGGGCATGTGATTCGTCGATTCTTGCCATGGAAGCACTGTTCCGTGCATAGAATGAGAGCGTTGGAGCGTGAAAGAACAGTGTAGGAGATGGAGTGGAGCTGTAGATTCTGCTGCAGCAGCCTTATCTGATAGTTCAAACGGGTAGCTTCATTTCAGCTATTGAAAAATGGCAAACATCATAGAGTACTCCTGGGCCGCGGTAAAATTGTCAAGTGTTGGGTGGTCCGCAGTCATAAAAAGGTTAAAAACTGACTACCGTATTTACTCGATTGTAAGCCGCTCTTAACTGTAAGCCGCCCTTGATTGTAAGCCGCACAAAATGGTGTTCAAAAATTAATGTAAGCCGCCCTTGATTGTAAGCCGCACTTCACCATAGGTTACCTAAACCTCTGAGATACTTTCATGCAGGCTATAACATGCTTCGTGTTTGATTAGCAACCCTGGTAATGTTGTTTCGCCACTACAAATAACTTGTGTTCATCATAATCCCCTCTGTGACGGAGAGAGCACATATGCATATGATGCTGAAGAGAGGAAAGATAATGCGCAAAGAAGATTTGGTCAACAAAACGCAGCCAAGGAAAGACTGGGCGTCATTTAGATATTTTGATAAGCTAAAGAAAAAATGTAAGCCGCACGAAATGATGAAAACAAAATTTATAAGCCGCGGCTTACAATCGAGTAAATACTGTATATGCGTGACAATTGCCAAATTGACCATTAACGTTTAGGAGCCCAGCAGGCGAATTTTTCAACAACTCAGCAATTCTTTGTAGGTATGGAGTATAGTTAAGAGCAAGATTTTTTAAGGAAAATGTTAGGTACTCGGTATGGACCTGTAGGGACCCGATTTCTCGGATTCTAGGGACTCGATTTTCTGGTATTCTAGGGACCCGATGATAATTTTGTCCGATTCTAGAGACCCGATATTCGATTCTAGGGACCCGAATCGGGTCCCTAAAACACCTAAAAAACCCTGGTTTAGAGTATACCTCAAGTATAGCAGGCATGAAGTTCCAAATATTTAGTCTTAAGTCTAAGAAATTGTTTTGATCTTGTTTTCGATGTCTCAGTAGAGTTGAGCTTTTGCTGATTGCTTTGTATTGTGATTATGCTTATCACGAACTATCTATTGATATTTTGCAATATAAAAAGGAGAATCTCTTTGTTGCTTAATTTAAACATATCCTTTCCAGGCTTATAGTGTTGTATTTGCTGTAATTCATTAAGTTTATTGTTTTGTGTTTTTTCAATACAGCGCTCACATTTCTGCATCTGTTAGTATATAGCCTACTGTGCAACGAACTTCTAGGTTATTTAACATGTTAAGTAATGCAGGGGGTTGCAGCCGGTCAAATCATCAGCACTATCACCATGGGCTGGATTGCAGTGAGCGGTTTTGTTTACGGTAAAACGCCAGAAAAGTATGCATTTTTACCTACTTCCGTCGACCAATGTGGAAGCGAAAATACAACGGTGTGGTCAAACTCTACACAATACACGTCCTCCATAGAACTTTCCACGAGATCACACGTTACTTCGACAACAGTAGAGGCGAGGTATACCTTATCTGGCAATAAGAACGCTCTGATATCACGGACATTGTCTGTTAGTTGAGTATTTTCTATTTTAAATAGTAGCAGACATCCGCCCTGATGGTAGCATAATGCATTTTTGTGAAATAGACTGAAATCCATGCAAATTTTAACGTTGCTTCTTTTCGTTTATCGCAACTTTCCTTTCATTTCGAACGTTTCTTGCTAAAGTGAAAGCATTTGCTCGTATTTGAATCCTTTCTAAGCCTGCAGCTTACTGTTTTGCAGGACAGCGATTCAAGACACGCTTTTCGAAATTTCTCACCAGTACTACGCCATGATGTCGTTTATCATAACGGTTGTCGTAGCTCTACCTGTTTCTTTACTTACAGGTGAGTTAAAACAACCATGCACAAGCAGCAGTAATTTGCGTACTTGACCGCTATGTGTGCAATAATATTTTTCGAAAAGAAAAACGGTGTTCCACAGCTTGAAAACAAGCGTTTTACCTCCGAGGTGATCCCACAGTGCCGGATGAATAATAGTAGCAAATGTGACAATTGCTGCGGGCCCCGCGGTTTTGGGGCGCCCGCGGTCATTTGTGCTAAATTTCACTGAAACCAAGTTACATTTTCATTTGTCTGGGAAATTGCTTCTGCGCAGTCCATTTAACACTGTAAATTTTCTGAAGTAATTTGATTTTGAAATGTTCTTTGTCTACAAATTAAAAAAGTTGTAAGGGGCCGTTTTTGGCATATTTGCACTTAATTTTTGCTATACGTTGACAAACATACGACTTGCTTCAAAGCTTATTAAACGTGGCTCCAGGAATAAGATTTAAAAAATGCAAAAACCAACTTCGAAGTTCTAAAAACTGGTGCTTTCACGGCATCTCTGAAAGTGGGGAGCTGGAGGCGACTGCCTCGTTTACCTCCCCTAATATCCACCCCTGATCATACGTATGGAATATCTTCAGTCCAAAAAGTCACTATTTTGCTATTGGTGACCAACTGCAGTGGAGAACCGTCGCTTTCTAAACGTAGGATGATAGAATGAACAAAAGAGCACCATTAGGACAAAACAAACTGAACTGCCTGATACCAAAGAGTACAGGGCATGAACTTCCATGTGAAATAGGCGCTACCAGTATAATAAACAAATTCGCTACGGCAAAATCTAGAAAATATAATCTTAAGCAATAGGCTTGCTGCTTTGAACAATCGAATGCGACACTTATACTGAGACTACACTGTCTAATACTGTCTAATAGCACTAATCAAATTTCTTGATGAGTCTGGAAGCAATAAGCATTGCTTCTGTACTGTACTTGTGAACTGTACAGTAACGTGTTGCTTCTTGTTGAAAAGATGCTGTTTTCGTTTTGGGTATAAAAACATGTCGCCCATAATGTCCACCTGTTGCTATTTAGGAACAGACTTTTCGTACTTACGAAATTTAATGTGCTTTAATGGCAGTTACATGGATTTCCACATTCACACAATCTATGATTTAACAGTGGTTCACTATTCAAGTGTTTTTTTAATTTAGGGGTCTGCACTGTTGATATGCTGCAGGTCCCTAGCCACTTTAATCCGGAACTGTGATCCAAGTGTTATGCGGAAATGTTTTTGTTTTTTTCTTTCACAAAGACGCCTAACCCTGTCTTGGTTTTACAAACCACCTGGCGACACACCTGTAGCGGCCCAGAAGTTTGTTACTTGTAAATGTTGCTTCGTTTATTTGTTTAAACGAGGCAAGGAATCGATTCTACCTTGAAAAGTAAATGTACACAGAATTGCACAACACGTCTGCATGTTTTCCGGTAGCTATTGCAGTTCTGATTAGAGAATAGCTAATATCATTGACGACATCATTCAAGTTCTCGGTTTTGATTGCCATACAGGACTCCAACGCTTTTCCGAATGATGTGGGAGTACCTGCGAAGTTACTAGAAAGAAAAAATATGCATATTGTTTTCACACCCGCTATTTGACAGAACGTTCTGGCAAAATACAAGAAACAGTTTTGTGAAAGATCACCCTTTTCAGACCGCATCCATCATAACACGCTTAAATACGATATGGGGAAGTAATTTGTGTCCGCAATTTTAGATCAATTTTCTGAGTACTCGGCAATTTGAAATTTACTTTTTGTTTACGTTTTTACACGTATGGAAGAGTTTTGACAGTGCACTGGCAGTCACGTGAAAGCCAAACAGTCCTGTGAACTTTTATGAAAAACGTGGCCTTAAATATTATTGACACCGTACATTTTTCAATAAGCCTCTCGAAAAAATCAAGTGTTTGTAGATCTGGGATTTTTAACGTTTTAGAAGAGTTTCCTATTTTGCAGTTATAATGCTTCGATTAAGTTTCCTATTTGCACCAACGGGGGTCAGTGATTGCAACAATGGTGCCCACTTAAAAATCAAGTGGAGAGCAGCTTATCTTGGCAGGACAAACTCTCCTGTCGTGAGGTTAGATACGTCATATCTTATTATCGTCAGAAGAGTATTCCCTTTTCTGTCTAACATTCATTTGCAGCAGGGATAGTTAGCGGTGAATTTCTGTATTTTACCTCCAGCCGAGCTTTCCAGCATCACAGTACATAAGGTTGAGTGCCATGAACTCAAGAAACTGTGCAAGGGGGCTAAAAAATGAACGTTAAAGAAGAACGACATAGATTTTCACAAAGTCTCCTCTTTTTTACCGCGCTTTGCACTGGTATAATGAACAGAGTGGCAAAGAGTGCTACAGCCTGGGTTTGACTCTAATATTTGCATGAAAAGCCAAATTTCTGGATTGCGCGTAAAATTACCAATACCCACAGTTCCAAATGGTACGTCTGCCCCGCACGGCCAGATTAAATTAACGCAAGGCCCGGGGAAAAGTCG
>JGI24022J15233_10008931_pt1 | contig 11255 bp, 5 predicted proteins | sample Ectturendosymbi2_FD_15233 | JGI IMG/M metagenome (IMG submission 15233)
AGGCAGACGACGACTACAAGGCATCAGTCGTGGCTTTGGAAGCAGCTCGAAAAACCTGGGTAGGCTAAGCAGTCAAAGGACGTGCTGTCTTCAAGAGCTGGCAAGAGGTCAGCTGTTTCCGCTGTGGTTGTTGTTTTCAAAGCCACTGCAACGTGGGTTTAGTGGTAGGCCTTTACGGTGATAAGTTTTGTTTTCAGCTGGTTTTGGACGACTTTTTGAAAATTTATCCTGCAAATCGTTATGGTGAAAAAACAAAGTATGAGTCAACTGGCAAGAAATCACAAGCGTTAAGTTATCTGCACTGAGCCATGAAAGAAATCACGATGAGAAAATTATCTTCACTAAATGATTATTCTCTGTAGTACTCAAAACCAGTATACAGGCTCTTTTTGACGCTTTACTTGCTTGACATTTACCCCTAAAAAGAGAGAAAGAGAGTCATAACTGTTGGGGCAGTGGCTCGTACGCTCTTTTGTTTGTATAAAGCTAAACAGTTGCTCGTTTCCCCTCATTCTGAAAACTTGTCTCAGTACGCGTTTTATGATTTTCGGTGACGGCACTTGGCGTCAGGTCGACACCTGAAATTTGCTTAATGTCGGGGCGGTTGAGGTGAACATTCTTGCCGAAAGGTGCTGCGGTAATTCAATTATTGAGTGCGGATCGAACACCTAACCTTTAGACATGAAAGACGGATGCTCTGCCACTGAGCTATTTGCAAAATGTAGATAGCAACAAAAAAGCAACTTCAATGCTCAAAGTTTAAAAGAAGGACTTGAACCTGAGTAAATCCTTGAGCTCTTTGATATCACGGCAAGCGTTTTGCCTGCTACAGTAAAATCCAACTATTGTAAATTATGTAAAGTTCATATAAACGTTTTTTCTTTAGCAAGGTCCCCCTTGATTACCATGAGGGTGGAGTCAGCATTTTCCAAACTTTGTTCGTAGCGAAAGCAAAAAGTTTTGTTCTTTTAGTGACTGATTCAAATAAACAAACATGGCATCAGTAACCACCTTACGTAAATATACCAATCGCAAAATGATGGACATTGACGTGGAATAGTTGTGAATAGTGCCCATATAATTTTTTCATCATGCTGTAAGTAAGGTTTCCAGGTTTTCAAAATTTTAGCACGCGTTTTATTTGTTTGGTGGCTAATCAAAAGCACTGTGAGCTATCACAGTATCTGAAACCCATGTCTTCCACGAAGGCCTGTAGATTGCATTTGGTTATGATGTCGCCGTACCCCACTGAAAATTTTCAGGTGGTACAAATGGCCTACACCTAAAAATAACAGGGGCTGATTCAACACCTTTGATCGGTGCAGTCTGCGATTCCAAAGGCAGAGATGACTTTGTTGTCGTGCTGTAGAGGTACCCTATTAATTGAAGGGTCAACCCGGTTGCTGCAAAAGCCCGGGTCAGTCTACCGACAAAACGACCTGACGTTAGTCGAAGCAAGCAAGTGTAATGGCTATAAAACCACTTTGTCCGTTAATCATTCTCCCGAAGCGTTCTGATGTTAGTTGCTTTCCTTATATTCAAATATAGATAAAAATATTCACCGATCCAAGAGAACGTGAGGCTAGAGAAATGTAACATCGAACGGTTCAATCTAAAATAATATAGGACAATAGCGTAGAATTTTCACGGGAATTACCGAAAACAGGGTAGAGACTCAATACCGTGATGTCGGTTAGCACGTTACCATGCCAACGGTTGCGTTGGTCACAAACGCATGCGCTGCATCGAGTCGCAGAACATGCCTGAAATCACTCCTTAAAAAACATGAAGTGCAAACGCACGTTTGTGTCCACTGCGCAGATAGAACAGTGGAAATAACCGTGTTCAAGGCACTCTTGTGCCCTGGCAGACTGCAGGAGAATGAACCGCTAATTTCAGTCACACTTGCGAAAAAACGTAGCTTCAAAAAATCTTCTTTGAAAATTACATGTGAATTTCGCGTCAAATTGCTCCTAGGCGAATGTTGCTTTATACTTTTGTCTGGCACAGTGGTGTAGAATGTAAAGCAGACGAGACTTCTCCAGACTATTAAAATTTTCCATGACCTGCCGTTTCCTGCACGAGAAATTTTTACAGTTCTGTTGAATTCTGTTCCGAATCACATTGTTGATCGTAGGGCACGTTAAATTTCGCCTATTTGCTTTCTTTATATTTTAATGATGATTGTAGCTAACAACTGGAACGTGCCAGCGGCTTGCTGTTTGCAGAGATGCGAAGGGGATTTTTCTCTTTCGTTCGCTTTGATGATAAATTTATATTCCGAACCTGGTCGGAGCGTGAGGCATGTTGGTCTGCGTGACGTGAGTTTCCGAGACTAGCAGCCATGATTAGACATTCCGTGCAGTGAATAGCGACGTTATGAAACGGTTCGTACGCAGCTGGCGAATCATCCGCCATAGCGAAAGTAGCTTCGTTTATATGCATTTCTGAGCTGAATACGGCGGCAATAACCGTTGAAACGCATCTCAATTTTCGTCGTCACTCGCAAATCGTTTCGTTTACTGCCCGTTCGTAAATGCGCACAGAAACTGACGTAGTTTCGCGGTCTGTCGTTCGTCCAAGTTTCGTTTCTGGTCTGCTTCTACCGGAAAACAAGCGCCGTTGCTTCCGTGTACCTTCACCGAAGACGTGCGTTAAGATTGAAAGATATTCAAATTTTGTGATAACATCAACTTGACTAAACTTGCACAATCTTCTGCTTCTTCAGCGTAAACTTCTCGTGTTTTTTTCTTGTGTGGATAATGCGTTTTGAAAGGAGAATGTGCTGCTTGGTAATCCACACTTGCGGCCATTTTTACTGGTTTATCTTTTTAAAACTACCCAAATTCTTAAGCTGCGCTTTCCTAGGCATTTCGGATACGTTCTTTTGGATATTGGCGCTGAGGCATCGAAGGATGTCGGGTCTATGTTTTGATTTCGCAGTTAAAAGACTGCATGTAGTTCAGGTCTGTTTTGATTTGGAACATCTCCCACGTATCCTTGTGTCGTTCCGGACATGAGCAAGATGGAATTGCTCTGTCTTTTGCAAAGTAACTCTATTATGCAGTTTAGCTGTGACTCTTCAACGATGATCAGTATAGTGCGTTGAATGGTTTAAAAAATTTCGGATGGGCTAGTTTTGGTTTCGGATCAGCTGTTATGGTAAAAAGCTGTAAGATATTTCTGTACTGATCGCATGAACAATTTAGCGTTTGCACAAGTAAATTCAACTCGCTCATATGCCAGTAATGTGGTCTAACATTGCAGTTCTTCTCTAAGATTTCTCACACCAGCGCAACTTTCCCAGATTCAAGGTGTCCACAAAACTTTTGCCACAATATACGCGTAGCAAGTACTTGTTTGCTACTTGCTTTGTTATCAAAGTAAGCACGTTCATAAATGTCGCATTGCATCAGCGACAACGATGATATCCGTCAAAACAGCATTCGTATTTTGCTTCCACAGGTCAACGATCACACTGAAGCCTGCGAAGCTTTTCAAAAGATGGAGGAGGAGCGGATCCAGTTTGTTCGCAACAGCGTGTGGGTTTTCGCCAACCACGCGTCCGACCTCTGCTGTCGCCTGGACGAGAGTCGCGAACGCATACGTTGCGTCACTGAGCGTTGTGACGAAACAGCCGACATCAAAGAGTTCGTGTCCCAGAAGTCGGTTTGCATCAATCCTTTGTTGGCGATCGAGTACGTCCCGTACGGCGCCAGCGAGCCCGTGGCTCAACACAGTCACCCCCACCAAGACGTGGGCCATCATCAGAACCTGGCCAATGGACACCACCACATTTACGAAATGGATCGAAGGTCGAGCAGCATTTCCATTTCCGGTTCGGGCCTGCCTACGTACACTGTGCTGTACGACTACAAGCCAATCTCACCTGATGAACTGGAACTGACGCTCGGCGACACGCTGCAAGAGTTAAACAGTCCGTCCGAGGATGGTTGGGTTTATTGTTTGAACATCCGCACGCAGATGAGCGGACTTGTGCCGCGCAATTACGTGGAAGTCGCATGACGTCACTGCAAAGCACACGGACTGAGGGATATTTTTTTGAAACTGCTGTCGCGTTCTGTTTCAAAATGCTGTGTTGTAGCGAATTTCTGCCATACTATGCCATTTTGTGTCAAGTTTTCAGCATAAGCTGACTTCTCAAAACGTTTTGAGCGATGATCTCTTTGTCAGGTACTGCAGATTCCAGCATCTGTATGGCTGAAAATATTGCGGAACTTCTCGTTCTATTTCTGCTGCTAAAAGAAGAGGATTGTGGAAATGTGAGACGTAATCTCGTTTGCGTTGCCTTAAGAAATGGTACAGGGGCCTGCAGCTGAAGAAAATTTGGTGAAAAAAACAAAAAAATGTAGAAATTAGGCGAAGTTCGGAACAAAATGGGAAAAATTTGTTGAATGACTGGTTGGTGTTCAACAAACATTACTCGAAGAAAGGGCTGGCTGTCTTGTGAAATGATCATGAATTGAAGGTTGTGCATTCCAAATATAAAATTGGAAATCAAATACTTTATACCATTGAAAGTTTTCTCTTGGAACAATGACTCTTCTATCAGCCAAACCACGTAGAAGTGAACTGACGAAACGACTTCCAAACCGTGTAGATTCGCTTGATACTCGTGTTTCCAAAATTTAGCAAAAAAATGTATGAACGGTTAGCGCTTTTGATTCTGTTTTTTTTTTAAGTTCGTCGCTTTTTATTGATTGTAACATCGAGCATTCACAACCTTTTTTAATAAATCAAGTAGCTGACTTTGGTAAACAGCTGACGGGTTCGAATTTAAGAGGTTCTGCATAGAAAAGTGTGTCTTTCTCATAGTTCATCGGAGAAGTTTGTCTTGTATTCTTTTGTATTTGAAACCACGTAAGAGCTTTTGTTAAAACTTTTAAAAATTAAACTTTGCTTTTCACGAAGTTCAAATCACCCGGAAGCAAGAAAACTATGTTGTGATGTGTCTGCGTGTGATGACTGTGACGCAAACCCCGCGAAATTTGACCAGTTGCCCAGCAGGCTGCCTGGCAAGGGTGATCAAGAACCAGGCCGGTGCATATTGACGGTTCCACGCTGGAATAAGGACACAGTGCCTACAGAACGAGGAATATGTTGCGGCTCGGTCGTAGGCAATACCAAAAAAACAGCTTATGTATGACGTGGTTATGTGTTGTAACGATGACAAATGCTTCAAGCTGCTAATGTGGCGTAATTATCATTTGTCATGTGCTCCGTAGCGTCACGATTGAGCAATTGTGCCAGTCGCGAAAGAGCTTGCGATAGACACAAGCGCTTGCAGCAACGTTTACAACCAAGACACAAATAGAGAGCTATGGAATTGTAGTTTTCGTCGGATTTTGCGTATCAGTCTAATGTTTTCTTCATGCTGGTTGTGATTACGTCGTCACAAATAGTTTCTTTCTTTTTTTGTCGAGATGATTCATTAAAGCGTTAGCTGCATCTTGAATGTCTTCAGAGGCAGTTGCTTCTTTTTTCATGGCGTTTGTTCAAAACTCCTTCGAGCGATAACTGCGCGAATTTAACAACAGTACCAGTTTTTTAATGCTAATAAAAAAAGAAAAATGGGATACAAACGAGTTCTTTTCCATGGGGTCAAGCTTGGAGGCTTGTGGATGCCAGTAGCGCTGTGGATTTTTGTGATGAAAAGTGTTCCAATTACATCTGTAACGGTAAAAAAAATTTTAAGTATGACGATCATTTTTCTGGTGTTCATCGTCACGCCACATTTTTATTTCTTCGTAAAGGTTTCTAATAAAGAGAAAACTCAAAAAGGAAGTATTATGGGCTGTCATTATAAAGTACTTTGTTTTTTCACGGGTTACCGATAATTGCTGAGTTTCATCGTGAATATGAAATTCGCAGAAGACGTCAACCGCAAATGAAGGCATTTACACTGCGATTACGTCGTCACAAAGAGTGTGATACCAAAGGCTAAAAGGTCACAAAAAATCGTATCAATGCGGTTTGAAACCAAACCGGTTTGTAGAAAGCTGCTGCGTTGACTGCTCTACGCTCATCAGCAGAGCTTCCACGTGTATTTCTCAAGCTGTAGTGTATCTTAACCTTCGTTGCGTTTTTCATCAAAAACTTGTCAGCGATGTTCGCTCTGATTATGACGTCACGCAGGTTCACTGCTGAATCCCAGCTGAGTATTTTTATGAGTTGACAAGAGGAGAGTTCTTTTTGCATTTTGTTTGATCGTTGTCGCCCTTGCCGATTGTTCTTGCTCTCCGAACCAGTGACGCAGTAAACTGTGCAATGTTTTCTGAAGCCGCACGTACTCCGCACTAGCAAGCACTTAACTGTACATGGATGAACTTTGTATTTCGTCAACGTCTTTTTCGTCGTAACAACGCTCTGCTGTCTTTCGTACTTCGCATGCAAGAGAGTATGGTCAGTAAAAACCCTTCCGAACATCGTTGTGACTTGAGTAGCCTTGCTGATCCACAGCTGCCCCTGTGCAGCTGCTGATGGAATTCTTCAATCTATATTCTCGTCCTTTTTCCGCCTGACGCCTTTACCAGCCATTGTAGAAAAATGCACCACTGGATTTCTTATAGCACTTATAATTTCGACCTCGCCACTATCTGGTTGAGCGGCTTTATTTTCTCGCGATTATGTTCTTCAATAAACTCTCGTTCTTCGTCGAAAGCAAGGAGTTTGGTTACCACTGACCCGAGCTCACGGTTTGGTTCAAAGCTGGCAACTTCTGTTTATGTATCGAAAGGAATCCTTTCAAAAACAAGAATTAGACAATATGTTCTTATCAGAGTATATACTTCTACTTAGTAGGCATCGCCAGCTCTTGTTGAGATAGTATCTTCCTGTTCTTGTTAATTTAAAGTTTCTCATTGCGACTGTACGGTTTTGCTGTTCACATTTATTGCTAAGCGGGGAGGCGGAAGTGTCATTGGTGAAATTGATCGTTAGTGTGGCAATTTTTTTTTCAACGACCTTGATTTGAAAGCCACTGATGATTTTCAGTCTAGAATTCTCTCAGCCCGGATGCTGATTGAACAACGTGCTGCAGTGATTTTCTGTAAACATAAAAGTCTGGTGTTTGTGGGCCACATGCGATTGCCATGCGGATGAAAATGTCTACACGACCAACATGTACAAACACAGTGTGGAATGAGTACCAGCATCAGCGCCCTGCCGTCTGATGGGCAGGCGCGGGGAGATCCGGGCAATCGCTCCCTCCCCGAAATTTACAAAAATGTGTTTAGTTGATAAGCACAACTATAAGTTAATCATTTCGCCCTGCTGCTTATGGGCATTTTTTGTGCGTTTACATAGTTTGGCATGCAAGAAAGAACTTTGCTTGTAAAAGTTGTGTATTTGGGGTTGACGCTTGCTATGCTGGAAGGGATTGCCTGAAAGCATCCTGCTTGTCAAGCGTTAAAGTGTTTTCAAATCATCCCCCACCAATCCAATTGAAGCCACTGCGCTTTTGCTGAATCTTTCAAGTTGTTAGAAAGGTACCTGTGGACTGAATTACCCGAAAGCCTCCATGCCAAATAGCTCCGGAAAAACCTTACTGTTGCTTCAACCATGTTTCTACGATACTGTGTTTTTCTGCTTTACATTTGGTTTGAAAAGCCAATGCTAAAGGCGTAATTCACATAAAAAATAACCAGTCTATAACTTTCTAATTCCTCTGCAACGAGTTTTGTGCGTGACAAAACTATGGTGGTCCATGCGTGCCACACTAAAATTTTCTTCTTTCCGGCATTTTTTAACACCATACAAAACCTTGTTCGCACCAAACGATGAATATTTGATAACTTCACCTGGAAGCTTGCCAATGTTCAAGTGCGGACAAAACGGGAACGTTTTATCAGCGGCGCCGTAACCAGCGCACCTCACCGCGCATTGTGTTTGGGTGGGTGTGCATGACCACAAGTCCATCAACATATTTCCTACAGGTGGCACACAAAGCAGACTGAAGGATTCCGAGTCGGTCTCTCACAAGGCTCAACCACATTGTGCACTCGGTTTTAGTGGCTTGTGGCGCGCGTTTGTTTTTAGCCACACAGTATTTGCGGCACAGCTGTTCAGCTTCCACACGCAAATAATTACCGGTTTTAACAGACCCACCGAACACAGTACTTGTATCGCGGCAGTTCGCCTGTGCTTCAGAAAACCTATTTAGATTTCAAATCAAACGAATAGAACTGACTTTAGGTGCAACGTGCATTGACAACGCTGCCACCACAGATCGATCGTTCCATCTGAAAAAGAAAACAATTCATATATGGCCTGCGGGTCGACAATCCCATGTAGTGAGCATTCGTTTGCAAGCTTCCGTTTAAAAGCTGCACTAAATGGCAGTCATGTGCAACAAAACGTCACCGAGACAACACTTTGTTTGTCGGGCAGCGGTCAGTAAGCAAGCGCACAATCAGAAGTGGTGTTGTATCAGTGTTCATAACCAAGTATTGGCCTTTAGGGCGCATCAGTCAGTGCTCCTTGATTCGATTTGAAATGCTTAACGTTCAAAACAAAGCATTCTTCACTCGATCTTGGTAGCTGGGTGGCATTAAGAAATCACCACGTCATATTTCTTAAACTGTTGCCTCACGCTCGTCAGCAAGGACTTGAGTAGTGCCAAGCACTTTACCCTAATAGAGGATAGACAAACATAGTATCATGTAATGCAAAACGCCTTTTTTCAAATGTAGACAAAATGGAAGTGTGGCTGACCTTTACAGATATTTGAATGCATGTAGCCGGAGTAATATTCCACTCTGAATAGAAAACTTTACAAATTTTCACTTTCCTGGTCCGCAGTAACAAACGGCTGCTCGTTCTGGGTAAAACTTACCAGCAAGAGTTTTGCGCATAGCTGTTAAAGTGGTCGAAAACATCAGGCAAAACTTAACAGCGACAAATTCCAGCCCAAGTCAACTGCTGTTGTCGATCTTCCGAGCATGTACGAGGAAGCGTGAACGAAACCTCATTGCAAGTTGCAAGAGCTCGCTTTGTGACGTAACAACGTGTTTAAACACGGAAGCAGGCGCATGCATGCATTGTGTTGCAGCGGCACGCAAGCCATGCTTAATTAAGTCAAAGTATGAATGAAACCCCTTTTGCACAGAAGCAACGCTAAAGCATTTTCGGTCGATGAGGAAATGTCTCACGAAAATTAGTGCAACAAATTTGCAGGAGGCAAGGGAACCGTCTCTTCAGCGTCTCCCACACGCCTATAAAATGTCTACTTAGCAAAGATTGTTTAAAGAAACTTGCTCCCCAATGACTGATCCACTATCAAAGACAAATACGGCATTGTACCAAACTGCTAGGAAACTTTAGAAGAAATGGTCGCATTTATTGTTTATAGTCAAATAGCGGTAGAAGATAAGATGCTACGTGAAAAACAATTCAGGTGAAATAATGACAATCAAGTCCATATTTAGTCCTAAGTAAACACAATATGTTTTTTGAAGTCCCTATTTAACTTCTTATCACTACTGATGTGTGGCTTGAGATGTGCTGTGGTAAAGTTGGTTAAGGCCTCAGCAAAAGCTTGTTTGTTTTGTATATTCTATTCGTGTTTTTCTTTGTTTGCCTGTATTTCTTGGTTGTACGTCGACAGAAGTGATCTACATAGATTGTTGTTGAACTGAACAAGGCAATTTATTAATTCCTCAAGAATACTAAACGTGATCAGTTTTTAGTTGTTTCTATTATTATATCTGACGCTGTTAATTGTCCTACATGTACAAAGATTGTAGATCAAACTAAAACTGCATACCATTAAATTCATGTAGGCACTAGGCAGTGGCTGTATTGTGAATAAATTGAACAATCACATGATGATTTCATGTTCTTGGGAAATATGGATGTTCCAAAATTTTGAAAAATTTATTGCTATAAGCTCTTTCCCTTTGGCAGTTTGTCAGACAATCAACTCGAACTAGTTTTTGATAAAAATAAATTTTTACTTGGCCCTAAACACACTGTGTATGGTTGGAAGAGGAAAATGTCACTTCAATATTGTTTACCTGAAAATTAATTAGAAAAATTCGACATCTCTATCAACTACTAAATCAGGTTTTCTTGAGAAAAATGTTAAGTACCCGGTATGGACCTGTAGGGACCCGATTTATCTAATTCTAGGGACCCGATGATAGTATTCGCTGATTCTAGGGATCCGATTTTCAATTTTAGGGATCCGAATCGGGTCCCTAAAACACCTTAAAAAAACCTGACTAAATGGATGTTAATAAACAAAGCATTCCCAAAATCGTAGATAAATTAAATGAATTGTTATGGCCATGCCTGGCTGAACATGGAAATCACGTGAGAATCACCACTGCACAGATCATCATCGAGAAGAGTCCAAAGCTACTAAGAATAAATACCAGGACTGAGCTACAGCGGGTGGAGCACTCCTTTAGGCGAGTGAGCTTAGGCATTTGTCAAAATTTGACACTTCGATTCTCAACTTCAACCTACATCTTCAAGTTGGCAGCAGCTGAACTGCTACAGAATTTCTCATCAGTAGCGCAGTAAGGCCAAAATTTTGGGAGTAGCCAAATATTTTGACTTTAAGCGAGCAACAGTATTTGTTTGGGGCACCGCCTCTCAAAGTACAAAACGACACGATATGCTAGAAATATGGGAGGCAGTGGCCCGCTTGGTCCTCCCTGGCTTCGCCTATGTTCCTCATACAAATAAAAACAGGGTTTGCTTTCAATGCATTGTGCGAACAAAACTTAACCTAAGCGAAAAACAAAAGTTTTAACATACCATTTGAAGGCTTACTTCTGTTCACAGTGATTTTCTTACAACAGTGATTTTCACAGTGATCTTCTTTGACAGCCCTAAATTTCCACCGGCGTGTGTGGGTTTATCGTGAAAGACTGTTGACACTGGGTGTCACTATTGGAAGCCGCGGGATCAGCCAGTTGTTCAATCTGGACGATGGTGCTCAACATGCCTTTGGTGTTTGCACCTGCGTGCGATCAAGCTGGAACAAAAATTTGTATCGGAAAAGCGAGGCGTTAAGTATCTCCAGAAACCCGAGTCAGTGAACGCTGTAAGCAAACGATAATACACTGGAGCAAGGCGAGACGTTCAAGTCCCTTGGGATAGCCTTCACGAGTGATGGAAGATAATTTAATTGAATTTATTTGTTTATGAGCAGACACGAAGTCCATAGTATGAACACACACACTCTGCAGAACGCAGGTTGATAAAAACAGACAGAACAGAACGTAGTA
>JGI24022J15233_10008934_pt1 | contig 11253 bp, 7 predicted proteins | sample Ectturendosymbi2_FD_15233 | JGI IMG/M metagenome (IMG submission 15233)
TTGGGCAAGAGCGTTCATCGCAACCGACAAATAAAAAAAAGCATTATTCAGGCTTCGACCTGCCGCCAATTGTTACATAAATCCGTCGCATGCATGCGATTGCGTAGGAACCTTGTGCTTATCATAAATTTTATGGAGCTGTGGCCTGTAATGCAAAGACATGTCGAAGCTTCTCGTTTCGAACCGACCACCCGTTATCTTCAAAGACAGGCGCATCGCCAGGTTCTCGTTGTTGGGGGAAGGGGCAGGCGTACAAATCGGGGTCAAATTGAGCGAAAGACTAGAAGACGACAAATGACTGTCAATGGAAAGGTCGGTGCCATGAAGCTGGTCACATCTCTAGTACAGGTTATTATTACCCAATCATGCGGTTTGCGTTAATGCAGTGAACGAGTGTATGAAAATTAAAGCGAGAAACAAAAACTGTTTTGAAGAAAATTAATAATGGACTGTTTATTTTCCGGTTTAAACGCGCAGTTTATACAATATCATGTCAGCACAAGCAGAAAGGCAACTCTGGATTTTTAGCTTTTTTGGAAATTTCTGCTTAGGGTGCTCTTGATTTGTTTTTTTATCAAAATGTTAGAGAAACGACGCAAAAACAAATAAAAAAAAACTCAGATTTGCAGAAAACTCAAACATGCGAGTTGTTTTTCATCACCAAGAGCAGAGATTCGATTTCACGATGTCCACCAATCTTGTCCAAGCCAGTACCGAAGCGGTCAACAGGGGCAAATCAATGGTCGTTATTGCCTGTTTATCGTGAAGTTGCCTACGCAGTGGCGGCGGAACCTTTTTCCAAGTGGAGAGCATAAGTGCACGTCAAAACACTATGGAATATTTTTGCAGTTTGGATTGGCGATTGTGACGCCACAAGCATTGAAATATGATGTCATTAACTTTTGTCAGCATCTTTAAGCAATTTTATGCAATGTTTTATAAGCCCTCAACGACTCCTATCTACACGACACCCAACCTATCTACGCTACACTGACTTGAGCACATACAAAATTCATTCACAAGTAAATAGGCCTACATAAACGCAACATGCGCAAATCTAAAGGAGCGTCAACACATTACATCATCAGATAGTAGCTTTTAAAATGATGACCAGATTGTTCACAGTGTATTCTGCCAAACATTTACGAAAATCCGCTAAATTCACTCTCAAATTGCAACTAACATATTACAAATAATATTGTCAAAATTCCGCCAATTTCTCTTTAATTTATATGATACACTTCAACAACGGACCCAATACTAATTCTGTTGCTTAAACCTGTTCAGCAAAATTAGAAATTTAAAAACTGGGGGCCTAGGCCCATGCAGCCCCCCGGTTTCTCCCACCCTGATACTGCGCACTGATAAATTTGCACCAAGAGCGTACGCAAGGGGGGATTTGGGGTTAACCCCTTGCGTTTGATATTATACAAAAACTTTATTACCCGCCAAAAGGAGATTAATTGTTTTCCCATACTTTTTGCTTGTTAATTTGTCAACTTAATGCAAATACCACGGAATGAATTTGCATGCAAATTTCAAGGAACATTGTAAATAGGGCAAGAGTAATAATTAAGTTTGGCAGAAATCTGGTTTATCGTCTGCATCCACAAACCATCTCACCACTGTTTCCAGACCTTTCGCCCACTACGCGTGTTTAAGATTGTGTTCCGCGATAGTTCACTTTATCCGAAACAATTGTCTTTGTTTTGTCTGCTATGGCTGATCAGCGCAAACTAGGCCAGAATTTTCGTTTGGAAACGTAAGCATGACCTCGAATTATGACGTCACTAGCAACGCACACTAAATACAAATGACACCATACGCCGCCGAATGAAATCCCCCCATGAAAATTTTCTGCGTACGCCACTGATTTGCACGTATCCACAGACACCTCGGTGCAAAACTGATCTCCGCTTTTCTGATTTCTTTTCCTCTCGACTAAACTGATTTTAACTACCCTTGTTGTTCCATGAGCACTAAATTAGCCACTGGGGGCATTGGCCCTCAAATCATAAATTTATTTTAAACATACAATAAAAACAAAAATCTTGCCCCCCTAAAAATGTGTTTTGCCCCCAAATCTTAGAACCTGGCTACGGTCCTGGTTTGGGAGGAATTAAAAGCACCATACAGTCGTTACCATTGCAGTTAGTATTCTAAGTTTTTCAGTAGCTTAACACTAAACTTAGGTTTGCTTAAATGAAAGAAAGTCCTTCAACGTGCGGCCTTCATGAAGATAGTGACATAATTTTTGGCCCAGTAAGGCATTTCGGCTGGACATAGCTAATATAAGTAGAGCTCGATTTTTTTTTCATTTTTTGTTTTTTTATCGGACTACTGCACGTGTTTAGTTGCGCCATGTTTGTGTTACAACCGCAACCCATTATCTTGCTTAGCAATCACGTTCCGTCCCGCAAGTTTGATTGCCCCGTGCCTTGAAAGAATCGCTGAGCGCAACAAATCTCCGTCAGGGAGCAGCAAAGAGAAGCAGCGCAAAAATTACTTTCCCACTTTTGTGAGATCATAATACCGCAAAGTTGGTAGTGACGCTACAGGCCGAAATCTGTTTAGCGATTGCCTGTGTTTGCGGCAAACAACATAAAGATGATGATCAAAGCTTCTACAAAGAACTGTTTCTCAGAATGACCCGGGGCAACCGCAGTTGTTCGAACAACAGTACTTTGGCAGTGGATCGACTTGTGGAAGCTTTTTCCCTATGTCCTGTACCCTATGCCGGAGCAGGTGGCTCATTCACTTGCACAATACGCTGTTCGTTTTCAAAACCGTATCCTTTTCATAATACTTTACCAAAGTATAACAGTCTGGTTGATGCTTTGCAACTCATTATAATTTAAGTGTTTTCAGAACGAGGTGACAGCACAGTTTTAAAGGGACGAGTAAAATCGAATAATCAAGCTTCAAGGCACTGGAAAAAAATATGGAAATAGCAAGACTTTTCAAATAACAAAGTTGAAAATAAAAGAAACAAAGTGCAAAAACGTGTTCAAAAGCGAATTTTTGGTAACAATAATTTTCCTATCTTAATTCCTTCTCGTGCTGAATACTTGCTTTGCAAGAATTAAGATAACAAAAAATGGCGAGTCAGTCGTAATGCTTTATGGGGGTGCTTTTAAAAAGTTTGCTGATTTTGAAACTTCACTATCATTGTTTCAATGAAGTTGACTCTCGTTGCTTAGAATATAACAATGTATGCCTGATAACTTTAAAGTCTGTCTACCAGTCAATCAAGTTTCTGTCTATTCAAGCTTCCACTGTTTAGATAAGAGCTGTTTTCATTCAAGCCATAAGCGTAACGCGCGGAGAACAGCACATAAACATTCCTATTGCAAATAAAACAGCCACAATAATCGAAAACATTGTTTTATTCGACGTTTTGGCTTGTGCGTAAGCCATCATCAGGAATAAATGAAAAATAAATGAAAAAAATAAATAAACATTCTTGGAAAACGTTTTTCCTTTTTCTTCAAGTACCTTTTAAAATAGCTAAAAATTAAAAGACATTGCAAGGAAACCACGTCGTGGATGTGGTTATTCAAAGTTAAAAAAAAGAGGCCAGGCCCGCATTCGGGGGCAGTGCCCATCAAAATTTTTGTGCCCCCAAATTTTGTTGTGCCCAGAAAACGTTGTTACACAACCGATTTTTTTCCATTTTTATGAAAAGACTTCATGCGCATTTTATCTCCAAACCAAATGACTTCATGCAACGGTTTTTGCTTATTCGGCTGTCGCGTAAGTCTTCAAAAAACCGATGAAAGTATCACAGTAATCGCTTGTGAATACGATAGCATCCCGATGGATTAGACATGACAGCTGAAAAGGACGTATGCGTAGAGCAACATGTACGATCAGGTGGAGTGAAGACTGGAGTGATTACGCTGCAGGAAAGGACGCAACATTTGGTCATTTTCTTGCTGCGAACCAGAGAAATAACAAATCGTTTTTTTACACTGCTGGCGGGAACGTAACAAAACGGTGTGTTTGTCTCCACTTGCACGTTACCCAACAGCCGTTTATACAAAGATGCGGACGTTGCATCGTGCCTCATCCAGTAAGTCTTGATGTTCGGGTTCAACGGTGCAGTGATCAGCGCATGTTTTTTTTAATTTGCACATTTTAGCTCAACTCACAAGTGCACGAAAAACTCTACGGCGTGTACATCAGTGGTGTTGCAGGCCCGCAACTGGGGGGAACCAGAAATTGCCCCCGCGAAATTTTCAAAAACATTATGAAAGCGTCATGCGCTCTTTTACTTGTTAGGTACAACGACAATTAAGTTACAACCATTTTGCCGCCCTCCCCGAAATTTTCAGCTGTTTGCGGCCCTTTGGTATCATTTTTGCTTGCACTTCGCTTTCGCAACAAGCATGATTCACAAGTTGTGGCAAAAGTTGAACTAACCTTTCAAGAGTGTTTATTTCATCTGACGATCTTGAATCAGAAGAAATCAAATTTTTCTAATGTGTAGTTCAACTTTTTCCTCTATCTCCCGGTGCTGTCGTTGATTGTTAAGCTGTAAACAAACAAGTTAACTGCTTTCACAACGAGGAATAATAGCCAGCGGGTATCAATGATTGTCTGTTTATTTCGCAGTTTAGTTCAATTTTTGAACTGCGAATTTACGATTTATTCCTCTGAATTAGTTTTCAAATACTGTGGACAGTTGTTTGCAATAGATCAGGGGTTCCCAACCTGGGGTACATGTACCCCCAGGGGTACATTTGCCTATCTGGAGGGGTACATTTGTCTATCCGAAGGGGTACATTTAAGGTTATCAACAGACGAGCAAAATATATTTGCATATAATTTATTTCCAAATATTTAGACATATATCAGTGAATATTCTTTTTAAAAATCATTATATGCTTATTGTTAAATACATCTATGAATAATGATGATAAAATATATTGTCATATGAAATCTTAGGGGTACATGTGCATCTGTCGGAATGCAGAAGGGGTACATGGTAAGAGGAAGGTTGGGAACCCCTGCAATAGATGATCACCTTGCGGCAAGGTTAGGGCTAAAAAATCTTATCAGAAGTACCACAGATGATAACGGAGCGCTTACTTTGTAGCGGGTTCGCAATGATTCTGACAGGCACCTGACCTTGTAAATCTATTTTTGCATCAACTTCTTCACGATCTATTTTCGTTTCAAATCAGGCGTGGTCGTCTCTGGCAGGTGGCCGAACATCAATCTATCAAGTTGCTGGATTTAAGGTCGCTTCCAACAACACTAAACGAAAAACACGGCGCACGATGGACGCCCCTCACTTCACGTACTCTTGCTTGGATTTCCCCTACAATGTGTTTCGTGTAAAAAGTTGTAACTCCCGCCGAGCAATTATCTCTGAGGGTGCTTTGTGACGTGACAATGTCGTTTAAAACAACTGCCTCTGTGTGGTGATTGTCGGATTGCCTGAGGCGGGAATAAACCTCAAGTAAATCGCTGAGCTTTTAGCTTTTTGCAGGTCTGGGAATGACTAGACGCGCGTGTTTCAATTAATTTTCTTTGAAAAAAAAAATTATAAATCGTGTTGTGAGGTGACAGTGTAGCATGATTTTTCATTCTTTAACGCCCAAAAGGTTTAACAAAGCACCTGCTTTGGCTTGAGGAGAGCAATGTGGCAAGGGAAATTAAAAAATTTAGCGAAATCATTTAACTTACTCCTTATGCATGGGTAAACGTGTAGCGAAATAAAATGAGAAAACTTATTACTTTGACTGAATTCCAGTGGAATGCGAAAAAAAGAAGCTTTTTCTCACTTTCTCGTCTTTTAAGTCTTCTCGTCTGTCACTGAAAAACACCCAAATGCACAAACAATCTTAAGTTCACACAGGCCCGTAACCAGCTTGGGACACCAGGAGGCGAAGAGTGGTTAGAGAGGGGCCCAAATTTTTTAAACTATGTTCAATAGCTTTTAAACGGACGAAGCCCCCCCCTTGTGCCAACCCCTAGTTACGTTCCTGAGTTCACTAGTGCAAACATTACATAAGCCCCGAAATCAGCGATATGGCACAAAATGTCTGTCGGGTTATTTGAAAGATGCTAACTTCATTGTACGTTTAAAGCCGGACCTGATGACAGTCAGCCAGACACTGACCGTACGTTTATTTAAAATGTGACGACAAGCCTATACCACTGCGAGCCACTAAGGCCATGTTTAGACCGGGGTGGGTGGGAAGCGGGAACTGCTTGGACGGACGTCCAAGCATCTGAATGACGTTTCCTCGTCAACGAATAAGCCAGTTACCGCGCGTTGCAATATGAAACAAGCGATTGCAGATCCTGTTACTGCAAAAACAAAGCCATCAGTCAGCATCGCATTTGTAAGCTTACGTTGAGCGTGCCGCCGTAAAATTGAAACCTTCTCCTATTTTGCAGTTGCTTTGTTGCCTTTGTGGATTTGGATGATCGCAATCTCTGACAGAGTAACCTTTTTTGTTTTTTCTTTTGCTTCACTTTTCTGTATGGCCTGGTCAAGCTCAATACAAACGAACGCGTTACAGAGAGTTTTCCCTCTGTTTAGGATTAGGCCTACAAACACTTCGAGGAAAAGTCTGAATGGTGCTGGAGTAGTCGTCGTAGTTGCACAGACGAGACGCTTGTTTGACAGCAACATACTGCTTCGTCGTCGACTCATGGGTTTTCGATGCCCGGTGCGTTCTTATTTCCACACGGAATTGAGAACAATGAAAACAATGTGGATGGTGCCGTTGCATTTTATGATCGGAACGTAGTTTGGTTCTGATTGAAAAAAATCACGTCATTGACACGCTAACTGCGTCATTCGATACCAGCCACCTCTGCTTGGGATTATTATAAAACGATTTTAAGGGTGGCAACTACTTTTACCTTCAACAGAGCTTAGGTTTCCTGTGATGAGTTTTTTACTTTATATCCACAGAATAATAGAACATTCACCAGGGAAAACTTTCATTTTGTTGAAAATTGCGGACGTCAGTGGCGTATGGTGGACGGTGGTCATTGTTACTGGGTGTGCGTTGTTTGTGACGTCACACTGTGACGTCAAATTAACGTTTCAGATCCAACGTTTTAGCGAAGTTTTTTGACACAATGCTTATCATTATACAAGTTATTCAATGTTATATAATTTAATATGTTGTTGTATTTCAATGTTATATATAATTTAATATGTTATCTCTCCTTATTCAATGTTATATAATTTAATATGTTATTGTATTGACTTTGAACTTAAAACGTAGGTGCAAAATACACTCAACGCTACGACCAAGCAGGCATAACTGCAAAATTATCAGACTTCACGTTAAAACCAAGGAGTCAAACACACTCAGCCCTAAAACAGCGCAGTTTACAACTGCAAAAACAGTTTCAACGCATGTCTCTTTGAACATGAGCAGTCGGGCCCAGAAGGTGTGCGCCTCGAATAGCGCACACCCAGAGTTGCGAGATCGAAACAACAAAGAAGGAAAATGCATTCAGCCGTGGAACAGCGCAGGTCACAACTGCAGAAACAGGCTGCGGCTCCTGCCTATCACGAGTTTACGAGCTGTGCAGGCGTGCGTCCAGTCCCGTAGCCAGGTTTTGAGGTTTGGAGGGGCAAAATACATTTTTAGGGGGGCACGATTTTTGTTTTTATGATATTTTTAAAACTAATTTTTCTGGGAACAAGAAAATTTGGGGGAACACAAAAGAAATTTGGGGGAAACTGCCCCTGAATGCCCTCACGTGGCTACGGACCTATGTACGTCTGGAATTTCGCACACCCTGGTTTGTCAGACAGAAACAAGAGGAGAGTAAAATTCACTCAGCCCTGGAACAGCGCAGCTCGCAATTGCAAAAGCAGTTTTCGCAAATGTCTCTTCGCATAAGAGAGCAGTCGAGTGCGTACACATGACGCACACCTTCGGGCTGGAAAGTACGTAATTATCTTTATAGCTTTTGTGTGATTTTTCCTTAATCGCACGATCTGGAAAATGTCACGTCATGTTCAGTTTCACAGGGTGTGCGCCGCACACCTAGCACTCCCGGGGTATACGCCGACATGTTGGCAACTTAGCAGATCAGCGGTGAATAACAGAAAGAAATTACAGTAACTTTGGTGGACTGATTAGTAAATTGTTTAATGCATGTACTGGTTCATTCTGAAATGTTCTCAGCTTGACTTTCACAGCAGCCTCTTCTGGATTTTTGAAGTCCTATTAGCGGTTTGAGACTTCACCGCTTCCTCCAGGTGTTTGAGTAATCTGATGTGAAGTGTTGCGGGCCCAATACCAAACGGGTGTTGCTCTTTCTTGTCGCAACTATCAGTCGATTGCACTGTACTTGGTTCCATGCCCTTGTGTTTCAATAAAGATGTACCAATAGAAACCAGAGACAGAATTCGATTAATCGCCTATCAGAATCTTTGGGAAAAGTGGTTGAAATTGGAAAAAAGTGTGAAAAAGTTTAAAGGATAGTGGTATTGTTTTAAGAACAATGAAATTTTAGTAATTGTATTGCTTTTGCTGAAAGTCGTTTCATAAGCCTTTAATACGTAACTTTCGCTGTTTGCATTCACAAAGAAGAAAATATTTTGGCAATCGTGATTGTCAAGGCGAACCTGAGAATATAGTTGGATGCCCACATTTCACAATTGGGCAAAATGGATGCGGATTTTCCACACAAAGGGCCTTTTCAGCCAGGGGCCGTTTTCGCCAGACACTCGCGTTACTGTAAAATTAACAATCGTTGTATTGTCCTTACTATAGTCTTCATTATTAGGAGTCAGGGCGGCAACCATCAGATATTTTCGGGGTGCGAGGGCAAAATAATTTTAACTTGTTGTACTTAACAACTAAACATGATTTTGAAAAGCTCGGAGGGGGAAATTGCTCTGTTGTCTCACCCCCTTGTTGCGGACCTGCTGGGAGTGCATGTACATGTACGTGTTGCGGAAGACTGATTTCAGGTTCTCTATCTCATTGTTGCTGTAGCAAAGCATTTACAAATTAATTATTCGACGTGTTGCTAATATTATTGGCCTCGAGATGTAGGAGTACGTGAATGGAGCACGTGTGGAAAAAGAAACGGAATGAAATTGTTAAAAATCTTTTCAAGCCGTTGACTTGGGATGGGGACGGTATAACATCAGGCATCTTTGCTCAAAGGCTTTTAAATCTCCATGTTCAATGCAAAATTTAATGATACTTTCAGTTTTTGTTATTTGTGCTTACCCCAACGTTCCGCTTCAGCTAACATACCTTGAACATTAGTAAAGATGGAACATCCTTGATCTTGCGTCGAGAACTGTAGTCGGGAAGTCTGGGAGAAACCTTAAGCCGTTTGAACGTTCAACGAAAAAATAGGACGTTGGAGACATGACAGCAAATCCACACCTCAAAATCGTTGTTTTTGTGGATTTCTATGTTCGAGTGGCGCCCTCTCTATATAGTTGGTATAGTTTAGGTTTATCTTTCAGAAATTGTTACCGCTATGTATCGAGCGCATGCTATGAATTGCCAGAGCCTTTCAGCTCATGACAGATTTCTCATGCGTTGATCATTATCAAAACAGCAACCTCATTCAAATATGTAGCTCCATCACGACTCCACATTCAACTACAGTTAGGGCACCAACTCCAAATCTTGAGAAGAAAATTAACTAACTCTCGAGAGGTGCTCGACGGCACAAGTAGGTCAACAAGTTTTCTTTTTGGTATTCCAGCGATTTGACCCTGACCTGCGTGAACCTGTTGAGAGTTTGCGCCAATTAACTCAAGTCTCTACACTGCCCAGCAACTGGGCATGCCGTGTAACACATTTCTCGTTGAAGAGAAAGAAATTGATGAATATCGACAGCGCCGGTTCTATTTTTGGTTCTGTTGCACCAACGGAAACAGAACAGCGAGAGACATCACGTGATTGGCAGCGGAAGAGAATTGCAGCAGTTTTGTTTACGGCTCCACGTGTTTTCAACAAAGGCATTGACTGCCAATCAACCCCTTGTTTAACATACCGTTGAGAGCTGCTTTCATGACCTTGTGACGACTTGAGCCCACAGTGAAGCACGCACTGGCGTTGCCCGAGTATTGATGGCAAGAAACCTTGGCACAACGCCTAATTGGCGTAGCTTCTGCACTCCAAGACGTGGAAGCAAAAATGCTCTCTAACAATGTGCTTTAACTAGCGATTCTAATTTCTCGCAATTCCCCTAAATCACTTTCTTCTACCTTGCTTGTATGTGGTCACTTGTCTGGAAACAAATGCTGCTCAATAAGTTGGTTTTCTACGCCAGGCGTAACATCACCGGACTGCAGATTTTAGACTTTTGTCAGCCTTTCATAGGATCCGATTCCACCAAACGATTATTAAATCTTGTGGCTGATTATAACAACAATGTCCCCTCTAACTGAATTTTGTTGCACACCCTCGCTGTTTCTTATACTTACAACAAATCGAAGAATTTTGCTGTGCGTCCATCAACTGAACAAAGCATCTTGACTTATTGTGCGGTATGCAAAGATTACTCTAAACCTGCAGTAAGAGAAACAGTACCTGTCTAGTTATATTCCGATGCATCCAACGCTGGTTTCAACCAGGTTGCTTTGCTTTTTTATGCGTCTGTTGTTGCAAACCTGCTTTGCTATCCAAGTCCTTGGAGTTGGAAGAAAACTACTCCTGTGTCATGGCAAGCTCTGCTTGTGACATCTTCGGGTCTTAGGAGCTCTTCGTTTCAGCACACGCCGAACCTGTAGAGTCGTGTGAACACAAACCACAGATTATACAACATGGTTTGTGGAAATGGCTTTCGACCAAAAGAAAACTCATTTGAATATCCCGTTTGCAGTTCTCTCCCGTTGTTAACGATACGCTTTCAAAGCAAGCAAGCATTTTATATTTTTCTTTCGTGCAATAAACACTTTTTATCAAAAATATAAACTCCAAAAAATTCGGAAAAGATTATGTATGCATACAATATAAAAATAGAGCATAAGAACAACTTAACTGGAGGACTCGGTAAAGTTGATAAGAGCCTGTAAAGCAGATAAGTGGCCATCATTCACTGTCGCTGCGTCACTACAAAAGATTCAACCCATCTGCGATCATAGGCGTAGCCAGGGGGCGAAAGGGGCCATGCCCCCCCAAAATTTTTAGAAAATATAGTCATTTTGTGCTTTGGGAGGCGTTTTTCTAAACAAAATAGATAATTCGCCTGAAATCAAATATTTTGGCCCCTCCAAATTCTTTACCCCCCCAATTTTTGGGC
>JGI24022J15233_10008936_pt1 | contig 11253 bp, 6 predicted proteins | sample Ectturendosymbi2_FD_15233 | JGI IMG/M metagenome (IMG submission 15233)
AGTTTATCATCAAGTATAACGCCAAGATATTTTAAGCTGCTTTGATTTGATATTGGGTGATGATTAATTGACACTGAAAAATTGATATTTTTATGGTTGTTCATGAGCATGAAATTGCTTTTGGAATATCTGATACATAATTTGTTAGCACAAAATCAGTGATCGATTTTTTTGAGCTCATGGTTAACTGTTTTTTCTAAGATTACGCCGAGGATTTTCATCGCCCTTCGCTTTGGTCGGAAACCACGATTGGCGCTGAGCCATAATGTAACGTTGGAGACAGAAAGATGTGGCGTTTTATCCCAAATGACGTAGTCTGATATTTTGGCCACAATTGTTTGCGCTAGCTGCAGGTCCTGTCGAAAACATGCAAATGCATTTTTCAGCATAGTTTTTCGAGTTTACTTCGATTTTTAGAAAACGTTGAAATTCGAAGCAATGCAAGGCTTTGCCAAGTTACAATTCACGCAAGGCACGTATGTTCTTTAAACCCTGGAATACTATCGCGGGTCTGCCAGACCCGGTGTCAAGCGAAATTTATGACTTGCGAAATTTCTGACTTCACACCATGTACGCATGCCCAGAGTAATATTCTGCATACCAAATACGTTGATAAAACTGATTATTAGGGCCTAGGAATTCGTGTTTAGGTAAGTACGTCGGGTTAGGGTATGGGTATGGTGAGAAAAAGAAAAATAATTGAGGTCAAGGACTAAGTCCGAAAATTTTCAATGGTGAAATTTATTCCCGTGCTATAGCTTGTCGTGGGTACCTGACATCTAACCAAAATGTTTTGATTTACTCAACACAATTTAAAAAATGTATTACCAGACGTTATTTCTTTATTCTAAGAAGCAAACGAACTGTAAAACAACAACAGGTCAGAAATTTCGCAGAGGTCAGAAATTTCGCTTGACACCGGGTCAAATGAACGTCATTCACGTTAAACTACGGAAGTGGATGTCGGCGCGCTTTGAGCTCTTCAGTAGCTTCATGTTTTTGTGTGACTAGTAATAGGTGCGATTGCGGTCATTCACACTCTTCTAGATTTTGCAAGGGAGCGTGTTCGTCACGAGTTCGGGTCTGGCAGACTCGACGATAGTATTTGTGTGAGGTGGTGGGGTGCGCATAACCCCACTGTATGGTTAATGTGGGCAGAGCCTGTAAAAAGCTGAAACTCACTCAGGGCATGCTTCTATGGTCGTGTTAGCAGTATGCAAAAAGAGAAGTTGCTTACGCCCATAGTTTTTTTATGAGCAATTGAATTTTAGGCATGCCTGACACCTTCGCTATATTTGGTCTACTTACTTTTCATCAAAAATCGTATCTTATTAGAGTTAAGTAACTTTGTAAGTGCTCAAATTGCTCAGTGAGACTTATATTTTCAGTGTAGTGTTTGTGATAAATTGCAGTTGAAGGAAACGGTATTTTTTTATTTTTGAAAACCGGGTCTAGCAGACCCGACGATAGTATTATCGTGACAAAAAACGATAGTATTCCAGGGTTAACAATACACAACGCTTGTTTCAATTTCAAGTAGTTTTTGTCTCAGTGTTCTGTTACCGAAACGAAAGCAAACAGCGTATCTTAGCGCCTGTGCAGTCCCAGTGCATCGAGTATATTGGATCTCGCTGTCTCGCTCGCTAACGGCCACGATGGCATTGACTGCTTAACGTTAACGCCGCTTTTCGCCACAATGTGAGAGAAGTACACGATACACATTGTGCTTTGACGCGAGGCGACCACCCGGCTGACGCAACACGACAAAACGCAATGACGCTACACGCTGTCTTTAACTCCAGGTCATCCAACATGCTGTAATCTGCTCTGTTTTCGAGTTTCTTATTGTCCTGCTCTCATTTGTGCAATTTCAATCATGATTGTCTTCACCAGAAAAGCTGTTTTTCTTTGCGCACAGAATATAACGTATTCCGTGCGCTGTAAATGTGTCGTCCTGTCTATTGCTCGTGAGTGACGTTTTTTGCTTCTTAGTGTAAAGTCCAAACTCTTGCATCCGAAAAAGTGGATACACCGTACAGAGATTAGATTAGTTTTTTCTGAAAAAATATGAAAAACAAACATTTGAACTGTGGAAATCACATTGTTTTGGTGCGTAACCAGTGTAATTCATTTAGTCGTTGGTGTTTTCTCTGAATGAGGATTGCAGCTGTGTGTTTTCTTTCGTGAACAACTTACCGTAAATGAATGTAATTGTGCGCTTGGCTAATGAGACGTGCGCTGGGCTTACGTATGAACGTCGGAAGGATTTTTTTCCAGGGGCAATAGTGGATTTTCCAAGGGCCGGCAAAAGAATATTTTCCAGGGTAGCAAAAGTGGTGAAATTTTGTTTTACCATGTCTCGATACTGAGAGAAAAACATTTTTAAACTGAAACGTTAATAGAAAAATATCGAATTTCAAAATCCAGGGTGACTTGACCACTTCCGACGCCCATGCCGATAGTACAGTCTCTTCAATTTTTTCGCGCTGGTAGAATAACTAGGCTTGCATTTGAGAATTGTCAGAATAGGCGAAAGGTTCTCAAGGGCCCGTTGAACAAATGTGGGAGTGCAAGTCTCTCACAGCCTGCGAGGTGCGGGAACGGAAAAGGTTGAGTTCCGCTTCTTGAGAGCGCCGCTGGTAAATAGACCGAAAATCTGCCCAAGACATTTTCAAGTTTAACTTTACACAGATTCAAAAACATTTTTAGGTTTTAAACAAACTTCTTCTTTACTTTTGTTGAGGTGCAAACAAATTTTACTTGTTTATCATAACTAACATCAATACTTGGGTCTTGCTTTTTAAGATAGTGACGATTGTATGTGTTTATCTCAGAGCAACAGGACTTAACCCAAACACAAATTACTCCATCAGTGCAAGAGCTGTTCAAGTTGGGAGCCTGATGTTTAACGCATCGCAAAGTCCGTTTGGTAATGTCTTCAATGTTACCACAGGTGAAACATTTTATCTATGTGTTTAAATTCCTAAATATAATTATTTGTCAAATCCAAAACAAAATAGCGTTTTGTTAGGTTCGCTGAATGTTTTCAGCATTAATTGTCCAAGATTTTTATTTATAACAACACTTGCAGTTTTAAAATAGCACTTGTTGTCTGCACTACAGCATAAGTCAAAATGTATACATACCCATAACTTGCGTGGTTTAACCACAAAAAAACGTTTTTGTTTTAACTATAAAAATCGAGATGTTTTAAGACATTGCTTTGCACAGTTCGACTATTTTTGCATTTCCCTGATGCATGAATCCCCGTACATTTAACAAAATAAACTACTGAACACGTGACGAAAGCACAACGAACAGACTACTTTTCTGTATTTGTGTGCTCGTACTGCAATTTTTGTGTTTGCACTTTTACAATGTTTATGAAAATTTCGTAGGGGCAATTGCCCGTTTTCCGGCCAGGTTGCGGGCCTGTGTCATTATCTCCCCCAAACAGACTTCTTTATTTTTCTTGCATTCATCTGTATTTGTAATGTCTTTATAGTAACTGAAATGAATGCGTTGAGCTTTATTTGTAAAATCTAGGACCGCTAAGCCACCACAGCGGCCCAAATTTTGGCCAATCATAACTTGCCGACCAATAGAGCTAGGGAGTTGATCAAACTCTCTACGGATTCGGCAAGTCTTCGACTTGAGATAAAAAAAAAATTTTCGGCTTGGATTTTGGGTTCTTTGTGTGTTACGTCACAATGAGAGCATGTTGGGCAATTTTAGGCCAACTTTGCCTGGCCCTGGGCCCCAGGCGAATGCGAAATTTTTTTCGCTCAATGTTTTTGTGGATTCGTGACTCGAAAACGAGTCTTTAGAGCCCTTGATTGATTTGCTAGCATATCTGCATCGAAAATTATGGCTCAAAAACCAAAAAATGGTCAAAATTTTGCTCCCACAAACCCCAATCTGGAGGGAATTTGACCCCTGACTGTAGCTGGCCATGCCTCACCGTCAGAACGAGCTAGAGAGCCGTTCAAACCCTCTAATGACTCGTGAAGTCATGTAGTTTTCAATAAAAGAAAACATTCTGATTTTGGATTTCGGGTTTTCTGTTGATGTATACATAGTGAGAGGATGTTTATGCATATTTGTATATTCTTTGATGAAGTCATCAAGCCACCCTTTAAGACCCGCAGAGCCATTTTTTTGACACAAAGTTTTTGTCGATTTTAGGCCATATTTTGATTTTTGTGGGGTTTTTATTGATTTTTTAGCGTTCCTGGACCCCAAACTAGGCCCAAAGAATGGTAAGTCAATTAGGAATATCCCCAGAAATGGCCTAGCAGATCGGTAAAGTATTTGGCTCTTTCTGGCCTAACTTTGGAAGCAGAAATGCTAGAAAGTCGATCAAGGGCTCTAAAAACTCGTATTCGAGTCCGGGATCCAATAAAGCTTTGTGCCACAATATCCGCGCGTCGGATCCGCGGATAACATCATACGAATATTCGCAAAACATCCTCCAAACATGGGGCCATGGACCAAAAACGCCAAAAAAAATTATGAAAGTTTTTAAAAAAATTGAATATAGAAGACTTCAAGAGTCTTTAGAGTGTTTGAATAGCTCTCTAGCTCAATCTGGCTGTAAACCACGAGTGGCCAAAGTTGGACAGAAGTGGCCAATGTCACATTTTTTTAATTTCAAATTTTTGCCATAATCTGGGTTTTTGAGCCATAACTTTGTGTCCCGATGTGCTAGCAAGTCAATGAAGGGCTCTAAAGACTCGTTTTCGAGTCACAAGTCCACAAAAACTTTGAGCGAAAAAAAATCGCATTGGTCTGGCGCCCAGGGCGAGGCAAAGCGCCAAAATTGCTCTCATTGTGACGTAACACACAAAGAACCAAAAATCCAAGCCGAAATAATTTTTTTTCTATCTCAAGTCAAAGACTTGCCGAATCCGTAGAGGGTTTGATCAACTCTATTGGTCGGAAGCTCTATTGGTCGGAACGTTATGACTGGCCAAACTTTGGGCCACTGTAGTGGCTTTGCGGTCCTTAAAGGGTAAATAACTGAAATGATTCCTTATCTTTGCTGTCATGCTTCAACCCCCCAGTATAGAAAAAAAACTTGGGATTCCATTACCGATTAGAGTTACTTTTATGCAGATATGGCATCGGTTTTTGGATCTGTGGTTTTGAACAACCATCCTTTCACAAACAATATTGCGAGAAACTCCACTTTTATATCCTTGATTGAAGATGAATTGCGGAAAAGTCATCAAAGCATCTCATCTACTGTGTTCAGCCTCAGTATTATTAAAAAGACCACAACACAATACGACTGCGAGAATTCAACAAGTGGAAAAACTCGTTGCTTTTATGAAATCCTCGTGGCTGACCAATCCCTACCTCGTGGTTTCCCTAACTTGACCAACACCGAGTCATACAGCGAATCGCTCGTGCAGTACAACGGTAAGCGTGTTGTTCAAAGGCTTTAGGTCTACCGTTTAAGCGACATTGAAGATTATTGATATCATAGTTGCCCACGATATTGCTGAGTCAATGGGAGTCGAAATACGCCATCTAGCCAGAAAATGCATAATTTTGGAAAACAAAGAAAAAACTACAATTCTCAAAAAGGCCATATTGAGAATTTCCGAAAAGAGCGACACGCGAATTAATTATAATCGTAATCTCCAGCCCTCAAAACGTTTACCCACTTTGAATGCTGCCGCATTTTACCAGGCGATTTTAGACCAATATTATGACAAAGATGCAGTTCAAACTTTTCCCGTATCGGAAATCACTAAAACTGTGTTTTTCCGTGTTTTTCACCATGGGCTCAGAAATGCTAATGTCGGTCTGGATCAACAACAATCAACCCTTTAAGTGCCCCGCAAGCTCAAGGTTTGCTGCAAGCTTTCGAGGAATCGATCGACTGGGCTCTGCTTTCATGACATGCGATAATTCAGACTTACACATATCTGTTTTCAAGTAGCTACTATCCACAAAGGTAACGAAGTCGAATTAACCAGCAATTTTTTTAATGCGATATCGATTTCACTTAACACTATTCATCCTCAATCCAGAAGTACGCAAGACATGCTTTCGAGTGAAAAGTTGAAAGGCAAACGTAACGGCAGAGAAATCAAACTCTAGACCAATTACGTCTAACTGAAATTGCCTACTGAGACAAAAATTAAGTCACTGTCTTAACCAGCGCCATGCATTTAATGAATTCCTTTGATCTTAGCAATTTTAATTTAGTTTGCGCTAATGTACTGAAAGCATTCGAATCCTAACTGCAATGGTAACGAATGTTTCACACTTTAACCACTCGGTAAGTATGATTTGATACGCAAGTTTAGTGCCAGTGGAACAAGGGTAGAAATCAGAAAACTAGTCAAATGTTTTGCACCAAGGTGGCAGTTAACATATGGAAATCTCCCAGTACGCAGTAGCCCACAGACGTGCTAAAGTGGCACTGAGGACAACCTGCATCAAAATGTCAAAATTAAGATAATCAAAACAAGGAGATGTTTTCAGTATGTAGGCCACTTATACTACATCGGAAACCTAAACTAGGCCGCACAAAACCTTCGCCTGGGCCGTATGCGGGCCGCGTGTTGGACATAGCTGCTCTAGACAAAAACGAATATATAAAAACTCAAACTGCAGCAAGTAAAAACTTGAAAACAAGCAGTTCTGAAATAATGCTTTCACTAAAACCGAAAAACTATCTGACTCCAATTACGGAACAACATAACCACAGCGACGGAATCACACCGCGATGAGTCAACACAAAGCGTTAATAGTATAGCGGCCATAGTTGGTCTGGAGATTGTTTCTCTCTCATTTTGGTCTGGGGCGTTTTGTCCATAATTTCGGGCGCAGAAATGCTACTGGGTGCCGGATTGGGCGACTTCACTTGTTGGTTGCTACTTTAAAATTTCATTTGCACAATGTGAAATTTCTTTTTTATTAGGCGATCTTTTTATTCCTGACCCTGCCGCTCAATTTGCTTGCGTTTGTATCTTTTTACTTCAATCTGGTATGTCATGTTTTCGTGGTGCAACGCTTTGTGAGATTAAATTACTTTAAGTGGATGCCTCTTTTTTTCTTTTATATTTCATCGTTTTTTTTCTACATATTGAGTTGTTTCAATTTCGAAATTATGCTTTTCATTTTTGCGACTGGGAGAGACAACTGAAGGTAGATTCAGATACTGCAGTTTTCATTTAAAAACACCGCTATGCATACAGAAGATATGATGTCAAATCTGTAAAGGGAAATATGTTTTGCAATTTTTAAACTACCAGGAAGCTTCTCAAGAAACATGTCAAATATATCAGTTTGATTATTTTATAAGCTATGTAGACAAATGGATTTTTTGCGTTTTGATGCATTTATTTACCGCTTTTTAACTTGCTTTTACAGTCTGTATTTGCTTATTGTTTCACCTTCGTAGGAGCTGGAAATGGATTTTATGACACCTACGATGACGTCTACAATGTAACAGTTGTGAAGTATTTCCCTTCGCCAACATGTTCATCCAAGCAACCGTCGGATTTTCGCTCATGGACGTTTTACAATCAGTATGGAACAGCGAAAAACATTACTTTGCAAATTGATGATCAAGCCGCTCAAACTGAGCTGAGATTTATCTTCAATGCCACGCGTAGGAATTGACTTTGAAGTTTTGTTGTATCCTGGACAAACGGATTTTCAAATTTTCAGAAAGCTTGTGAAGCAGAATCAATCATTACTTTTGCTGCATTAAGTGGAAAACACACATCAAATGTTTCTAATGCTTTTCCTGCCTCTTCCTACCTCGTGAACTTGACACAGAAGGTTCAGCAAAAGTAGTGAACGAGCAGTACCTCAAAATTGTCCATGGTCGCCATTTCAAGTTTCTCTATCCCGGGGCTGTTGTTAATGTAGCATCATTCATATAGTTTCGCTTTATAGGGCACGTGCATGTATCCTTAACTGACAAGACATTACAACGTTACAAAGCGTGGAAACATGTCGTTTTGCTGGACGACGAGTTTTGAACAGACCCGGCCGGTACGAGACCAGTCACAATTATTTGCAAAGCTCAAAAAAAATCTTTAAAGATTGAACCAATGTCATTTTCCTAGTAAAAGCAATAAACGCAAGCTGGGACTCCAGTCAAAGGAAAACTTCTGATAAGAATGGCCGCCCGTGCATTTCACCATTCAAGAGAGGTTTACGAACTTCGTAGTTCGAAAAGTTTCTTGGAGCACGTTTTTTTCCGTGCTCAATAAGCATTTGTGAAGCTTGGGTAAAAAAAATTTGTTTATTTTATTTTAGTTCGTTTCGTGTGGACAACCTTTTGTTTACTCGTTTGCTTTATTCTAAATCTAAAATGTTGGCGTAGCCACTCCAGAATTTGGAAGGGGTGAGTTTGATTTTAGGCGAGCAACGTTATTTTGTTCGAGACACCACCTCTCAAAGCACAAAATGACTAGATATGCTAAAAATTTTGGGGGGGGTTTGGCCCTCTGGCTCTCCCTGTCTACGCCTATGATGGAAATTGCCCTAGTGACTGAAATATTTCGGCTTTTTTGTATTACTGTAGAGTTGGTCCAGGACGATATTCCACCAGAGTTTGATGAAAAGCTGACAGAGGCCAACCTTGTTTATGGAATCCGCCAGAACTACTTGGTAAAAACTTGCATCGGTGACAGTTCTACGTTCATCCATGACAGAAAATACAGCGGCTCCGACAGCGAGAACCGTGACACAGTTTTTTACACATTTCTGCAGACATCAGGTGAATAATCTTATTTGAAACAGACCATCGCAAATATTTCTTCACCAAATAACTGGAAGTGTATTGTGGTTGATAGCCTCCTAAATGCTAAATTAGTCTTCATAATGACAAGGCTGTCGACGTAATCTGCAAAAATTTATAATAAGAAATCGATTTCACGTAACTCTACGCATTTTAAGTCCCGAAATGTGTATGCAATGTTTACGCGTGAAATGCTAAAGAGCTAAAGCAAGGGGCAGAGAAATGAAAAGACTAAAATGGTTAAATCAATTAAAAATGAAACTGTAGCAACTAATAACTGGAATATAGGCCGTTTTCGATTTTTTACTTTCATAAAACTATCTGACGCCAATTACAGAGTAACAAAGCCACTGCTACGAAATCAAAGCCAAAAGCGACATATCTGTGACTCAACACATAGCTGGTAGGAAAGTAGAAAGGCGGTCTTGGGAGGCTGTACGGTTGACAGGAGTGCTCTAGGGGTCCCCAAATGGTACACGTTGCAAAGGATCGCGCACACGTCCATAGATAAAAACTACGTGAGTGGTACGGAAGGGGGCAAACAATTGGGAAGAGCAGATGGAAAAAAAACTACAGTATATCAATGAACATCGCAAGGAGGCAAACTGGGGGGTAAGACATGTTTCATACCAGGGAGGATCATGCTTTGAATACGAATTTGTTGGTTAAATTTGTTAACCCATTTACCTTCACAGATATTCGAAGAATGAAAACAGGATTGTTTTACAAAAGTAGTAGGGTATGTCTCATAGATAGCTCATTTGTTTATTTATCATCTCATGGAACACTGAACAGTGTCACGTTTAGGACATTCGAGGGATGTCATCCTTATCAACTGGTTTGTTCCAAGTAGCTAAGTGCGACGACCATCTCTTCGAAAATTTGTTTACTGTTTATACTGTTGATGATAAATACTGCTGATGGCATATCACGCAAGATCAAGTCGTAGCACGAATACCATAGTTTTAACACATCAGCTGTCAGTTCCCACTCACAACATTCTACAATGCACGTCTCAGTTACCTAACATGACACTCCTATGCACCAAGTGAAATATTGTCCGTTCATGTACCCCTTCTCCCTAATAATCAATAATACTGATATACTATTAACAGCATGTTAATAATATTGTAATAAACGTGCCGTTAAGCATGTCGCACAAAACTTAAAACTTCCCTAACTGAGCTTTAAGTATAAAGCGTCATCTTCCAGAGCTTCCGGTTTATTTTATTTTCTGAAACAGGACGTCCCAGTTGTGTCCACAGCGTCTGTATCTAGATGCGGTAAAGATGTTTTGGTAAACGCAAAATAAGGTTTGATTCAAACGCACGGAGCCCACGTGCAGTATTCCCACTAAGAAAACTTACACTGAACAAATGTTAGTTTTAGTGAGCACGCAATTGCACAACCATGCAGACACACAAATATTGAAGCATTTCAAGCGGTAAAAGAGCTATGCGCAGGGGCGTAACGAGGGGGGCACAATTACGCGGGCACCGAATCACTATGGGGTCACCGAATCACTGCGGTGGGCGCCAAATGACTACGGGCGGGCGCCGAAAAGTCCCAACAAAGTCATAAGTACTTTCTTCAATACAGTAAATTTGCTTCCGAACGATATCAGGTTCGAAGACGGGGGCGCCAAACTTGTTTCTTGCCCCGGGCGCCATCTAACCTCGTTACGCCCCTGGCTATGCGGTCTACTTAATATACTGTACGATATTAAGTTTGGAATGTTGCAAGAATGAAATTTCACTGTGCAAATTGTCTGGTGGTACTGCGCAGTTGCACAACTTATAGGCACCATTGCCCACATAGACGGATTTTATTGCGTAATAGATATTCTTTGAGTACTACCCGGCATGCACTGAAAAGTCCAAACTCTGGCGTTAACATTATTTAAAGCCAACATCCTTTTTATTGCTATCTGTCTTCAACATTTGAACTTAATGAAGGTATACAGTGGATTTGCACGTTTTTTGAAAACAAATTCTGGAAGAACAATCCCGCATCAAAAACTTTCAAAAGCAACATTAGGATTAACCTCTCTTCAAAATATGGTTTTATTTCAACTTGGTGGAGCGATGACGAGAAAATTTAGTTTGGCTTTCGCCTACACGGAAACATGCAAAAGTGAAAATTTTCAAAAGCAGAACAAAAGTAAAAAAATCAAAGCATGATGCGTGATCTTTAGAGTAGAACCAATATCAGCGAACTGCTAACTTGTAATGCGTTTCTGAAATTTCAAGTTTAAAAGATATTTTATTGAAACCTCATGAAGTGCCAACCTTATTCAGCATTTAAAATACGGCTTCGCACAAGTGGCGAATTAAATGCTCTGTGATACAAAGCATTTCGTTGCTGTTAAGATTGCTTTAAACAATCCAATTGAGTCAAAAAATGTTGTCCGACGTACGTTTCCAGCAGCACGTTTTTTAGGTGTTAAACCTGATAATCACATACAAAATATTGGCCAAGTTGAAATG
>JGI24022J15233_10008940_pt1 | contig 11249 bp, 4 predicted proteins | sample Ectturendosymbi2_FD_15233 | JGI IMG/M metagenome (IMG submission 15233)
TACACAGGCTAAGTTTTTCTGTAATCAAGCCCAAAATTACGAGTGTACATGGTAGTTGCCAATATCACACTTAATATATTTCTAAATCGTGGCATGGTAGCTGTTTTGTCTATGTTTTAATTATTATAGAAAGAAGCTATACAAGTTTTAACAAGAAATCCAGAAGCTAGGAGGCCCAGTATCGGTCTTAGTACCCCCAGGTATAATTTTTCTCGAAGGCCCTGCAGTTGAGCATCGTATTTATTCGATTACAAGCCACGGCTTATAAAGATTTTTTATCATTTCATGCGGCTTACAATCAAGGGCGGCTTACATTTTTTTTCTTTACTTTATCGAAAGGTGTGAATGACGCTCAGTCTTTCCTCGGCTACGTTTTGTCGACCAAACTCTACTTTTGCATTCGATTTTCTTCAGCATCACGTGCACGTCCGTCACATGAGGGATTATGATAAACAGAAGGCGGTTATAGTGGTGTAAGCATCATTAATACCGGGGTTGCCAATTAACGGGTAACACGCGAGTACGCGAACGTCGCGAGTACGTCTCAGAGGCGTAGGTAGTTTATGTTCAAGTGCAGTTTACAATCAAGGGCAGCTTACATTAATTTTTAACACCCTTTCGTGCGGCTTACAATCAAAGGCGTCTAACAATCGAGTGAATTTGGCAGGCACATAATCGACTACCGGAAAAAACAAATGAGAACGTTGCGAATCAACGAAAACAAATTTTACAAATGATGCCGTCATGAAATGCGTCATAGGGGCCCTCCAATGAAAATTTTCCCGGGCCCCCCTTCCCTTTAATCCGGCTCTGGTGCTCATGAGCCATTTTTGGAGGGTCGCGAGTAGATATTTCATGTACACAACTGCATTATATTTGATTTATTTGAGTTTGATCTTGGGGTCGGTGGGTTATAACTGGGTTGCTATAATGGGTGGCGGTATAAAATATGTTGAAAACTGCATGCCACTTTATGCTTGCAGAGCTGGTTTGTCGTAGATTTGTTGTGAAGAGAGTGAAGCAAAAACGCAACTAACGAATGAGTTCATTTACATCATTGGATGCTACGTTGTTGCTTCTTATACGACTATGTACGACTTACAAATTTCGATCTGCAGAGGTGCTCCGTGGGTTTTGTAATTGTTTAGTTTGCCAGCCCTCAACGACATATATCTGCCATGAAATCATTCGTCAACTAAAACCACTACGTTTTGCATCTTATTACGTTAGAATATATTGCAGAAGGCCAAGGCTTAATTAAATCTTGTGGTCGAAAGTGCAGCGGTAAATTTTAACAGTGCAATTTCTCCATCAGCTATATGAGGATGCAGTAAAGCGTGCAGTGGGTTGACCACGCCTCCCTGAAGCTGGTGACTTGCGGTCAAGCACTACGGAAGACTTGGAGAAAAGGCACTTGCGGCCTGTCCGGCCTTGCGTTCTCGGCGTGGATATCTGCGAGCGAATGCTTCGCGTGCAGTTCTGGCAGGGTTGCCAGATGGTGCCAAATTTGGCAAATATTGCCAAAAATCACTGTTTTCCAAAAAATTTGCCAATTTTTTATGGCAATATGTTTTCATGCCAAAAATTTGCCATTTTTGAAAGATCAATTGTGACTGTTAATATTAACAAAATTTGTCAAATTAAATACCAAAACCTTAGAATGTACAACTCAGATAATATGTCTGAATATGATTTACTCCTTGAGGAATTGCGTATGTAATTGTTGTAGTGTTTCATTTTATTGACAATCAATCATCACTGTAATTTTATTTTAAAATTGACCTGCTCACTGCTGTTACTGTATTTCAGGTCTCGCTGTGCTTAGGCTTGTGTGCATTGATTTAAAGTAATGATTCTGTAAACAAAGATAAAAACTGAAATATATTGCTTCTGGTTTTCAACTAGGCCTGAAATATTACCTTAAGTTTTTAACGATGGATCATAAGGAACTGTCTTGGAGCCAAGAATCAGGGTCTATGATCTAAACAAGTTTTTCTCCAACTTTTAAATGCCAATCCCTTTTTCACTGCCGACACGTCGGTTTCTCTCCACAAGCCTGATGAAAGAAACACACGGTAGCAAATTCAAAGAATTTATTTAAAGAAAGTATTAAATAGCTGAACCAAGCCATTAAATAGCTGAACTAAGCAACGGTATCATGACGCTAATATCACATTCAGAATTCTTGTGCATATACTTCACACTGTAGGCGGGCACATAGACGATCCAGAGTAAAAAACGGACAAATTGCTTTAGGCTGCTGAAGATAACTCAATGATCGATTAGTGGTTGAGCATTTTCACCCCTTTGTGTTGTTTCCCCCCATTACCCCCTTTAGTTTTTTCGCCCACTTGCCCATCTTGGGGGCGATTCCGCCCACTTTGAGAATAACTGGTCTAAACTAAACAGAGGATATATTTTGTCTACCGAGCACGCATTTTGATTCCCGTAAAATAGACTTTTTCTTAATTGTCAAGCTTAAAAAATTTAAGTGTGGAAAAAATATGAATTGCAAAAACTATGAAATCAACGTTGCCAAAAAGTTGCCATTTTGTAATGAAAAATCAATATTGCCAAAATTTTGCCATTTTCTTAAATTTTTTGCCAAACATTTGCCACAAATTAAACAGACATTTGCCATATTTTCTGTCAAGCATCTGGCAACCCTGAGTTCTGCCGTTGCCTTGATTCACCACCAATGCACCATTTACAGCAGAAGTAGTCGCGTGACCAACACCGCAAAGTGAGCGGAGATAAGGCGCTGCTGGTCACTCATGACACTCCAAATTCCAAAAGGAGTACAAAACGTGGATACCGTAATATACACTTGTTCTTTCAGTTTCTTCAACAACTACATGCGTGTTGTGTACGAAACCAGAAGAAAGGAAGCTCCAAGGAGTTCCAAAACATTTGTTATTTGAGACGTTATGTGCGAAAGTTATGAAATCAGAGAAGCTTGCTTTAGTATTTCATTTTATAAAAATTACTTTNCANAAACTTATTTGTACAAGACCCCTTTTGTATTGATGTGAATGCCATTTCTACACCCGAGAAAATAAACACATGAAAACTAAACCATTAACTGTTGAGTTTTTTTTACGTATGCTGTTACAATTTGAGATCATTTGAAAAAACACTGGTCAAGCTAATAGATGGCGTAATGATTACATTTTTGAAACGCCATCTATTTCACCTAAGATTCTAAACTCAGTGAACGAAATTTATTCGTAAGATAGATCTTCACTTTTCAACTACAAATTGTATGCAAAGAGTGTTCTTTGCATTCGAACGTTACCATTTATTTCTCAGCTATTCACTAACTAATGTTTTGGGTTGGATGCTGGAAAAATGGATGGTTGTGGGCATTTTCTTTAGCAAGCATAATTATGCATTACCATGAGCTGGTTTTACAATGGTTAAAGTTGAATGAGCAAATATTCACAACAGAATGAAAACAATCTTGGAACCCTGACACTCCATTTTTACGTGCATTTAATAAATGCTCTTCGGTTTGATTTTTTCGTTTTTTTAGACTATGGGGTGCAGATTGACAGTGGTTTTCCACTTCGGTGCGAATTACGGAGAAAACGGGAATAAAGCAGATTGAAAAAAGAAGTGTGAAAAACATTTGACAGTCTCGCATCCATACAAAAATATACTCTACTGCAGGTTTTTTTTCAAGAAAACGTTAGGTACCGGTATGGACCTATAGCGACCCGATTTCTCTGATTCTAGGGACCCTATTTTCTATGTTTCTAGGGACGCAATTTTCAATTCTGGGGACCGAATCGGGTCCCTAAAACACCTTTAAAAATCTGCTCTGCTGATTTGGAGAAGGCCGTTGCATAAGTTAGTTTGGAAATCTGACAAACGCGCCAATTTACTTGATGGTGCACCGTGATAATCTGGTCTACCGAAATCCGGTACCGGCTGATTTTCTACGGTCCACCTGCGTGTGTTACGTTTGATTTACAAATGACCTGCTGCTGCAACTGCAACCACTGAAAAGAAGTGGATGACAACTATAGCTTTTAACGCTACCGTTTGAATTGAAATGCGACTTACCTGCAAAGTTTTGTGGAATGTTTAGGTTTGAATGTGGCAGGAATGGGACAGCAAGTACGGTTTTTAATTTCTGCGTTTAACGTGGCTTTTAAAGAATGCAACTTTTAATGTTTAGTTTTGTGAATTGTAGGAGCAGCAAGCAGAACGGTTTTCAGGGTGGTCTGATGAAAGACCGTCAAGCGCCGAGTAGAACAAAAACATCGTGGCAGTCTGTCAACTGAAAACGCACCAGCGTGGAAATCAGATGCGCGAGGGAGTTGTTGATAACTGAACTGACTGAGACGATCAAAATTGGAAATCAACGTGTTTATCGCTCGATTGTCAGCCACACAACGTTGGTTAAAGGCCTGTTGTTTACTAGTAAATGGGCGCTCTAAATGACGGGCAATATTATCCAAATTCGTATTTAAGTGTTACGCCTGAGACATTTGCTGCAAAGAGAAACTTCCGTGAAGGTATTGACTTTTGAGCGAACAAAATCCCATGAACTCANTCCGATAGCACTGNTTTGCTTAAAGTAGTAATGATCTTAGTGCTAGCAGAGTAGTTGCAGTATCGACATAGATTGTATGCTCTGTCTGAGCGCGTGCGTGTGCATTCGTGCTTGCGTAGACACTGCGTTTGTTAGGCTGCAGACCAGTGTGTGTGTGCATTGTGCAATGGAGTTCAGTGCTTGTAGTCAGGTGAAAGTTGATTTTCAAACACTAACTGTAAAATACAAAAATTAAGTCAGTTGCGTGAAGGCTATTGAGATGGGGATCACAGCATATTGTTGACGATGAATCGGTAGGCTACACGAATTGGCTGTTGAAGCGAAACGGCTGTTCTAGACGTTGAAGTGTTGTGGATATGTGAAGTGATGTCAAATTATAAAATGTGAACAATGAATTTCTGGAGGCAAGGTGGCAGAATGGGGTGGCCTAAATCAGTGCTCTTCAACCTTTTTTGTTGTGGTGCACCCTTAAGATGTTTTGACAAACTCATGCACCCCATTTACTAAAACTCATGCACCCTATTTGCTGACACGTCCCACGTGTCCCCCACCTAATTGCGCCAATGTCTGTAAGTACCATGGCCTATTTCAGTAACTCAGCTACACAATTCAATTGATAATGGCTCATTGTCTGTTGCTTAAGAATCACAAACAATCAACTAATTACAACAATTACGTCAATTAGCTTGTCATGGTATGATGCTTACGAACCACACTTTAGATTGTGCAAAGTCTAGGCTAATTCCTGAAAGTCATTGGTTGGTTAATTGTTCATTTTTGATAACAGGAAGATTTTGTAAAAGGTATCTATTTAGTGTGACAAGTTGGTGATGCGCCCTGGTGAGCCCTTTTGTAGTGGTGCACCTTAGGTGCACACCGGTTGAAGAGCGCTGGCGTACATGACACAACTGACCATTAGGCAGAAAGGGATAAATGTACTGTAGAAAAAGCAAAACCTATCAAATGAAAAGGCAAACGAGGAAGAAGCAGAACACCTAACAAGAATGAGGCCAAGTGATTTTGTATAAGTTGCACGACATAGATGTTTGTGAAGATATTCGCTCTTGTTTGTGCCAGATAGAAAACAAATGATAAAATTTGCTGGTATTGAAAGAGGCAGGGATTTTGTGTAAGTCTAAAGCGCATTACTTGATAAGTTTCTAAGCCTATAGAAGGTGTTAACTACCAGGGTTGCGGAGTCGTAAGGAGTCGGAGGTTTTTGGGTGGAGTTGGAGTCGGATTTCTGACAACACTGGGAGTCGGAGTCGGATTTATTGTCCGACTCCGACTCGTGATGTTCAGTTGGATCATTTTTTACATCACACTCCTAAAATGGGAGTTCCTGTTGAAATGGTACAAATTCTTTTGAAACTTTTGTTGAACCAGAGGTTTCTTGCTGTGCACCATGATTTCCATTGATTTTAACTGCCAATTTCTAAGGAGTTGGAGTCGGAAATTTTGGAAAGGTCAGAGTAGGAAATTTTGGAAAGCCGGAGTCAAGTCGGAAATTTTGGTAAGGTGGGAGTCGGATATTTTACCTCCGACTCCGCAACCCTGTTAACTACTAGTTAACACCTAGTTACGATTAGTTAAACTAGTCGCCGCCAGTGTCAGTTAATCATATCAGATAACAAGACATGATATTTTTAAGCGTGGATTCACTGGCACTGCCAGCAGGTTCCGAACTCAGAGCCGATCGGCCACTTTTTCTTGCTGCTTTGTTGAGCATGAGGCTATGTTTTCTTTTGTGAAATTATATGTAACAAACACATCAGAATGGAACGTGTATGTTTAAAATCTGGCAATTTTTAGTTTCCGTATTAAAATATTCTGTTTTCTTTTGTAACTGAAAGGTTATCTTCAGGAAACTTCAAACAAACAAGCCACAAAACAGTTCCTCTGTTGCGTCTCCCGCTCTAGTATTTCCCGCGATAGATGACGTTTGAGATCTGTTCCCCAATGTTGTTGTTTATGCAGTTCAATCGCGCTGATATCCAAATAAATCGTGCGCAGGGTTGGCAGATGAAAATTTCAAGAAAAAGCCAAGAACAATGCTAAAAAGGCCAGTAAGAAAGTCAAACTTTGTGATACTGCTATTTCTTTGTCACAAAAATATTTAAAGTAACTTTTTGACTCGATGGGTTTGAATTTGTTACGTCACAAAAAGTCAATTGCATTTGAACAAAATATCAAAATGCCTCCTCAGTAGGCGAAATATATACTCGGCACACGTCATACTGCCGTGGAATAGATTCCTTTTGACAGATCCTGTCACAGTGATTTCGAAGAATCCTGTGTCACGTTCGCCACAAAGTCTAGCACAGTGGTTCTCAACGATTTTTTCGTATTCCACCCTTGCAGACCCAAGACGCTTTCATTTCCTCTCCATTATAAAACACGAAAATGATGAGCGCCGAGGTTAATATTACATAAAAACAAAAAAAAGATTTTTTGTGCTCTATTGATGATAAAAAATAGCCTGCTGGATAACGTTTAAAGTAAGACTACTTTTATTCTGCAACAGAGCAAAGTGTCAGCAAAAAGTGAGTCATTCCATTCATTTTCGCAAACGCTTTTCCTCTCAGGAGGGTCGCGGGGCACCAGCCCTATAGGAGGACCCGAAATACCGCGCGGTTTTCAACAACATCTGATAGTTCTACTGGCTTCACACCAAGACGGGACCAAACAAGGTCGGAGATGTAATCACGCCACTTGGGCCTTGGCCGACATCTAGGCCGCTTTCCCGTGGGTTTGGTCAGCAGGACACGTCTCGCCGATCTTTCATGGGACATTCTGGTCACATTGCCGAACCAGAACTCATGAGATCTCTCTATTCGGAGAAGTGGCTCGGCATCCAAGTTTCTACGAATTTCGCAGCTGCCCACTTCGCAAAAATCTAATCTTTCTTGTGACTTCTTTCCAGGCCGTAAGAAAAGATATATGGTCTTTAGCCAGTTTTGTAGTGAAATTACCTGTTCCAAGCGTTTTGCTCATTGTTTTCATAGTTATGCCTGATGCATACGGACTGGGTCTAGCAGGTGTTCAGTGGTCTGCGTTTAATTTTATGACGTCACAGCGCGTACTTCAGCGTCTAAAGGCCCGTTTTAACCATTTTGGCTCTTTGCAAGTGTCAAAGCGTTTGTTACAGTATTATTGCGGCGAATATGACTTCAGATGCGTACCTGGATCCATGGATATGATTATCCATAATGGATCGGCTACAGCGTTTCACGCGCTGTGTGAGCGGTGGAAGCTGTGGCAAGCTTGGCAATGTCCAGCGATAGGCCTAGTCTCAGTCTGTTTATCAATCATCTGATGAAACATACGTTTCGTTTCAAGTATTCGGTTATGGTTGCCCACCACTTCTGCTTTGTATTCTTTCGGTTTAGGTGTAGAGACAGGCTTTGAAACAGTACCAGTTGCCGAATACACTGTGTGAACTCTTGCATTAAATTACCTTTTTTGCCATGACTAATTTTTTCATTGCAAAGTTAATTGCCTAAACTTGAAGTAACTGACCTGCACCTTTGTCGTCACAAGGGCTCATATATCTTGTATGTGGAAGCATAGGTGTTGGAGCTGGTAAATTTTTGGGAGTCCGAAGGATTGTTGCCCGAATTTCCCCGAACTTGCCCGAAAAATTTTTGTGCGAATATTTTCTACCACAAAGATCATAGACCTTTTATAGGATAATCTCCAAAACAATAAAAAGGTCTTCATATGTGATTCGATTCTGCAAACGTTGGGCGCCATTTTTTCAAATCAAACAACGTTGGGCGCCATTTTTGTCCGTATTTTCAGGGAGTTTGCCCAGATTTTCAAGGATGTTGCGAAGATTTTCACAGATTTTGCCCGGATTTTCGACAAATCGAAATTTTTTGGGGTGCGCTTTCACTCCCGCCTCCTACACCACTGTGTGGAAGACGTGTCGCAAGTGTAAATGCCTATATGCTGTCGAAGAATGTACCACACTGCACGCGCTTCAGAAGCATTTCAAATGTAAAAGCATCTCTAACAACGTCTGCTTTTTTGTTTTTGTGCGAGTATGGCGCTTTGTGACCAAGGTTGTGGAGTCGGACTCGCAAGGAGTGGGAGGTTTTTGGCTGGAGTCGGATTCCTAAGATCAGTCGGAGTCGGATTTATTGTCCGACTCCGTCTCAGGAAGTACAATTGAATCATTTTTGCATCACACTCCTAAGTTGGGCATTCCTGTTCAAATGGTACAATTTTGAAACTTTTATTAAAGCAGATAGTTTTTGCTATGTACCACGATTTCCACTGATTGCTAGTCGGTACAAAATTGTTGACAGCTAAACTTCATTCACATTATGTTAATGAGTCGCGAGTTGGAAATTTTGGAAAGGTCGGTGTCGGACATTTTACCTCCCCACTCCGCAACCCTGTTTCTGACAACAGTGGTTTTGTAGCGTCCAGCAGCACTTCCGCACACCGTGCGCCTGGTAAGAAGGCTACAGTACCAATTTACAAGGTCTTGGTTCCAGACCTTCCAGCACCGAAGCGGTCGCACTTACCACCAGGCCGCGGCTGCGTTCGACTGGAAATTGCTTTACTTTCATGAACTGTACGCGGCAGCTGGTTCGCGGTTTCCAATCAATTTCCAGTCGAATCCAGTCCTCACTCTACGCTGTATGCCTTGTGCAGGGGCGGATTAAGGTTGTATGAGGCCTCTGGCTGAAACTTAGAAAGGGGCATTTTCTAACAACTAGACATTACGCATTTTTACCGAGTTAGGGATTGGGGGCCTTTGACTGTAGCCCAGTCAGCCCCGGATTAATCCGCTACTGGCCTTGTGACATCATAGAATTAACAGGATTCCCACGCCATATTGAAAATATTGAAAAAGTATTGAATTGTGAAATCGGTTTTCAAGACCTTGAAAAAGTATTGAATTCGGTCAAAATGTACATAAGGTATTGAAAAAGTATGGAAACTCCAAATTTAGCCATTTGTTCATTCAAATTTTGTTCTTTACCGCTGATGACAGCAGATGTTTTTTGCATCGTGTTCCATGAATATAATTTGGGAAAAATGAAGATAAGTGATGGTGTTGAAATTTATAATTTAGTATTAAAAAGATATTGAAAAAGTATGGAAAATAGTTTTTGAAAATGTGCGGGAACCCTGGAGTAAATGCAGACCACTGCAAAGTGGAACGCAATAGAGACGCAACCTACGGCAAGTTCTGTTCAACCCCCTGATCCAAATGGATTCCGTGTTTTGCGTGGATACTCGAGGTTTTCACTTTATGGCAATAAGCGATAGCACGAGACATTGGTTAGACCAGGGGTCCCCAACGTGGTGCCCGCGGGCACCAGGTCGCCCCCAAGCAGGCGCGGATTTACCATTAGGCTAAAACGGCTTAAGCCTAGGGCCCCCGATTTCGGGGGGCCCCAAGATTTTGGGAGTAAAGACAATTTCCAGCGTTCTAGTAAAGATTATATTTGTATGTTTGTTTTGGTTCAACGCACGTTTTATTACTATGCTGCTAACAAAAGGTCTCTATAGAAGAATGAGCGCGAAGGATTGAAGTTAACGACGATGAGCATTGTCTTTTTCTGGCGTTGAGAATTGCTTATTGTTACATATAATGTGTGGAACAAAACACCTGAATCCATTTTGCAGATTACACGAGGCCAGTGAGGTACTCAGTAAATAAGTAATAGAACTGTGGTCAGATAACTTCACCACTGCCTTCTTGTTAGTTTCATTGTTTTTGTTCCTGACAGTGCCGTAACAGCCCAACTCTGCCTTCCCCAAAATGCTTACAGGGCCCCTCCATGGTGATTTCTAAAAAAAATATTTCCACATTACTGCACATCACGAGGCCAAAAATGGCCTTCACAAAATCTCCTAATTTTTTGTTTTTTTATTATTTCACTATTTCTTTAGTTCCATTTGCGGACACAACTTCGACAGAACCGTCGCCAGTAAGTCTTCAGTGCCATCTAGAATGTGTTTGGTTAAAAAAGGTGATGCGTCCTACAATCAAAATTTAATTGGTCAAATAGTCTATTAGCGCCAATAATGCTGGCGTTTCGACAGCGTTCCTAACCTAACTACACTGCATGGCCGAACATGATTTAGTGAAGGCTTCAACATGAAGGTACTCTAGTACAGCGGCAGGGCCAGGAAAATTAAGAAATGAAATAACAGAAATGGTAACCTTTAAAATTATTGAAGTGAAGTTGATAAAGTAAGGAGGCATGCCTTGCTGGGTCCTGACAACAGCATGTTATTGATAGACTTGCAAGCACGCTAGGCCAGGGTTGCAATTTAGCGGATATTCCGCTAGATCTAGTGGATTTTAATCCTGTCTATAGCAACTAAATAACTGGTCTGGTGGCCTACATGGTCTAGCGGCCTACACAATTGGTTGGTCTTATTCAAGCGGATCCTTGCGGTTTTTTACAAATTTTCTAGTTTAAAACGTCTTTGTAGACTTGGCAACCCTGCCCTAGGCAAGATCCATTCATGCGCCCGCCCGTCCTATGCAAAATATCCTTACTCTACGTATATCATCACATTGCACATTGCGGAAATAAGAAGGAAATTTTTGTACATTAGAAAAATTTATTACCTGAATAATATATGAAATTGAAATTAATGACAAAAGTATTAACCCTATGCAGCAAACCTCAAAAACTGCGTGAACATGTGTTCCATTCACTTT
>JGI24022J15233_10008943_pt1 | contig 11249 bp, 6 predicted proteins | sample Ectturendosymbi2_FD_15233 | JGI IMG/M metagenome (IMG submission 15233)
CTTGGACTTTGTCGATTTCATGTAGTGGCACGAATGTGACCACTACAGTCTTTTGCTCTGAGTACAAAGTTTAATATGCGAAATGCGGTTACATGGTCTATTGTACCAAGATGCGTTGTAGGCAAGGTCAAGCCACCAGAAAAAATGGTTTCAACGTTATCACACTGAACATTTGCTATTTTCACATGTTTAAAATAATTGTGAAAGCTAGTTTCGACAAACAAATTATCTTTATAATGTGTCACTGACAACCTTACATTTCGGTGCATCCTCATAACGAAAAAGATTGCTGGTGAAAAGTTTTTCACGAAAACAGTCTGTTGTCACACAATGTCTTGCTTATACTGTTGGTCTGTTTTTAGCTTGTTTTCAAAAAACTCCTGACTATTCCACCGCTCGCGGCCGTGCGTTTCATAAGTTTCAGATGTACGCGCCTACGCAACAGCAAAAAGATTCAACTGGCAGAAAATCGTGCAAAACTTGATCAAAAAAGAAAGAAGCAAAGAACTTCCATGTCCACTCCATTTTTAAGTAGTGCCGCAGAAGACTTTTCATTAAAAGTCGGCAGCTGTGCAACATTCTGAAGAAATGCTTTCCATAGTCCCTGCACTTTCTCTGCATAGTTTGTATTATTAAAAACGACATTCCATGATAAATTGATGTTTGTCAAAGACTTTTTTTGAAAGCAAAGTTATGTGTGAAAGAAGCTCCATAACGGCAAAAGTGCAAACGGCAAAATATATGGTCAATTTTCTGAATACCCCCAAACACTGTCGTGAGAAATTGATGCTGGGTTTTTCACTTCAGTTGAAATTTATGAAGTTTATAATAATTCGAATTTATATCCAGCTAATGTAGTCTAGCTGTGTTAAAAATCGGTGTACACTAGCAAAAGTTGATCATTTGCATCGCTAATGAATGGATATAATTTCTTAGTATCTTAATCCCATGGCGGAAATTATTCTAAAAGTTGACTACTTTTTCTACTTTAACAGCGCCATCAATTTCCTAAAAGAACAAAAAACGTGAAATTTTGATAATTACAAACATTTTAAGAAATATAGATTTTTAACTGATCATGTGTGCAAGTGAAGCAAATATTTCATGTTTCCTGCGGTTTTGGTAATGGGGAGCATTATGAACGGCCATTTGTGGTGGTGCATCGAAACATTATCCTCTTCGAGCACTTACGCTTTGCGACCACCTTGAAAGTTTCATGCAAAATACGTCATGGGAGTCTAGTCTAGGTCACTAAACTGCGACCAATACTTATCACGACACACAAAGCCGCAGACTACCTGGCCACTGATCCTGTCCTGTCAGGGTTGCCAGATAGAAAAAAAACTGTAGCCAAACTCACTTAAAAAATAGCAAAACTCAGACAAAATAGCGAAATAACTAGAAATGATTGCATCTTTACCAAAACATTAATTTTTTCACTGGAAATCAGTCGTTTACAGCTCTTTTCTCTTCGGCGTTGTATTTTACCAGAAAGCGCATAAGCGCATAGGTTTTCAACATTTTGCAAATATTTCTAAATAATCAGTGTTAACATTTTGCAAACATATTTTATACAAAGTGTTTAATACCGTGTTCTTACGTTTAAAACTATCACACTTTCATTTGATGCACGAATTTGCAAGCCATCAGCAAGCTTAAAAATAGCAAACTTACATATGAATCTGTAAGCAAATACGTGCAAATATACAGGGCGTACATTTCGCCAAACCAAAAAATTTGGAGCCAAATGCTTTCAAAAATTCGCCAAATTGCCAAACCAAAATATATGTAGCCAAACGCTTCCAAAATTCGCCAGATTCCGGAATCTGGCGATAAATTCGCCAATATGGCAACCCTGTGTACTGTGTCGCTTCTGACAGTGCGTTTTCCGTTTGATGCATCTGGAATAAATTCTAGAACCACAGCACCATCATGGCTAAATATCTGTCGATCAGATTGCTGAAGCTTGACAATGCAGGCTATAGCACCGAAACGTTTTGCTAAACTCCGTTGCTTCCCTGCAAGCACTGATGGGGAAAGGTGGGGCACAGTAGGACCAGGGGAACAGTCGTCTTTTTTGATTTATTCAAAAAGTTGAAAACGTTGAACTTCAAAGTTTCCATGGTGATTTAGTCTCATACCAGCCGTAGTACTAAAGTGAATTTTTCCTTGATAGGGAGCCGTTGTTACGAGTTACAGAGAAAGTTGCGTTTTTGCTGCCCAAAAGTAATTTATAAAATCGCATTTAGATTTGGGTTTTGCCCACGTTAATCAACATATTCTGTTCTGAGTTTTTGTGATGTTTGTAGTCAGGGCAGTGCAACATTACTTGGTAATGCTAGATTTCAAATTCGTTTTAAGTTGAGTTGGTATATCTTCATTTCATTTTTTAGATATGCATGGGGCACATCTGGCAAAAAAATGGGGCACACTCAACACATTGCCACTAGGTCAGTCTAAACAAGGTAAAGCTTGAGGCGTTATATTGGAATGGTGTACAGGATAATTCTAGTCTATGAGCATTTTTAGGTTTGTTATGTGCTTAGAGGCACATTATATTTGTATGGTAAAGCATGAATTTCAGCGTACTGCATTGGTTTCATTTAATGTTTGGTAATCATACAAATTTGTTTTACCATGCAGTGATAGTGGGTAATTAGAATGTGAAAAAAGTGGAGAGGCAGTCAGCAAGTGCCTACTTTACATAGGATATCACATGAACATTATGCAATGCATGCAGCCCAACTTTTTATTGACCTGTCAAGTGTACCCCATGCTCATGTCCAGTGTGCCCCAGGCGTGGGGCATACTCGAGAGAAAAAGTGCCCTTTTTAAATTGATTGTAAACTTTTTTCTGAAGGGCGTTGTCTTCATGTTTTGGCATGATAATGTGTACATAGAGTTGGTTTATTGTGTGACAAATTTTGAGCTTGTTTGGACTTGAAATAAAGTAACAGTGGTTGAAAATGCAAAAAAAGTGTCGACTGTACCCCACCTTCCCTACTGCGAAAAAAACAATAGATGTTTGCTGCTTCACATGAACCGCTGTTCGCGTACCCAGCAATGAACTGACTTTATTTTCTTATCGATACTGGCTTCAAAAAACTCTTACTTCACGAAATCTGAAAATAGTGATTGTTTTTGTGAAGACATAATAAACAAACAAATTTTCACAACTTTTGGATAAATACCGCGTGCATGTGCAGCCGCAGATTCAGGATAATTCAATACCAAATTGACTTGCCACTAGTCATGGGAAAGTGCATTCTGATCCTATTATGATAGAGTAGAATCTGGCGCAAGCCTCTAGCTACGCCACTGGTGTGAGGACGCCCATTTGGTTTTTCCAACATTTTAACGACAGTAAGCCATAACCAATGAAAAAGTGTCAAGCATATCATATAATTTGATTCCCACACAGCCAATGTTATATGATTGGTCACGTAAAAATGCGCAAAAGCTTAATAATGTGCATTCAGTGGCCAACCAAAAATGTTTGTGGGTACCACAGATATTTCAAGTGAATTTACCTAATTTTTGGTCGCTGACTAACAACCAAAGCTGTTGGTTGTTATTGCAATAGCAATAGAATGTTGGAGAAGCACAAAGCACAACTGCAAATCCTCTATTGTTTTAGCCATTGAATTACAAAATGACCCAGACAACTCAGCCGATGTGTTTGGATCTTGCCTTACAATTTTGCGCTCCCCCTGACTTGACGCTGCCCCGAGGTCGATGGTTAAAGTGAGGCAGTTGTGCTTTCAGCAACCAAAAATGTTGCTGTGCTTTCAGCAACGAGGCAGTTGCGCTTTCAGCACAACTTCAAAGATTGTACAAAGCACTTAGGACAGAGAACAGCGAAGATATATATTCAAGTACAAAATTGGTGCCTAGCACATCCACTTAAAACCAGAATTTATACTTATTGCGTCATTTTTACTTAATTTTTTGACGATTTTGGTTGAATGTAGATTTTGGTAAAGTACAAAGTATAGGTGAGGTACGATTTTTTTAAACGTTCTGCTCGACTGACATCTTCAAAAGCGATATGCCGGCGAATTGATATCAAAGATATTAGCAGAAACAAAGATGTCGAAATAAGGTGAACGGTTTTAAGGCCAGCGATTGTAAGTTTGAAGGCACAGTTTAGTAAACGAAGCATAGAAACCAACTGAACCTAGTTTTTGAAAGTCGTCTAAATCTCTTGCAAAATGACTGCATTTGCTTTGTTCCATTTTGTGATTTTGGAGTCACGCCCTCCGCAGCTTCATTGTGTTGAAAAGCTTTCATCAGATCGTATCCCCAAACGACTTCCTGAGCAACGAAAATCTTTGCAACGATCGCTGAATTTGCGTTTACACGCTGTTCCATCGAAAAACGCGCATTTTTATTCGTTCGCTGTGACGAGGATAAGTTGTTATAGATTTCATGGCGAAACGACATCTTTAGCAAAAAACTGACCAAGTGCTTGTACACTGGTGCGCGTGTGCGCTTTTCACGTGCAGCTCATTGGCGGCAAACGCCATGCTCTTCTATTTCGTGGTGGAAACACCGCATTTACAACTCGTCAACTGTGTTAAACGGAAACTCAAGAGGGGCCTGTCTATTTTGCAATCTCCAAAGTGTAAAAACATTGCTAACCGGAGTGGGTCCAACCTTACAGCGAAATGTGATGTTGTGCTTTTGCAGGAAACGCATGTACATTACAGTTCTGAATTAAATCAGACACCACCAAACTGTCTTCACAAAGTGCTAGGTGAGTGCGAGAACAGTTGATCGTGTGCTGCATACTCACTTTGTTCAAAGCAGTACAGTCAGTCAAACCAGATTGGGAAAAAAACAAGGCTCGGCGTTCAGCGTAATTCTTTTTGCTGGATCCCGGCCGGGTTTCTGAATGTTATAGGTTTTCGGGAGTGCGGCTAAACGGCACTTGATTCTATCATTTTTATTTTAACTCATTTGTGACTCAGTGCGGCGGGCAAGAACTAACTTTGCTGGCCGCAAATAACGGCCGCAGTTTGGTGACTGATGCACTAAATTAACGCAAAAATTCAACTAAACAGTCAACACAAAATCTCTTCGCTTAGCTGTATAGAGACAAGAGAAATCGAAACAACGGGTTCCTCTGTTCGACAAAAGTATGTCAAGTATTTTCAACTGAGCAGCTTTGTTGTTCATCCAACAGACTTCAACACTTTTATGAAATTTATTCTCACTGAACTTCGGCACAAAAGCTAATTCAACGAGAAGCTGACCCTTAATTCTAAACATAAATAGAAAATCAACAAACTGTCGAAGTTACACAAGTGGCCAGTAAGCCTATGCTAGGGATGGGAACCTATTTGCTATCACAAGCCGCATGCTTTGTGGAGTATCGCTGGCGGGCCGCGAAAATAAATTAATCTTCTCTTAAAATTCTACCTGTACCTTCCAAGGAAAATAAGGAGAAACAACTATGTTAAGGAGCGAGAGATACTTCTCTTGACTTACTGTCTGCGTGTCTGCCTGTCATGGAGTTTCGTTTTGACACGATGATGTGTTCTAACTTGGGAAACGACAATTCTGTTGCGGGCCATATTAAATGTTCTCGCGGGCGGCAGATTCCCCACCCTGGTCTTCGCCATGTCCCGGTGTTTTGACTTTGCGTTACGTAAAATTGTTTATATTGCTTGCGCCCATGAACCCAACTGAACCTGCGCGTCTGCTTGCGCCAGCAACTTTTCCCTTGTTATTACGGTAGGTAGCCTAACGTGGGCTACCATTGAAGAGCGGCAAAAAGTTTTGAAATTAGAACACAATCAGGCGCCGGCTGCTTGTTTATGACCAGGTCGCGACATCATTTAAAGCGCTTATTTGATTTGTTGTATTTTTATGTTTTGCTCCGTAGTCCTGCAGGATATGCGATGCTTCCCACACAGCCTGGAGATTATCCATTCATCAACCGACGTTGCAAATCTGACAGTGCGTGTATAAGCATGGTGAGTTACTCGAGGGATTTGCCGCAGTCCGTCTTGCGTCACAAGCGCGGTTGGATGAACAGTTGAAACCCAGGTCACACACTCTTACGTCACAAGTTCAGTTGAAAAGCAGGTCACACCCAATTGGGCGGTTCGATACACTCTGTGGCAGGGTATGAGCTAATAATCGCGTGATGAGCGTAAGTTTGAAACGGTTCTTTTCTGAAGTTGCTACTTATCCACATGAATGTAACTGCGGATACGACAAAACAAGTTTTATTCCGGGGAAATAATTTTTACTTGTTTAGGAATGCCGGAATCGTTCGGAGATCAAAATTTGGAATGAGCAACTGTTCAAAATAGCACTTTGTCTGCATTGGTTTGGTTTCGAGAGGTTCGTGTCAAGCAGCAAACAACCAAGTCTTTGTTGTTGTTTGCACAGGTAAAAATTGAGCAATCGGTTGAAACCTGAAAAAACAAAAGCTTCCGATCAGGCCTGAGAATGACTGCATTTAACGCCAGCCATTTGCGCGCGTGCGGGTTTGTTGAAAGCTGATGTTTTGAATAACTGCACTCCTTATCTTGTTTTAAGTGAACTTAAGCGCTTTTGTGAAAAGAGGTGGTTCCACGAAACCCATTTTCCAACATGGGAGGCACAGCTACACGCAAAGCACGTCTGATTTTACGCAGTCGAGTTAACAATAACGCAAAAATGAAAACTTATAATTTCGTTGAAATCCTAACGGACGTATTCTAAACAACAGCCATTCTACATAGCCCCCTTACGTTCACCACTAATTAAATTTTCAAGTGTTCGTCTCGGCGAAAGTTTTGTTTGGTTCACAGAAATGGCAGCGCTAAAAGACCTTTTAGCACAAACAATAACCAAAACAGTTGAAGCAGGGGTGGATATTAGGGGAAGCAAACGAGGCGGTCGCCTCGGGTCTCCCCTGTTTGAAAAGGCCCCCTTCGAGAGTTTCGCAATTGTTTTTGCATTGTTTTGTTAAAAAACTTACGAAGCATTCTACTACAGTCACATTTATTAAGCTCTAAAGGAAGTCATATATTTTTCAAAATAAAGCAAAAATTATGTGCAAATGTGCCACAGGAGGCCCCACAACAACGTTAATATGTAGTTTTGAGACCCGTTTCTGAGAGTTTGCCTCAGACCCCTAAATTCTGATATCCAACCCTGAGTTGAAGCATAAGACAACCTGATGCTAATAGTTTACAAGGGAAACGTTTACATCACGTTTTATTCTTCAATTGTTTTCGCTGTTATTTTGTTGCAAACCATTGTTTGATATCAAACTTTGCTTACTAGCATCATCTACTTACAGCTGAGTACATCAGTTTTTTAAACAAATTTTGAGCCACGGAACACTTTATCTATTACTCGCGTAATATACTGAAGATACAAACTGGTTGTATTGGATAATGACTCACACCGAATTTCTTGCGGTACGAGTGCCGATCTTTGCCGATTGAAAATCAAGGGTTTGCACTGCACAAGGTTGGGTGAAATACGAACGCGAACGAGTTTCAACAAACGGCGAGTTTCATGGCACGAGCGGCGAACGGGGCAATGCGAGACTTCCGATCGCGCGTGTTATTGTGAAACGAATGCGCGTATCGTCCCGTCGCATATCGTGCGACGCAGAGGTCGTGACAGCGACTGTGACAACTGGTGAGGTGGCACAACAACTGGCCTGTCACGAACAACCTTCACTGTCGAGAGATTTTCGCTGAGGTTGCCCAATTGTGGGCTCCACTTCCTTCGATCCTGACGTACGTTGAAAGTGGAAAGGTTGTTTCTTGGGTTGAGAGTTCTCTGGGGCCCTCACTATTTTTCTGCTGTGGATGATCATCATCTCGTTTTTCGCGTTGGTCACGTGGTTTCGCAGCATGACCAAGCCATTTCGCCGCGCTCGGCACCAACACTTCATTACGCTGTGTATCAGACGTGTTAAAAGCCATGGGAAACCAACCAATTTTTAAGCATAAGGATTAGAGTAAACCTAAATCTCAACTATTTTCAAACAGTTGTAGCACATGCACATTTTCAGCCTGGTCACTCTACCCATAATTGTCGGGGAGCAAATGTTTGGTCGGCAAGGAAACTTTGCAAATATTGCAACACTTAACTTTTAAAAGTTTTGTCTAAATCGCGAAATTTCAGAACCACTATGAACAATTTTTACCGGTTTCTTTCTAAAGTTTTACCGAAGTTTAAGCGAAATTCACCCGATTTTTAATCAAAGTCTGTCGGAATTAACCAGTTTTTTTCAGTTCATACCAAAATGCACATTACGTAATGACTATTGACAGTGCATTTTACTTCAGAATTGTGTTATGAATGGTAATCGCTGATTTGTTTTGATGAAACGCTGTCAGAGCCGCTAACTTTTTGAAATTCGTTCAGGTTTTTATGTTTTATTCTTCCACTGAAGTTTGGTAAGGTTTTCCGGTACCCTTATTATTGATGTGCAATATTCTAGATTTGGAAATTCAAAACCTTGCTTGAACTCATCCTGTGTGTTGGTTCTCAGGCAGTGAGACAATTGTTCTTGGAAGAAGAGGTGTGCATGATTGAATATCTCGCTTTCTTGAAAGATACTTAAACCCAAGGTCCATTACTACTGAAACACTACATCAGACCTGACGTGCTGGTGCATTCGAAGTTTGTATAAGCAGCATGAAGCTACTGTCAATCCCATAAAACGAAGATACTCAAATTGTATCTTTCGAAAAGCGAGAGGAGTAATTGCATTTTTTTCCTTGGTCGAAGTTCGGTTATTAATATACTTGCCGAGCGACCAATGGTAATTTTTCCACACGTGAAAAACAGTCTTTCAAGGCTGCAATAATCTGAGCAGTGTTTTTGTGTTTTGCTGCACAGATGCTTTACTTTTGCTAGTGGCCAGGAAAAACTATAAATAAATTTAAAAGAAAGACAAATAAGAGAAAAAAAATTGAAAACTTTTTGCTGGTAAAATACTCAGTCAATTGTTTAGCTAATATCAGCAATATACTCCTCAACTGATTCAGTGAAAGATCAGGTATCATCATTTGCTTCAGTTTCCCGTGGAAAGCTCGTTGACATCACCGTTTTTGCGTCTATTACGACTTCTTCAACCATCAGAATTAATTAGACAGCCATGCTTCTACACGTAAGCGCTGCGAATTTCTGAACAGAAGCCTTTGCTTTGAATTGTTGGCCATTGCACGCTCAGCAATCAATGCTGGTTTAAAATATGCATTAAAATTTGTCAGCAGTACAGTGTTGCAGCAAATGGTCTTGCGTGTAACGGAGGTAACTCACAACAATCGTGCCCTACCTAATGCAAAATGGTGCATGAGTCGACCAACAACGAGCAACAACGGATGTGTGTCAGAAAAGCTTTCGGAGATTCTGGAAGGTCATGCATTACACAAATGTAAGTTCGTGCAAAGGCAGTTCAGCTAATTGTAGATAAGCAACGCTTTCGGTGAAACACATTTCGCGAAACGCCGTCTGATCATTTCTGTACAAGTATTTTGATCGTATTCCCTTCACCTTCACATGGCAGATTCGCGTAAGTATTCATTAGCAGCAAAGACATTCTGATGATAAAAAATGCCATTGAAGTGACTGAAAGTTACGCACGTCAAAGAAAGCAACGATCAGCAATTAAAAATAGCCTTCACGGAAAAAATCAGGCTGCTTGAATATAATGATGCAGTTTAACTTCTGTCAGTATTATAATTATAATGCCGGGTTACAGAAACAAAGCTTTAGTTTCATTATACAGCTCTCACAAATTTAATGAGCAAGAAAGGCGGGCTCACGACTGTAAAACTCAAAGGGAAGAGATGGCGAATATTAGATTAAAGCAAGTTATCAAAGTGGTCTATATGTACCCTCAGCAGCAAACAGCATTACGGTATGGTCTATATTTACCCCCTAGTGACAGTAAACAGCAGAAAGGTGTAAGTTCATCCAAAGAGGTGAACAGCAGAATAGTCTGAATTGACATCCAGCAGAATCATTGAGGTCGATAATGGTGTGGGGCTGATCCAAATCTATATTGCTTGATCAAGTTGTCTGCAGGTTTTTGGAAGATTGGTTGGCAAATTCGTTATCTTTCCTCATTAGTTTCACATACTTCGCTTGAGGATATACCATAATATTTGCAGGTTATACATAAAATATGTAAATGCAACCGCTTCGCTTACCAAAAAGGAAGTTGTCAAAAGTCTATTCAATGCAGTACAATAAAAATGGATCAAATGAGGCGAGAAAAAATAAACACATGCATTCAGAGTTTTTGCTGATCAATAGCATTTCGAGTTTACTGGCAGCTGAAACTAGAAATACGCTTTTCTCGTTCTTGCGAAGAAAGCTGCCCAAGAGAAGGAACCTTCGATTGCAACAAAAACGGTCAGAAACCATTTTGTGCTTGTCTCTAAAGCATTTTTCAGAAGCAAATCAATAGTTTACAAGCACTGTAGTTTTGACATAAGTCGATGCGCTGTTTTTTCTTCAAAAGACATTTACCTTGTGGTTATGTTGTTCGTGCACGAAGAGGAAATGTTGATTCACCAACATAAATATTGCCCGTTATAGGTTGCATATAAATCAGCAGGTAGATCGATGCAATTATTGTTTTTCATTTAAATATTTGGTGGGATTTGACTGAACAATTTCATTGGAAGTTGCTAGACTAGAAGAATCCTAAAGTAACAAACACTATTTTCACTCAAAGATGTTTCTGCAGAGTTAAATATAGCTTATTTGGCTTACCAAAGTTTTTTGGCTACGTCAGGTTAAAACTTAAAATTGGCTTAATAACATTTGCGAACAGAAGTGGATCTCCACCAACGGAAGGTGCTGGCTTTAAGTCGTTTTACGATGCCTCGAAAGTTTTCCCATTATCAAGAAACTTTGACTCGCTTTTAGTTGCAAACGTTCAAATTTGTCGCGACTCATTTAGCAAGCTTGACAACGACTTACGAAGAACGTTCGCACACTTTTCAGTAAAATGCGTTGGATCTAAAAGACCGAGTTATTAAGGTAACGTGTGTAAATAAATGCTAACTCGTCCAAGTCGGCGACTCTAGGTCAGTAACTTGACTGAGTTAGATGTCCAATTCCCATTGGTTCAGACTTAACTCATAGTCCAGGTGTAACTACCGTATTTACTCGATTGTAAGCCGCCCTTGATTGTAAGCCGCATGAGATAGATTTAAAAATTTAATGTAAGCCTCCCTTGAATGTAAGCCGCATATACTGTACCGGTGTCTATATGGGTT
>JGI24022J15233_10008944_pt1 | contig 11249 bp, 10 predicted proteins | sample Ectturendosymbi2_FD_15233 | JGI IMG/M metagenome (IMG submission 15233)
AGAATGGCTACCTAATATCTCAAGCAATAAATCGGAAAATCTAAAGAACATGTTGCATGTTTGCCACAAAGCATTCTTCAATCAAAGTTTTTGCTCTTCTGATGTGAATTTATTAGGAAAACATCCTACGATTTCGACCTAAGATAAGACAGATCATTTTCAAAGGAACTACAAAAATGAGTACGAATTAGCGATAAACAGCAGTAAGTGCAAAAAACGCACATAAGTAAGACGCTTGTGAAAAACAGCGACGAGACCAAAGAGTTCAACATTTATAGCAGTATTGTTAATCAAATTTTAGTAGTCATTTAAAGTCAAACAGCTAAAGCAGATAGAAACTACCAGGGCGGAAACTTAATTGAAATGATTAATCAAACAAAATTTCATTGTACAAGCGCGGAAAGTGATCGTTAACTTTAATATTTAAATTATCTTCACCATTTAACGTTAGGCTGTTGTCCTAAATTCACACCAAAAAACAAAAAGTTGCTTGATCTAACGAAGAGTTAGGCTACAATTTTCCTGACTAGCATACTAGCAGTGAAACTTCCATTACAAGACCACACGATTTTACCTGATTGTAAATCTTGCGAACCGCTATTCTATTTTTGCACAGTTAAAGGATACAACACAGGTCTACACATTAGTTTTCCTGAATAATTTCTTACTAGACTATATTAAATTGCTTACAATCAATGTGGATTTAGCAACGTTGCTTACACCACTGCCAGCTTACCAGGGCAAATGCTGACAATTAAGCTACCCACAATACACTTCGCAATGAATGGCTCAGATAACAGGAAAATGTGGGTCGCGAGAAGATCATTTTCTTTGACGTACTAGGTAAATATGAATGTTGGATATGGAAATGTGTGAAATCAGTTCTTGGTGACTTCATTTCTGGCGTGTCTAGATGCCCTAACAAAGGTCCTCAGCCAGATTTGGAGGCGCCTTTTCACCAGGGGCCCTTCCTCCTCCGGCTCTGAAAGAACCATGTAAAGCAATACATCCTAACACATATGAACACACATACAACATCAGAGCAGATATGAAACAATTTAATCACTACCGGTCAATAACGGGCATCAAACAATTGCTTGCAAAAATGTTCTAACATTCAAACAACACACCCCTAGATATGGGAATAAGCAAAATCTTGCTTTCAATTTAAATCAAATTACAAACTATTCGGAAACTACGTTTGCTACAATGACTTACTGCGTTGAGAATGAGTCTTTGGACGAAGTAATAGAGAAAAACAGACATCAATCCGGTAAGTACAGGTGATGTAAACCAGCTAGCCACTGCAGACAGAAACAAATCTTAATTTTTTTGTTTCTTACGAGCTGATGATTCGAAGAGCACATTGCCACAGAGATAAAACCTTGAACAATACTTTTGAGTGCATTCTGACCAGGGATGTAATGCTAACNAAAAAGGTGTAGGAACGCACCCAAAATAGCCATTAAANAANTTCATGTCAAACTCATTTTAAGGCAAAACGTGAAAAATNTGTGGGAACGTCGTTCCCACGCGTTCCCTCCCCACTACGCCCCTGATTCTGACCCTACTGTACTGCTACGCCCCACCCGTCGTTGACGACGATTAGCTTGGCGCTTTTCTATTTTTGCTAAGTAGTTGGTAACTGAGGATGAATATCCGTCACTCAGGGAGGCACGGTATTTGTTGCGGTCTACAGAAAGTGTTTCCCAGGACTGTGAAGAGATACGGAAGCCAGCCATGTCACGCTTGATGATGTCCTTATATTGCAACTTGGGTCTGCCAGTTCAACGAGGCGCGTCACAGAATTTGCCGTGAAGGATGTCCTCGAATAGGCGACTATCCCCCGTACCACGGAAGTTGCCCAGTCAACGTAGACGTCGCTGCCTCATGATGGTGATGAGGTCATGTGAACCAATGACATGAACGATCGTGGATTTGGGGACGTGGTCCCTCCACGAGACACCAAGGATGAAACGGAGGCATCTGAAGTGAAAAACGTTGAAACGGTGTTCTTGGAGGCGGCGTGTTCACCACGACTTGCTGTTGTATTGCAGGACATTCAGGACGTACGCGGAGTAGAGCTTTATTTTGATATTGAGGTGGTGACTGTTCCAGACACGAGAAATGAGTCGCCCGAAGTTGTTCGAAGTCTTTGCAATTTCTTTGTTAATTTCGTCATCCAGACTTTTGGAAGAGTTGATAACAGATCCCAGAAAAGAGAGTTTATCGACAATTTTAAAGCAAAATGTTGGATAAATTGCAGGAGAAGAACAAAAACCTTTGTGAACCAAACTGCAACGATTGCCGCCTTTACAAATTTTTCAGTCAAACTATATTTTTACGGGCTGTTTTGTGCTTTGTCCCCAAATGCACAGCAACGAGAACAATCCGAGGTAGAAGCAAATGCAGTAGTTCGCAATTCACAAAAAATCATGGTTTGATACTATCCTGATTCTACCGTACTTTGTTTTTTTAACCTCAACAGTTCCCGGTTGTTACAATATCTTTTGCCTGGAGTTCCTCAGATTGCTGACAGAAATTCTCCTGGAGAGTCGGTGCGGGCAGCTTTTGCCTCTCCAGTAGTGCATCTGACATGGTGTTCTCACTTGTGCGATAGCTTCGCTAAGGCCTGTACTGGCATCAGCATGACCATCAGCTTGAAGAAAAGTGTTGTAATTTAATTTGGAACGTCCAATCTGCCACGCATTCTGAACAACGGCTCACTGAGCCAGTGCGTATGTGCATTCATTTTCACTAACGAGCGTAGTGAAGGAAGTTCCAAATTCTGAGTGACTCGCACGATGTGTGATGTTTTATTTTTCACGGTTTCACCAAATGGAAATGAGCATCGAAATTTCCTCTGTCATGCTCTATTATTGATTCAGAGTAGCAGCAACCAGTTTTACAGTTTGTTGCACAAAAGTAACATTTGTTGTTTTTTCTAAGTTTCTTATTTTGTTGTTGAGCGGAACAAAATTACGGAAAATTTTTTGTTTAAAGTTTCATCGCGATGGTTTCATTGCTTTGATTATAACAACGAATAATATTTGCTTAGGCCTGCTGATTACTGGGTCCGTTTAAAACAGACCTGTTCATAGCAGATCAGTCCCGTTGCCAAAGGTGCTTTTGGGGCCTTATCCACCCCCAAACAAACTTTAAGGCCCCCAAAATGAAATATGAAACGTTAGAAATCAGTGGGGTTTTTGTCAATCCGTATTCTGTTCTGTCATTTACTGACAGAGCAGTAGGATACTTGGCGCTGTTGCTCACGCCCTAGAACGGGTCTCCAAGCTACGTCTCGCGGGACAAATCCATCCCACGAAGCCATTTTATCAAGCCCGCGGAGACATTTTGTCAATAATAAAAAAAATATATACAAACGAAAAACTTATTGATTTCGTACAATGTAACATATCCCGAAACTACAACATTACGTAAGAAGTCGGGCATTCGAACTGGTGTGTGGTAGCTTATGTGTCCCTTTGACAAAAAGTTTGGAGACCACCGCCCTAGAATAACATCGCGTGATCGTATCTGATACGCATGTGAGGTAACACGCATTTGAGGCTTGAGCGCATAGCGTCAACATTCACAGGGTTTGCGATTTGACGTTTTCAAAGCCAGATTTTAAAATTCTGTTTTTTAAGGCACTTACCTTTTTTCGAATTTTTCTGGTGGAAAGGCTTGACTCTGACAAAGCATTGCCTGAACTGTATATTCATTACAAATCTCTTCTGACGAGAGTCTATGACCATGCAAAGTGCAAAGAATATTGCAAAGATTTTACTGTTGTCCTAAAAGTGCTCGATATATTTAATAAGAAAAAAGTGCGTCAGTGTAATCACGGAGAAAGAAAATGCTTTTCAAGATTTGAATTGTATTACTATTACACCGATGTTTCTGACTTTTTTAAAATCTATTTTGTATTTGGTTATGAATGTTTTTTTTAAATGTGTACTCTATGCTTTATGACCGTTATCTTGCTTTTTTGCAACTAGATCTGACATTTTTTGGTGAAGACAGGTTGGCAACTCTGAGCATTCATTGCTTGGTTGGAATATTTAACGTGAAGTTGCTGATATACCTACATGTACGTTCACCAGAAGTCTGACGTCTTCTTGATCAACGTATTTTGTGCAGTGATTGTTGTGAAAAATGTATTACAGCTTGCCCAGAGAGTCTTTTCGTATTTTGTAGTGAGTAGAAAACAAGGTACCTTCGGTGCTTGCGACCAAAGTTTCACATTTGCGCAACCTGCTGTTCAGACAGCAAGATAGAGTTAATAGTGTAGTTAGACGAGTTTAATTTGCAATTACTGCTGAGCTTGCCCAGACAGAGTGGTGCAGTTATTGGATTACGGATATTTTAACAATGTTGCGTCCTCGTAAACCTTAGTCTATGCTCGTGAATATGTATAGCCTGTTTGATATAGGAAATTATATTAAGTGACATGTATCAGCTGATTTACAAGTCTAGACTAGTGCCGGATTAACAATAGTAGCAAATGTAACAATTGCTACGGGCCCCGCGCTTATGAGGACTCTGCGGTCCTTTGTATGAAATTTGTTCTTCATTATATGCAAAAGTTAATATTACAATTTTAGTGCTCGAGACAAACTCTCAGAAAGGAAGCCCTATATTTTACACATGATATACAGAAACTTTATTCGCTGAAGGTTGCAGTGGATTTGCTGCTTTTGGCAATCGACTTTGACACATACGGAGACTAAACTGTTTAGATATAGCAATAATCAAATTTCTTGATGAGTTTGGAAGCGTTAATTATTACCTTTGTACTATAATTGCTGGCTGTAGAGTAATGTACTCCATCTTAGTGAGAAGACACGTATGTACGGTTTTGGTTTAAAAAATACGTAGCCCGTAACGTCTACCAGTTGTTATTCAGACTAGGTTTTTAGTACTTATGAAATTCAGTATGCCTAATGTTACTCACATGGATGCCCACAAAATTATGATACAGTTTTGACACAAAGAGTTACATGAAAAAGTTGAACAAGATTTGGTTCAGGTTAGAACTGAAAGAGTTGAGCGAGATTTGGTTTAGGTGACAAGAACATATGATTCTATTTCTTGGTTTTAAGCTTGTTATTGTCTGTTTGGCCTCAAGAAGGCAAACGCTATGCTGAGGTTATTTTGCCTTAAGTTGAACATATTTGCTTGAAGTAGCATCATGACAATACAATATGACACACAAAGAGTTAGAGGTTACCTACAGTTATGCAAAGTAGACAAAAAGCCACAAGTGCTTGACAGCACCAAAACCATGATATAGTTTGCTCAAATGGGTAATGGCAAAATCGCTTCAGCAGTCTATTTTGCCTGAGGAGGCAAAATATACATTGCTTTCAAATTTTCGGAATGTAAACAGGAGTCAGAGTGCCTGGAGTCACTTTTTTGGAGCTGGGGCAGGAGTCAAAAAAATGACTGGGATCACCTCTGTTATGAACAGGTCTGTTTTGAAAAGAACCAATGATTATAAGTAGTAATTCATTCTTGTAATATGCAGATCTTCAGTCACAAAGGAAGCAGACAAGAATTCGTCCCTCCTAATCAAAACCCATGCAATCTTTTCTATATTCACGTATTAGACCGTACATAAAATTGTGCTTGGACAGCAAAATAAGCCACGCACACTAAATCCAAAAACTGAAGTTTGCTTTGAAAGATGTATTGGATTAGGTTTGGAAATAAGCTGTTTGGTACGAATGAAGTTCCGAAAAGCTGGAGAAATATGCAGCGATAGAAGAAGCGTGGTGAAAAAATGTATTTTTACCGATAAATCCCAGGTTTGACCAGTTTATGCCAGTTTCTCCGACAGCTACCAGTGAGAATCCAATCGAAGCTCCCACAATGCTGTGCGTCCCCGAAACCGGAAGTTTCAAAACCGTAGCGATAAGCTGCCAGACGGTTGACCCTGCAAGTGGAACATAGCAAGTTTTCCCAGTCAACGCCACATGCAAGAAAAGTCCTTTTCATATGGCCAGGGGTGTGCAACCATGCAGCACTGCCGGGCCAAATGCACATAACCAAATTGGTCAACAGACCACAGCTGCATGTGTCAAGCTCTGCGGGTTAGACAACTCGCAGGCCGCCCACGGAAGATTTGCACTATTTAAAATGTGGGCCTTTCCACGGGCCACAAAAATTCAACTACCTGGCCACGTGTTGCACATCCCTGACACAGCATATTGCAACCAATAGCGTAACCGACAGGGAATCAGAGGAGCGGATCGCCCCCTGGCAAGCTGAATGAAATGCCGGGCCCCACTTAACTTTATAGTTCTATTTTAGTTGTCTTTTGGTTTTCAGTAGGTGTTGTTTTTTGCGTTTTTCGGAGTTTTTTCCAGTGATTTAGGGTTTTAGTATAGCCATATCCACATCCGGATTAGCCATCATTCATAAAGTTTTGTTTCTGAGTGTTGGCTCGTGGGCCCCCTACAATGGCCAGTGGGCCCCTTTCAGCTAAAGTTTGTCCCCAAGCATGGTTTAGAGTAGTGGTTCTCAACCTTTTCACTGAAAGGAACCAAATCCAGCACTATGACTTTGTTAGAGAGCCGCACTACAGAAACGTTTTGTTTCATAGCAGAAATCTTTGTTCTGTTTGTGTGATCAATGAGACTGACTGAAAAAAAATGGGAGTGTTTATTTTTTTATTTATTTTTATTTTGCCACCAGCAGCAAAAGCTCTGCTGGGACTATTTTGACATTCGATCTATATCTAGCTTTGTCCATATATAAAGCTGAGTTCGTGACGCTAACAGCATGGTGACCGTCGTCGAGTGGTTAGTTTCTATTGCCTGCTGTGCAAGTGTTCGTCGTTCGGTTTTCGCCACTATTGCTTTGGTTTTGCTAATAGGAATGACACCTTTGATGGGACCACTTTTTATGCACTTTTTAAAAAAGTTTTCTGTTTAGCTTTTGCTTTTAGGTTTTGGGTTTTGATTTAGGGTTTTAGGTCGCGTGACAAAGACCATATGCTAATTCAAGCTTATTGTCTTTGTCACATGACCAATTCAACCATTCGGGTTCGCCTAATGGCAAAATAATTCAACTGATGGCTTTGCTTCTGATGGCAAAATAGACACTGCCTCAAAACGACTGAATTTTACAAAAGTATGACAGCCAAAAAGATCTTCATATTTTGTGAGAGTGCACCGGGCAAGTTTGGGGAAATTCGGACAGAGATCCTTCGCACCCCCAGATTTTGCCTGCTCCTACACCTATGCACTTCACTGATTCTGGGTGTTAACTCGGGATCTTTTAATTGGGCCTTGTCACTGTTCACATATTTTCGTTCCATGTCTGGCCTTTCGCGTTCATGTTGCAGGTGACCTGAATCAAAAAATAACGTTTATAGCAGGCGTTTACACGCCTTCGTTCGCTCGCGTTTTGCTCGGGCTCATCCTTTAGAACCTGAGTTGCCCCAGGCAATTAAGTATTTTTCAAAAATTAATTCACATCAGTTTGAATGTTTTATGAAGAAAAGAATTAGCATCAGACTTTGGATGTGAATTCCAATCCAATGGAAAGTTCCCATTCGGGAATAACTTCAAACGAACACGAAATTTTCCAGTAACTCGGGCTAATGTGAATGAGCCTATAATACGCAGAGTTTTGCTCGGCCTCATCCGTTGCCCTCTCTGCACTTAAAAGTATTTTTTCAAATATAATACATATCAGATTGAATGTTTTTGGAAGCAATGGATTTGCACAGGACATTTAATTTGAATTCCAATTCAATGAACAGTTCCAATCAAGGATAAAGTTAAACTAACGATAAATTTTCCAGTAACTCTGGCTAATATGACTGAGCTCATACGTCAGTGCAGCGACAGGTTTCTCTGCAAAAATCACTAGATTTACGAAAAGAAATCATTAGATCTAAAAAACCACTGGGTTTGAAAATTTTGCCTCGAAATTTGCAGTTTGGCTTGAAATGATTTGGTTATTTACTTTATTGCCAAAAACTCTTTGCATTATTTGCAAGTTTGTTAAAATAGATCATGTTGAAACCTGGAAAATCTCATACCAACAATCTTTAAGCTTTTCTCAAGCGCTGAAAAGGAGACCATTTACTGAGTATTTTAGAGCAATCAACCTAACTTTTGGTTATTTCCACTGCAGTTTTCCTGCAAAGAAGTGAAAATGCCGTCATGGCCAATAATGCAGTAACAAATAGCAAGTAAGTGAAAGCAATGAGAAATTCAAATTAGAAACACTTGTTTGTTCTGTTGGTGCAAATATTCATTTCCGAAAACAATTCACATAATCAACTGCTTACGGATTGAAAAAGGCTGAAAATCTTGAAAATTTCAAAAGTTAGAAAACAGACAATCGAACTTCTTTAAGCACATACTTTGCAAAAAATCACTAGATTGCAGTGAAAAATCACCAGATCACTAGGTCAGCCTAAAAATCACTAGATCCAGTAAAAAATTCTAGGCGTGGCATCACTGTCATAACTGCAAACTACTTACTGGTGCTTTCATTCAGGGTTGCCAGATCTACTTTTTACCAAGGGGCCAAATCTAGTCCAGAAAAGAGCCAAACTCCAATACAACGGGCCAAGAAAAGAGCCAACCATTTTTCCAATTTTAACAGCAATTACAAAGTCATGTGAACCCATACTTAGCAATTTATTAAATGACAATGTTCCTCAATCACAATTGTAGCTCAACAGCAAAACAAGTACATGATGAAAGATCGTAACGGAACAACTTAATTTCCATTTGAAGCCATAAACTGAAATAAATTTACTATTCTCGATAAGTCCTAAAGGCATCAACAAGAATCTGAACAAAACCAACAAACACGTGCACAACCTGAATAACAGTAAGTTAGCTAACATGACAGTTCTCACTGCTACCTCTACAACTGCAGCACCAAGTAACAGGCATTCTGATCAACTTACTTTCACATAAATCAGAAAGTCTTAGGATCCCAACAAAATTTTGTAATTGAAAACGTTCAAATTGTAGGAATATAGTGAAAACTTGCAATGAATTAGTTAAAAAAGTGAAAAAACATGGTTTCTCAGACAGGAACCAGGATGGTCGGACCTAATTCTTCGAAGGGGACAAATTCACCCAGGAAAAGAGCCAAAGGGCCAAACGAAAATGTTGGGGCCAGCAAGTGTTATTTGGGACCACATTTCTTAAATTTGGCTCCAAAATGACCAACCTGGCATCCCTGCTTTCATTGTTCTGTGACATACTTTACGCAACAATGAACAAGTTCTTAGGAGAACTTCTCAGTCATTGTTACGTACTTACGTCGCAGACCAACGACAGTTTCAGCCATCAAAATAAATCTCGTGATGAGCTGTTGACCTGGAGTCGCCCCTGACTTGTGACGCTGTTGACCTGGAGTGACGCTGTTGACCTGGAGTCGCCCCTGACTTATATATTGTTTACTGTCACATATTTGTTCAATACAAGTTAACATTGTTTTCAGAAATCAGGAGTCTACCTTTATAGTTCTAAAATCTAAAAGTTTTATTAAAAGTTCAGTGAATTTTTGTTATTTTACTCAGTCTTTTTATCACAAGAAATTTCAGGGAACATGCTCATCTGTCAAAATACTGAAGGAGTACATGCACAGAAAAAGGTTGAGAATCCCCGATCCAGAGTCAAGACACTTCACAACGGCCATACGAATACAGCAGAGAAGTTTGCTTGCGTTGCGAAAATATTGCCTGACATCGATACAACCACGTATCCGTCGGAAGACTTTGAAGATATTCATGAACGAAAAAAGTGATAAAAAAGCTTTTCGTACTTCTAGTTATAAAACAATAGAACAATCCAAGCATGGGCGTTGGAACGAGGTGCAGGGAGGGGCCTTGGTCCCCCTGGATTTTAAAAATTTCAGCAAAAGAACGTTGTTTTCTTAATTTCGAGTGGGAAAAAACAAATTCCACTATTTTTGGCCACCCCTGGAAAAATTTTGGAAATACCCCTAGTACCCCCCCTGGAAAAAATCCTTCCGACGCTCATGAATCCAAGTTTCATTCTGTTTCTTACCGAACATGGCACTGATGTTTCCGAGCATGAGAAGCTTAGGTCCGTCGTCCGTCTTGTAAATAGAGGTGTCAACGATTCCTTTGCGAATAGTCTCACCAACTTTTGCGCCGATTGTAATAGAGCCGGCCGTTTCAAAAATGGTGGCCAGAACGCAAGCCTGTGGTATGACAATAACTCCACAGATGAGAGGATTTGAAAGTTTTCTTGGAACAAATTACTAACTAAAAGAGAAAATGTGAGATTATAAAGTAAAATTAAACGATTCCATGGTGATCGTCCAAAATAACATTGTTAAATAGTAATAAGCTTTATTGCTCACTTACTATTCACTGACTCCATACTGGTTAAATCTGTGAAATGAAAGCCCAATCACTAAATATTTGGACTATTTCTGGCAAAAGTATATTTACTGTTTGACTTTAGGTTCCTGTGGAGAAACGGAATGTAATTACAGGCGTGTCCATTGAACACATTTTTCTGTCCTAACCCATGGCAACTTATGACTATCCCATGGCATTTCTACGGAACTGGTAAAACGAATTACAAGCATAGTATATCATGTGGATTTGTAATGTCTAGGCCATGGCACCCCAAACTCCAATTAGGACATGTCTACATACAACGGATCTAAAGCAAAACAAAATAAAAAAAAATTCTGTAAATGTTGATAAGTTTTTGTTGTACGTATTCCTCCAAAACACAGGTTTAGGAAATTTTCTACAAAGTGCTTAATATAATTCAATGTGCAGACCAAGACAACCTACAGCTTTATGCTACTTATGAATGTCATTTGATCAGAAAAAAATGATTTGTAGCTTTACGCAATGTTTAAAAAAGTGGCGCTTGGAGTTGAAAAATTGTAATCTCTTTCATTCGGTATAAAACGCTTCATCTGCTACGAATCCAGTGGCGCAGCCAGAGTGAGGCCGAAGAGGCCATGGCCTCCCCTGAAACAAACTTGCTAAGAGTTTTACTGGTATTTTGCATCAATTTTCAACTGTTGCAAAGACGTCAATGACTGACAACATAATTGACTAGCCCCTCCCGAAAAAATTATTGGCTGCGCTACTGGATGAATCACACGTCTTTGTGTAAACAGATCAGGGAAACTTATAGTCTAAACTTACTTGACGCAAAGTGAGCGCTTTGGCGCCGACAGTGGTTCCAAAACTGTTGGCGACGTCATTCGCACCGACGGAAAAC